>Ga0207159_1143_pt2 | contig 16209 bp, 7 predicted proteins | sample Alteio_BWMinHeat_23_FD_153511 | JGI IMG/M metagenome (GOLD analysis project Ga0207159, IMG submission 153511) | Enriched cells from forest soil in Barre Woods Harvard Forest LTER site, Petersham, Massachusetts, United States -... | ecosystem: Environmental > Terrestrial > Soil > Temperate forest >... | reverse complement strand
TCAATACTGTATAATTTTACATTATGAAATATAACGAGAGAAAGATTCATGCGATCTACTGCAACAAATCAACAACTATCTGGAACACATACAGCCGTCGCTGAATCACAAAATGACGATTTTACTCCCCAGTTGTATATGCCCAATCAAGAAAATCATCCGCTTCCGAAATATAAGAATCGTCACGTATTTATCCCCAAACAAGACCAGTATTATGTTGCAAACGATTATTTGTCGGATGGTTCTTTCGCTACACTAATAAGATTATCACAGCTAGATAGTTATTCCTCGACTGTGAACGAAAGCGAAAATGATTATGTATTAAAAATATTTACTAATCTTTCTCGAAATGATCCTAAGAGTATAAGGGCAGAATATATTCGATGGAACCAAGCTTATAAAGATCAACCGCATCTCAGAGCTTATATATTTAATCCTGAAGGAAATGCCTTGCCGTATTTAATTACTCCTTATGGTGGTGAGGCACATCAATCACTACATCAGGATCCTATAGAAACCCAACTTTTAAAAAGGATAGCAGTATTAGAAGCATTGATCCCTTTAGCTAAAAATAGAGTCAAAAATTGTGATTTGCTTAGTAGAAATGTTTGCTTAAAGACAATTGACCAGAATCATTATCGCGCACTGATAATTGATTTTGGAAAAGGTAGTATATATTCTACTGACAAGAAATATGATTATATTTTAAATGCCCAAACCGTAAGTATTTTTAAGATAAATAATTATGATTTCACCAAAATAGTATTTGATCGTCATCAACGTAAAATTGAAGATAAAGTTGATCAATGGAGAACGGCTGACCCAAGCCAATTATTACAATTTGTCATTGGCTGTCAAAAATATCTTTATGCAAAATTAATGTTTCTTCATGGCAAATATGATGATGCTCTGGAATATTTAGCAGCGCCGGTCATGTTTGCTTCCATCTTTCCTGAAGGCCGTACGATTCATGCTAAAGCGGTTGCTTTGCAAACAATATTAAGTCGTCGTGATCTAACCCCAGGCGAGCAAAACCAAAAAAAATTTTTGATTCGAGCATTTAAAATTTTGCATACCGATATAAATTCATTGTATGAAAAACAAGATGAAGCATTAGTTAAGCTTGGTGAATGTTTCATTACTGGGGTTGATAATGACCGCTGTTCAGCAGCATTTCTGGAAATAGAACGTCTCAAAAAAACAAAAGGCATCACTAATCAATCTTATATTCGATTCCATCTTTTAAAATATACACATCATTTAGTTGGGCGAGCGGGTGATTCCCATATTACACTAACTGATTTTAGCAAAGGATTAGCCACTTATAATCATTTAAAAGGTTTTTTCCGTACCCAAACCGATACTATTAGAGATTTACGCGAAATCGAAACTTATGCTACAACCCTGAAACTAGCTACCATTCCATTATCGCTTATAGATCACATTCTTCACCTCTCCGACGAAAGGAGAGCATCATTTCGGAGAGGGTCATTCAAATATAATCGCAGTACTTTTTTTAGCAAATGTGTTGATGGACAAGTCATTACCGAGACATTAAGTGCGACCGAAAAAACGCTGCAAGAAATTGCTAAATTATCAGTAGGAAGGCTTACAAGATAAAATATTATGATTTATCAGACACCAATTAATTATAATTCTACCCATCCCATACAACCATGTTATAATTTTATATGGATTTAAATGAATAACGGAGTATAGCAAATGATAGCGAATTCTATCTGGGTGGTAGTGGCTGATTCAAATATGTGCCGAATTTATCACTATAGTAAAAAACCTATGCGTTTATCTTTAATTAAAGAATTAAACCACCCTGAAAATAAATTGCGAGATATGGACATAACTTCATCTAAACCCGGTCGTTACCAATCAGATAATTCATCTCATGGAACATATTCGCAGCAATCAGATCCGAAAGAAATACAAATTGATAATTTTTTCCGTGAAATTGCCAATGAACTGGATCATGGCAGAAATATTCAGGCTTATGAGAATCTAATTATTATAACTACTCCACATATGACCGGTCTGCTTTTTAAACACATTAACAAAAATGTTAAAAATTTAGTGCTTAATAATATAGAAAAAGATATGACTCGTTTACCAGAGAGTGAGTTATTAAGTTTTTTAAATGAGCATCGATAATTTTTTTTATGTCTCCCTAGTAACTTGGCGATAAGAAATCACCATGATCTAGTTCGTCGCTTGAGGCAAACCAGGTAAAGGTGGTAATTCGTCATTTAAACCGTCCAATCTGCCAATGCTTGGTACAGCACTATTCGATAATAATTCTGAGTCAAGAGGTAAATTTCCTAACATTTATTCGGTCATGCTGGGGCTAGTTTGGTCGGCGACGGCATGATCAATCCAGTCTGTGCTGGTACTTCACTTGATACAGCAGGATTGATCCAATTAAAACTATTTATCTGTTCTTTGGTATTAAATAAAAAATTATTAGCAGCTATTGCATAACGAACAACAAGCAAAATAAATCCATCATTAATTATATTTATATCAAGCCCGTAATGAATCAAAGTATTGTGTACATTAGTGATAAAATCTTCTGTACCCAGACTTTCACGATTTTCATACGCGGCCATCAATGCAAAAATATTAGCAAGCGATAAATTATTATGTGCATTCCAATCAGATTTATGACTGGTCATGAGATTGAGTTGAAAAATAATCCATTCACGTGCATCAATGGCATCATTAGCAGTGAGTATTTTTCCAGGGAAAAGTAAGGGCATGATACCAAGATCAAATAATAATGATACATACTCAGCACAATTTATATTAATAAAACCTTGGGGAAAAAATAATTCTGATAATAATCTCATTAATTTATGAGCAGGAATATTTAATCTGTCAGGACTATTAGGAACTAAGGCATTATGGCTAGCCGTCAGCAACTGATTGGCAGTAAATTGCATAAATTGATTTTTAACATCTTTTGCTAATTTCATACCATCGCGAATACACATATAAGGTATAGTAAGTATTAATTCCGGATTAAGTCGGAAATGACTTTCAAGGTCAGTTTTAGGATTTTCAGGATTTAACCGGAAAATGGCGTCCATAAAATCATGACGTCCCTGTAGCGATAAATCAATAACAAGACCATCTTCATCAATAACAAGCTTATGTTGGGTAAATAGCGCATCTCGAATAATGAACTGATGCAGTTCGGTTTTATTAGTCATCGGTATCGGTCTGAAGGTAATGGTAACCAAGTCATGATCCGAAACTGTTAAGGCTTTATTAGTTTCATCCACTGGCTTCGCTTGTAAATGAGTAGATAAATAATCAGCCGTTGCGGTTGTCATAATGGTATACTGGTTAGATTTTCTATAACGTAAAAAATGAATGGTTGATTCTCCATCTAAAATGCTAATAAATCCTGCTGCACGTAATAACTGAAAAAATTTCTTTATACCATCAGTTAATTTAACTTTAAAATCCCAAGGTAAATTTTTGGAAGGGGTTGTTGCATCAGGACGTTTATCTTCTTTAGTCTCAGCATCGACGTCTTTAGATTTGTTTACCACAGGTTTCCAGATAGTATTTCCAGAGGCAGATGCAGGTACTTGATGCAGGGGTAAACGTAAACCATTCGCTTTTAATATATCATCAATTTGCTGAATGAGTGGATGATTTTGGGAAAATTTAACAACACATTTCTGGCGGATAATTAACGCTGTTTTATTATCACGTTTTCTTAGTAATACATCAATATAGGCATAATATATTTCCGGAGTGTCAGCAAAAGTTGAAGATTGATGAGTGCCTATACCTAGCAGTGTTCTACAAAATTCCTCGGCGGTAGCAATTTTTCCGATGGATAAATTAAAATAGATAAATTGTAAGCGGCATTTGATACTAGCGGGAAATCGCGTAAATGCGCATTGATATATGTTAATTGCACCAAGATAGTCGTGTTCTCGCCAAAAATAATTAGCTAGCATAAAGTAATCATGCTCATGTCTAGCTTTGGCAAGCATTCTTTTTTTATCTGCGTTGGTAATGGCTACTTTATTTGGATATCTTCTTTGCATAAAAATAATTGCACGCAACTGTCCAGGATAAAAGTCAGGAAAATTTTTATTCAATAAAATATAATAATTCTCACAATCTCTATCTTCACGCATAAATTCAGCGCAACGCGCTAAGCCGAATAAATGATTAACAGGATCTTTATCTTTTAATTTCTCAAAATATTGAATTGCTTTTTGATATTGCTTTGTTCGCAGATAAAACCAGGCGATTTGATTTAAAATTTGTGGATTAGTTGGATGTAATTTAAGTAATGCATTATATCTCATTAATACGGTAGAGTGATCTTGTTTACCTTGGTGATGATCTATACGAATTTTATCGAGTTGAGCTAGGACATTGTTTTTACGAATAGCTAAAATACGATCAGCAATTTCAGCTAATTTATCAAAGTTTTTTTGACCGAGATAAATTAATCGTAATCCAAATAAGGCAGATAGTTGCAATTCATCATCAGGATGAGGGGATTGTGCTAGCTTAGCCAACACCGATTTAAACTTTGTTTCCGCTGATTCTGATTTATTGTTTCTTCGATCACAATGGGCAGATGATATTTGTAGTGTTAAATTATCAGGAAATTTTTGGATAAGTTCATTGAGTAATTGCTGGTGCTCAGTATGGCATTCTAGCTGACGCAATAATTTTTCCAACTGTAAAACATTTTCTAAATCATCGCTTTTGCATTTATAGCGGGTGCGTAGGATATCTAGCGCTTTTTGGCACCGAATTTTTAAATCATAGAACTGGTGTCTAGTGAGTTTATGTTTATTTTCTAGCAATCTAAAAGCATCATCTACTTCTATGTTTGATTGGGATTGGCTAAGCATCATCGGTTGATTTTCATCTTTGCTCTCTAACGATGTTGCTGAAATTTCAATGGTTTTTTTGGCGGCCTCTTGTAAAACCTGAGTAACAGGATTATTTGGTATGGCGTTCGCATGATCGAACGCTGTACGCTGATCGCTATCTTTAATTAATGGTGTAGCATGATGGGCGAGCAATGTTTTAGCCGTCTGAGCATGACCTAAAATAGCGGCGTAATGCAACGCTGTTCTACCAAGCTCATCTTTTGCATCAACCAAAAGTGAAAATTGATCTGGTTCAACGCTAGCTAAATATTCAATGGCAACATCAAAATTATTTATCGCGGTATGATGCAAAACGGTTTTATCTGTTGCATCTTTTAAGTGGATATTAGCCTGTGCTTCTATCAAAAATTTGAAAAAATAAAAATATTCTTCTTTGGGATCTTTGACAGTAGAGGCTGCCAGCATAAGAGGCGTCAAGCTATGTATAGCTTGAGTATTGATGGCATCTCTTCTTGCTCTCGGTTGTTGTAATGTTTGTATTAATTGTGTTGCCTGTTCTAGGTTGCCTTCGTAAACAGCTTGTAAAACTTCAATTTCAATTAAGGCAGGTAAGGGAGCAAGCGCAGTAGTAGGACTATTGCGCTGTATTGCTTGTTGTGCAGTGGCCGCTTTTTTTAATTCATTAATAGCACGAGAAAATTCTTTTTCTTCTAATAGGGCTATGGCTTCACTGCGATGTTCGCTATATTTTTTATTGTGAGCAGTGGTTTTCTTTACAATTTTTTTACCAGGATTAGCTTTTTTTTCCTCATCATCAAATATTGAATCAGCGAGGGTTATTGTTTCGGTATCTGTTACTGGGTCTGCTGGTTTTGATGAGGTAGATTGTTTTTGGGATTTAGGTTTATGTTCCAGTATTAATATTAAATCAATGCGTCCTATTTTTCTGAGATTGATTTTAATTGCAGGATTGAAAGTTCCACCATGTTGGCGTAATAATTTTATTATTTCTCTTTCACGTTCAGGGAACATTTGTGCATTATTAATTTTTTTAGTAATGAGAATTCCAACATAAACATCGATTACAGTTTCACCACTAGGGTTTTGTTTATTAGGATTTGCTGCGACGCCACTGGGTAATCCCGGATTTAATAAATACCTTAACATTTGAATATTATTATTTAAGCAAGCCATGTGTAATGGGCTGAGTTGTTTATCAGGTTCACAATCATCTATTTTTGCGCCATTTTGCAATAATATTTGCGCTATCTCTAAAAAACCTAAATTACAAGCATTGGTTAATGTAGTTGTACTACCCCCAGATATTTTCCCTGTTGCGACAAGATCAGGTCGTTTTTTCAATAATTCTCGTAATTCATGTACTTCATTATAAATGATATGGTGTACATACGAATATCTCTCGTAAGCATCTTGAAATTCATTTTCAACTAATTTAACTAAATTGGGAGATAAGCGTTGTAATAAAAGCATGCCAAATTGGAAAAAATGTTCTGTGGATTGTAAAAACTGTGTATATAGTATAATTTCAGTAGAATTGTGACTACGTAAATATACATGATTAACCCCGCAGCTTCCCAGACATTGTATAAATTGCACCGCGTCGCTTGGCTGAATGATAATATCTGCTTTAGCTAAATATTTTAATGCACTATTTAGCCATGAATTTAATCTTTGCGGATTATTGATAATTTCTGCTGTTGGTAATTCTATGTGGAATCGATCGAGTGTAGATTGCTTGATAATTAAAGCCACCAATGCTTTTTGCAACCAGCTTAATGCTTCCTGATAATTATTTTCTGCTAAAAATGCTTTGCCTTTTTTCCATAATGCATTTGGATTGGAAAATTCGCTTGCATCTTGCTTTGCTTCAGTTAAAACCAATTCTTCAGCTCTACCAATATCTAATTCCTTAATCATCCTTCTTCTAAGATTCGTTCCTTTCGCCAATTCTTTTTTGGAAAAAGAGGTGGAATCATGTTTCGAATCAAAATTGCCAAATAGAGTTTCTTTAGCACCATTTAGTATTAACTGACGAAATTGGATTGCAGTGTTCTTTTTAAGTCGAGTTTTTCCGGGTAACATAAAATAACGTCTCCTATTAGAGCTCTTCAGATAATTTTTTTAAAGTCATTGGGTTGAAAGGTTGAGACCTACTATGCTAATACTACCTGCTGTACCATGGGCTTGAATATTCGGATTATACATCGATGTCGCATAAATCGGTGGCACGATAAATTGACCGGCATTAATGGCTTGGATGCGATACACTAACTCCTTCGCATCACTACTCACACCACCGAAAAATATCACGCGATCTTCGCGGATGTCGACATAATCCATATTACTGGTATTCACTGAATCGCGTACCACTTCAAATCCACCAGGCAAGAGATCAACAATCGCAATATTATTTAAATAATCGTGATTAATGGCACGGATTTGAATATGCACTTCGATATCACTGCCTAAGTTGGTCTTAGTAATCACATTGCCTTGTACATCACGATATTCACGTGATATTTCTAAACCTTGTTTCACCACCGAGGTGTCAGGATTTTTATCAAAACCTGCTTGGGAAAGTTGATAATAATAAATTTGTTTGGCTGGATTATTAAACGTAATTTTAGTTGTCAGTTGATCCACACTGACTTTTTGATAAGTACTATCTGCTGCAGCGAGAGTTTTTTGCTGACCGTTGACAATTTCGCTAATTGAATAAGTTGCATTATTGTTTAGTTGCAGCGTTTGCGCATAAGCACCGAGCGCCAAACTGGTGTAACTTGATAATAAGGTATTAATTTCAGAATCATTGAGCGCAGTTACCAAAGGCAGCACTAAGTTTGAGCCAGTGTTTGCTAGACGTTCTGGGAAATGCCGTGCAATGATATAAAGATATTCAGCATCACCAATCGTGCTATCATAAAAATTGGTCATGATGTTATTTTTATTTTGTAAAGGTTTATAATATGAAATTAAACGATTAGCATCGGTAGCACTTTTTAATAATTGATAAGTGGCAGCCAGGTAAACACTAGTAATATCTTGTTGCCAAAGATGATCGCGATCTTGATCTAAATAAATTTGTAAATTCGTTAAATAATTAGTAGTGACAATTTCATTACGTGTTAATACATAAATCGCATAAGCTTGCACGCGTGCTTGTTCGAGGCTCGTGGCATTTTGTGCAGCTAACTCTTTAAGATAGGCAATTCCATTCGCTAGCAAATCATTAGGAATATTAATCCCTTGCTCGCGTGCTTCGGTGAGGAAATGCATAGCATACACGGAAGCAAAAGTATTGCTCTCATTCATCCCGACCCCAGGCCAATAACTAATTGCACCGCCAGACATTTGCCGTTGTTCCAACATTTGGATCACGGTCTGCACTTTGTTGTTGATGACATTCGTATCAGTAGTAAACCAAGGTTGCTTAGCCATGACTAATAAGGGGAATGCCTCGCTGACTAATTGTTCGGTGCAGCCATAAGGATAATTAGCTAAATATTGCTGTAAACCAAATACCAAAATTAATGGGCTATTAGACATTGCTGCTTGTACATCACGATATTCTGGATAAAGCACACGATCGAGTGAAACCGATTTGCTCGCATCGCTGTTACTGCCACTAGTGAGGGATGTAGTAAAATTACTCGCTGGACGCACGCTCAAAGTGGCACTCATTTTACTAGATTTATCAGCCAGGGTTGCGACAAAATTAATTTCAGCTGCGCCTAATAAATTTTTTGCTTTCAATTTATATCGCACAGTATTTTCTTGGCCTTCGTTAATAGCAATTGTTTGATTAGAATCACCGATGATTTCTAATTGCGAAGTGGTACTCAATTGCACATTCACTTTAGCACCATTGCCAGAACCTTTGGCATTGTTAGCAATACTAGCGGTGATTTCAAATTCATCGCCTGGTGCAACAAACGTGGGTACATTAGGATTAATGACAAAATCGCCGCGTACTTCTGATTTTTTATCTGCAGCGCCCACCGCATCGGCGGCGACCGCGACCGCCATCACATGTAATGTGCCATTAAAATAATCAGGCACATTATAAGTTAATTGCCGGGGTGTATTGTCAGTGTCGATAATGCCTGACCAATAAACCACGGGTAATTCAGTTTTGCGTTTAAACGGATTTAATTGATTGTGCAACATGGCGAGACCATGATCGCCACCCGCTGCCGATAACTCACGATCTTGCACAAATTTCGGTAGGATTTGATCGAGCGTTTGCTGTGTTAAGACTTCCAGTGCATGTTTCTGGAAAAAGAAACTGAGCGGATCAGGTGTGCTATAACCCGCCACTTGTAATATCCCTTCATCCACGGCAAAAACAATGATTTTTCCGGGTTTATCAGATTGATACTGAATGTTAAACGGCTCACCGGGACGTGCTAAATCCGGTGTATTTAAAGTAATATGAATGGCATGATTATCATGGTTCACCTTAAATGGTACGACGCTATAACTCAAAGGACTGACGAAAATTTCCGGTGAATCCCAGTCGCGTACAAATGAGACATTCACATAGCCATTGCCTTGAAAATCCTTTGGAATATGAATTTTTTGCACCGAACTCGTGGTGTTAGTTTTAAACCATTGTGTGGCGTACACTTTATCGCGCTCAATGGTGATCAAACCGGCACCGGTATATGGTGCAGTAATTTGCAATTCAATATCTTCATTAGGCAAAAATTCTGCTTTGCTTAATTTAACGCTAAGTTCCGCATTTTTCGGCAGCGGCAATTGACTCGTGCCAACCACACTATATTTCAATCGGCTTATTTCTGTATTATTTTGATCTAAAATCGTCAATTCAAAATCGCCAATTTGTTGCGTTGGTAATGAATAATTTGTGCCATTCGCATCAATGTTAAATGCGGTAGTATTGATCACTGTCGTTTGTATCAGCGATTGATATTGATAAGTTCCGTCAGGATTTTTTACTAAAGTCGATACCGGATGTAAATTCGCTAATTGAATTTTTAAATTACCCACCGCTTGCTGCGTTAATTGTGGATTGATCGCGATAAAGCTCACGCTGTGCTGACTGTTTTGTTTAATGAAACGCAAATCACTATCTGGTTTATAGCCAACAAAAAAGCTGAGTGGACTGACTAATATGGAAGTTTCAGTTGCCACACTGCGCCCGCCTTCCGATTCAAACCCTTCTGCAAAAAAGGTTAGATGATAACTCGCCTTATCAAAACGTTCGAGATTTAAATCAAATTGCGCCTGGCCTTGGGCATCCGTTACCGTATCTGGCAACGTATCGGTAAAAACTTTCGGTGGTTTATTAGGATCAAACAAAGGATCGATAAAGTTATAATTAGGATATTTTTCAAAATAAACGGTTTGCGGTGCTAATAAAATCCGTGCACTCACTTTGCGATTGGCGGCGGGTGCGCCGTATAAATTCCACAGTCCAACTTTAGCAGTTAATCCCACTGGCGACACCCAGCCTAAAGTGGCTGGCTGTGAAAATTGCGCTTTAATGCGCATGCGATCGGGTTGAAATTCCGCCACTCGGATCGTCGTTGAACCTAACAGATTGCTGGCATGATTGTCTTTGACAATATAAAGATTAATATTGTATTGACCGGTTGGAGAGGTAACATCAGTTTTAAAATCAAAACTTAAATAACCGGTGGCATCCAAAGTATATTTAATGTCTTTCACAGTGACACCGCGCGGATCAGTCACGGTAGCTTCGAGCGGTAAACCGGCCGGTTGTGGTTGCGCATAGGCTTGCTTCACAATCACGCCAATATGGGTAGTGTCACCGGGACGATAAATGCCGCGATCAGAAAATAAATAAGCCGTCAGTGTGCTGTTCTCTTGATTATTCGTATATAAGCCGCCGACATCGTAACGAGAATAATTCAATTGCCGGTCTGAGCCAGAGTAAGGAATAAAAGCGACATCGTTGGCGAGACTAGCGATATAAACCGTCGGTTCACGTTCATCGGTAAAATCTTTTAAAGTGGGGAAGTTAACGTGTCCTTGCGCATCCGTATCACGTGTTAATAAGGGTAGACCGTTTTTACCTAAAATCGATACATGCGCATTGGTCACCGGTGCACCGCGTGTGATGGATTGGACGTACACATCGTGAGTGCCATCTTGATTATCTTTTACTAATAATCCCAAATCGGTAATTAATATTAAGCGGCTTGCTTTAACATCAATCATGGCTTTTTTAACCGGGTCCCAGCCTGTTGCCTGCAGTAAAAATAAACCTAGAGGTCCAGCTGGATTGGTTTTTGCCGCTAAATATTTACCAAGATCCAGTGCAGAATATTGTGCTTTCGCAGGCTCATGGGCGTTGAACGGTTGAATCTCTGAAAAAATTTCACTGATATTATTTTGATTAAAACTTTCATTAAAAAATTGCGGATCATTAAAATTGCCAGAAGTTTGCGTGATTAACTGATTGACGTTATCAGGTAACACGCGTGCGATAGTGAATTTGACCGCGGGCAAACCGCGCACGATCACCGAAAGTTTTTTCTCACTACTTAAAGCAAGCAAGGCGCCTTTATGTAAGAAACCAATTTCTTGCGGAAATTCTGGAACTTTAATCACTGCCATATAATCATTGGTTAACACATAATCGCCAAATCCTTTCACACCTTTATCAATTTTAAGATAAAAATAGCGAGGCGTGGGTGCGGTAAATTTATAGCTATGTAACGTGGCATAATCGCGATCGGCTGGAATAGTGGTTAAAGCTACCGGTGTGGCTAACTTAACTATATCAGGCGTCACTTCACCGGGATTTTGCCAAGCGTAATTGGTTTGTACGGGTTGGGTGGCGCTGGCAGGATAATCTTGTGGTAATAAATAAACGTGCAAGGCTTTATTTAATTCTGTTTCAGTCACACCGATAGTGGTTTCTAAGGTTAACACTTGTTCTGGTCGGTCTTGATCATTACGAATAATAGCGGCGGAAGCTTTGTTAATTTTTAAAAAACTACCAGCATCGGGAATTAATACATTTTTGGTGATGGATTCACTAGTACTGGCAGTGCCGCTAGCAGACTTCACACCTTTATCAATCGTCAGTAGTAAATAACGCGGCATTTCAGGCAAAGGTAAGGGCTCAGAATGAAGATAAGCGGTGCGCTTATGTTCGTCATAACTCACAGTATATTTAAAAGATTGCGTACGGACGTTCAAACTTTGTTTGAGTGCTTCCAAAATCAGCGTGGTTTTATTTTCGAAACTATCGGAGTCGACTGGAAAATTAAAATTAATGGTGGCAACGGCTTGTCGTAGCTGTGGGTTCACTGGATCTTGATAAAATTTAAATTCAGCGATAGTAGCTTCGAAAGCATGCGTAGAAAAAGAATAATGATAGGATTCCATTTTTTTGCCGGAAGTAAAAACATTATGGTCAAAATGGATAGTATATTGTTGACCAGCCGGCCAATCTTCTGTCGGTCTAAAAACTAAGCGACTATCACTTTGCCATAGCCATTTGCCGGCTATGGCTGGCGTAAGCGTAATGCCGCTTACGACTTCTTTACCGATCAAATTCAGCGGAGCGACCGATTGTGGGCTGAACTCCCCAGTATTTAGCCCAAAATCCACCGTCAAAACATCAGGAACCAAGGTTTTTGCTACCGGCGTAATTTGCGGCGGAGTGATGAGGGCGGTGACTAATACCGGTCGCGGCCGGTGGCTATACCAGTGATAGCCAAAACCGATAATCAGCAGTAGGATAAGCAAGCTGCCAGTTGTGCGCCAGAATAAACGGGGTTGTTCGTGGGCCTTACGTTGTAGAGATTGCAACCAAGGTGGGGAACTCCAAGAAATGCGGCCGATGAAGAAAGCCAGGCCTAAACCTATTACAGCTAACAGTTGAGACAGCAATTTCTTCATAAATCTTATCCAAGAGTTAAGCATGAAGCAGCATCTTAAGCGCTATAGCATAATCCTAGTTTTGCTAATTGTCAGCGTGTTTTCGCTCTTTTTTTTATTGCCCAAACCGCCGTTACTCTCTGGAATAAGTTTTTCCCGAGCGATTTACGATGATCATCAACATTTATTGCGTTTAACTTTAAGCCAAGATGAAAAATATCGTTTATATACTCCTTTAGCGGCGATGCCGCCACAGTTAGTGGCGGCTACCTTATTGCAAGAAGATCAATATTTTCATTGGCATTTTGGCGTTAACCCCTTTTCTCTATTTAAAGCGGGTTGGCAGACTTATTTTGCAAAATCCCGCCGGGTAGGTGCATCGACGATTACCATGCAAGTGGCACGAATTCGCTTTGGCATCAATTCCAAAACTTGGGTTGGAAAACTCAAACAAATTGTCCGTGCCCTGCAATTAGAGTTACATTACAGTAAAAATCAAATTCTCGAGGCTTATTTAAATCTCGCACCCTACGGGAATAATATTGAAGGTGTTGGTGCGGCAAGTTGGATTTATTTTGCGAAACCTGTGTCGCAAATCAACCTACCTGAAGCATTGACTTTAGCAGTTATTCCGCAAAATCCTATTCAACGTGTGCCGCATCAAAAAAATTTAGCTGCCATACGGCAACGATTATTTCAACGTTGGTTGGTGCAACATCCGGCAGATAAAAATGAATTGACTATCATTGCATTGCCATTACAAATTTATAAATTACATAATATTCCTTTTTTAGCACCGCATTTTGTGAATGCTGTTTTGCGTGATGTTCCTGCAAAACAGTTGCAAGTAAATACAACGTTGAATAATCATTTACAAAAAATGGTTGAACGAGTAACGCAACAATATTTGGCGCGAAAGAAATCGTTAGGAATTTATAATGCCGCCGTTTTATTGGTTGATACACGAAATATGCAAATTAAAGCGATGTTGGGTTCAGCGAATTTTTTTCAGCATGATATTCAAGGACAATTGAATGGTACGGAAATAAAACGTTCGCCTGGTTCTACATTAAAACCTTTTATTTATGGTTTAGCGTTAGACCAAGGTTTAATTCATCCTGCGACAGTTTTAAAAGATGTGCCGCGAAGTTTTGGTCATTATAATCCGGAAAATTTTGATTATGATTTTGTAGGTCCAATCAAAGCGCGTGATGCATTAGTGTTAAGTCGGAATATCCCAGCGATTTATCTCGCTAATCAATTAGACCAACCGAATTTATATCAGTTTTTATTGGATGCAGAAACACGAAATTTAAAAGCCGAATCTTATTATGGATTGGCCTTAGTGTTAGGCGGAGCGGAATTATCCATGCAAGAATTGGTGAGTTTGTATGCCATGTTAGTGAATGAAGGTGTGTGGCATCCATTACTAAAACAACCACTGCCGATTCAAGAAAGTAAACGTTTGCTTAGTCCGGAGGCCAGTTTTTTAGTGTTGGATATGTTAAAGGATACGCCGCGACCGGAGGCCGCTTACTCCAGTAATAATGTGCAACAAGTTCCTGTGTCATGGAAAACGGGCACTTCATCGGGATTTCGTGATGCTTGGACGATAGGTGCATTTGGTCCGTATGTGATGGCAGTTTGGGTGGGGAATTTTGATAATACCTCTAATCCCGCTTTGATTGGTAAAACCATGGCGGCTCCCTTATTTTTTGAATTAATTGCGGCGATTAATCGTGAATTGGCACCGTTGCCGATGATCAAAGTAAATCCGCAACAGTTAAATTTAACGCGAGTAGCCGTGTGCAAAGCATCGGGAAATTTACCAACGCGATATTGTCATGATACCGAGATGACTTGGTTTATTCCCGGGAAATCTCCGATTACCACCGATAGCATTTATCGCGAAGTGGCGATTAACAAAATAACTGGTTTGCGAACCTGTCATTTTGATCAGAATACTAAATTTGCTATTTATGAATTTTGGCCATCGGATTTGTTGAGGATTTTTAAGGAAGCAGGCGTCCAGCGCCGTATGCCACCTGCTTATGAAGCGGATTGTGCGTTGGCGGATAATAAGGGTATTAGTCCGCAAATTTCTTCACCGCAAACGGACGTGAGTTATGTGGTGCGGGCGAATCAATCGCGATCTCAGCAAATTCCGTTGCTGGCGGTGGCAGATGCGGATGTGAGGTATTTATATTGGTTTATTGATGAGACATTTTTAGCAAAAACGCCGCGCGATCAGCCATTGTTATGGAACGCACGCGCTGGAAAATTTGTGATTCGGGTGGTGGATGATCATGGCAGAGCGGATGCGCGGGATGTGATGGTGAGGGTGGAGTGACGAGTTGTGCTAGGTCTGCTGACAATCTTTAGTCAATCGTAAGTTGTTAATGATCTGTGTTCCAATGGGATTGATTCAGATACCCCATTGGGGTATAATCCCTTTATGAAGGGAACTATATTACAAACAGTTGTCGAAACACCCGAGTTTATCACGCAAGCCGAAAAATGCATGGATGATGAATCGAGGAATGAGTTTATTGATTTTATCGCCGAAAATCCATTGGCGGGTGATGTGATAACAGGTACGGGCGGTGCGAGAAAAGTGAGATGGCAAAGTAATCCGCACAGCGGTAAACGAGGAGGCGCCAGAGTAATCTACTATTATCATGATGAGGACATGCCGATATATCTATTTACTGCATACAAGAAAAACCAGCGTGACAATATTACCAGTGAAGAAAAGAAAATTTTATACAAGATCATTAAGTCGATTGTTAAGGTATACAGGGGGTAGGCCATGAGTAAAATAGGTGTGAGTTTATTAAGAGGTGCCAATGAAGCGCTAGCCCATGCGAAAGGTGAGAAGAGCAAGGCCAAGGTTCATAAAGTCCTAGTACCAAAACACGTAAACGTGAGAGCAATCAGATTAAAGTTACATTTAACCAGACAAGAGTTTGCTAACCGATATGGTTTTAGCATACGCACTTTGGAAAAATGGGAACAGGGAGCGCGTGAACCGGATGGCGCGGCAAGGGCTTATTTGGTTGTCATTGATCGCAATCATAAGGCTGTAGAATCGGCACTTAGATAAGCGTGTAACCCCATTAGATAATTTCTTTATTCAGATTGTCATTTCCTTGGTAGAATTGTCACAGACCCTAAAACATAATTGCCATTCTGGTACCTATCTAATGCTGAAAGCCATTGAGGTGAATTATGTGATGCGGCGAATCAATCGCGATCTCAGCAAATTCCGTTGCTGGCGGTGGCAGATGCGGATGTGAGGTATTTATATTGGTTTATTGATGAGACATTTTTAGCAAAAACGCCGCGCGATCAGCCATTGTTATGGAACGCACGCGCTGGAAAATTTGTGATTCGGGTGGTGGATGATCATGGCAGAGCGGATGCGCGGGATGTG
>Ga0207159_1145_pt1 | contig 16264 bp, 8 predicted proteins | sample Alteio_BWMinHeat_23_FD_153511 | JGI IMG/M metagenome (GOLD analysis project Ga0207159, IMG submission 153511) | Enriched cells from forest soil in Barre Woods Harvard Forest LTER site, Petersham, Massachusetts, United States -... | ecosystem: Environmental > Terrestrial > Soil > Temperate forest >... | reverse complement strand
TTGATGAGGGCACAGAGATAAAGAAGTTCAAAGAAGAGGCGGGCGTTTCCTTCGCCGAGCCTGCGTGTTTTGATATTTTTAATTTTCCTTTAGTACTGGGTAATAAAAAAACAGTGCTCAGCGAACCCAACACAGCCATTATAACCCAAAAGATTGCCGAAAAATATTTCGGGAAAGAGAACCCCGTTAACAGGATATTCAAATTAGAGAACAGGTTAGCAATTAAAGTAACAGGTGTACTTAAGGACCTGCCTGGTAACACAGATCAAAAAACAGAGATATTCATCTCCTATCCTACTTTAAAAACATTCAATGACTGGTTTGTTAAGGACGATTCATGGGGAGGTACTGCCACTGCATTACAGTGTTTTGTAAGGCTGCACCCAAATGTTTTGCCTGCACAGGTGGAAAAGGTTTTGCCCGCGTATGTAACAAAGTACCGGCCCAAGAGCCGCAACGTTCATCATTACAAACTGCAGCCGCTTGCACAGGTACATTTTGATGCCCGTTATGGCGGTGTTATGGAAAAACGCAGCCTTTGGATACTATCATTCATAGGGCTTTTTATTCTTGTAACGGCCTGCGTTAATTTTATTAATCTTGCTACTGCACAGGCGCTTAACCGTTCACGGGAAGTTGGCGTCCGCAAGGTATTGGGCAGTTTGCGCGGCCAGCTTTTATGGCAGTTCATTGCAGAAACGGCGCTTATCACGATGTTTGGCATTGTGCTCGCCATTGGCCTCTCGTTGCTTGCGCTGCCATACGTTAACACATTGTTCAAAACACAAATGTCCATCAACATATTCCAGGATGCCTGGTTATTATTCTTCATCCTGGCACTCACGGTAGTTGTCACATTTCTTTCAGGCTCATACCCCGGTCTCATCTTGGCGCGGTTTAAACCTGTTGCCGCATTAAAAGGCAAAATATCTGGTCAGCATATTGGTGGTTTTAATACCCGCCGTGCATTGATCGTAACACAGTTTGCTATATCGCAGATGCTTATAATAGGGATGATCGTTATAGCAGGCCAAATGCGGTATGCAAAAGGCTCCGACCTTGGTTTTGATAAAGACGCAGTGATAATGGTACCGCTGGGAGTAGATTCAACAGGCGCTACCATCGATCCCCTGAGAAACCAATTGCACCAAATAACCGGGGTTGAAAAAGTTTCCGCCTGCGTTGCGGCGCCGTCATCCACCATGAACTGGGGTACTTCAGTAAGGTATGATAACCATACGGAAGACGAGATATTCTCCATCAGTGTTAAATCAGCAGATGATCAGTACCTCTCAACTTTTGGGCTGGAACTGGTTGCAGGAAGAAATGTATTTCCATCTGATACTGTGAGGGAGTTTTTGGTGAATGAGACCTTTGTACGCAAGCTAAACCTGAGATCAGCTTCGGAAGTGATCGGCAAAATGATTGCCATCAACGGCGGCAGGACGAAAGCGCCCATCGTTGGGGTTGTAAGAGATTTTCATGATCAGTCCTTTCATTCAGATATCAACGCTGTTGTCATCTGTACCATCAAAGACAACTACCAGGCGTTTGCGGTGAAAATGAATACACGTAATGCAAAACCCGTATTAACAGCCATTGAAAAGGCATGGAACACTGTTTATCCAAATCAAATTTATGAGTACCAGTTTTTGGATGACCGCATAGCTGCATTTTATGAAACGGAAGACACTATGCTTAAGTTAATACAGGTGTTCTCATTTATCGCCATATTTATCGGTTGCCTTGGTTTATATGGCCTGGTATTATTCATGGCCTCACAAAAAACAAAGGAGATAGGCATACGCAAAGTATTGGGCAGCAGTATAACCCAAATATTGTGGATATTTGGAAAGGAGTTTGCGCGGCTTATAATTATAGCGTTTGTGATAGCTGCCCCTGTTGCGTGGTGGTTAATGAACAGCTGGCTGCAGGACTTTAAATTTCACATCTCTGTAAGCCCGTTATTCTTTGCAATAACAATTTTACTCATGTTCATTATCGCTTCCGCTACGGTAGGTTTCCAGGCAATTAAAGCAGCGTTGATGAATCCCGTGAAGAGCTTAAAGGCGGAATGAGAACCCCCGCCCCTAAAGGGGAGAAGGAGGATGAACAATATTTATTGGGAAGCGATAGAATAAAAATTTGAGGGTTATCATGATGAAAAAAGATATCTTTTATCTGCGTTAATCCTGAATATCCCGGTGACCAGTGTTCCACTATTCGCTCAACTGGAAACTATAAACTGGAAACTATAAACTATTATAAACCGTTGTTATGCTAAAGAACTATTTCAAGATCGCCGTTCGCCAGTTGCGCAGGCAAAAAATGTATTCTGCTGTTAAAACAGGCGGGTTTGCCTTGGGCATTGCGGCCTGTTTACTGATCGCTTTGTATATAAAGGAAGAGCTTAGTTATGATCAGTTATATCCCGATGCAGCCCGTATTTACAGGATAGTTGGCAATGATAACAGCAATGGGGTAATGAGTAAATGGGTGAGCTTTCCTGCGCCTATGGCCAAGACGATGGCAAAAGATTTTCCAGAGGTGGAAAAAGCAGGCCATCTAATGCCAAACTCTCTTTTCCCGGGAGCCGGCAGTAATGAAGTAAGGCCTGCGGATAAAATGGAGAACGAACATGAAGATGGTTTTACCTATGCCGACCAGGGCATGCTGGATATATTAAAACTGCCTTTCGTTTACGGCGACAGGGCACATGCACTTGTTGAACCTAACAGCATGGTGATCTCCAAAAGCAAGGCTGATAAATATTTCCCCGGTCAAAACCCGGTTGGTAAAATAATGTATTTGAACAGTGATAAGAACTGGCCCCGTAAGGTGAGCGGCGTTATGCAGGACCTGCCTGCAAACTCACACCTGAGGTATGATTTTTTATTGACCACCAGCGGTGTTGAATGGTGGAAGGGCGAACAATCAGACTGGGATGGAAATAATTATCATGACTATATTCTGCTTCGTCCCGGTACCAACATTGCCGGCTTTGAAAAAAAGTTAACCACGGGTATTGTCCGTAACTATTATTTGCCCACGTTAATAAAAGATGGCGATAAAAATGCTGAAAAAGAGCTGGCATCTTTTTCATTGCATTTACAGCCTGTCGCCGATGTTCATCTCAGGTCATACGATATACAGGATGGTTTGCAACATGGCGATATAAGGTTTGTTTGGCTGTTTGGCGCTATTGCATGTTTTATACTTATTATCGCCTGTATTAATTTTATCAATCTTTCTACAGCCAAGTCTGCCAACCGCGCGAAAGAGGTAGGACTTAGAAAAGTAATAGGCTCCCACCGCAGCAGCCTTATCAAGCAATTCCTTACAGAATCCTTACTGTTCAGTTTTCTTTCATTTGCGTTGGGTATGCTGCTTGCATGGGCTATACTGCCTTATTTTAATATGCTTTCTGCAAAGTCGCTGACAATTCCCTGGACAGCGTGGTGGTTGGCACCCCTCATGTTTTTGTCTGCTGTTATAATAGGCGTTGTGGCTGGGTTGTATCCCTCCTTATATCTTTCTTCCTTTAAGCCCATCATGGTGCTGAAGGGCCAGTTAAGCAGGGGCAGCAAAAGTTCCATATTGCGCAACGGGCTGGTTGTTTTCCAGTTCACCACTTCCATCATACTTATAATAAGCACCGCTGTTATTTACAACCAGGTGCATTTTATACTCAACAAAAAGCTGGGGTATAATAAAGACCAGGTGGTGTTATTACATGGAGCGAATACAATAGGCGATGGTGTGAAAGGCTTAAAAACAGCGCTGTTAAAGCTGCCCCAGGTACAAAGCGTGTCCATCAGTGATTACCTTCCTATTGCAAATACCAAACGGAACGGCAATAGTTTTTGGATAGCAGGCAAACAAAATACCGATGAAGGCGTGGATACCCAGGTTTGGCAGGTTGATGATGACTATGTTAGGACCCTGGGCATGAAGATAGTAACGGGAAGAAATTTTAACCCGGCAATGCCTTCTGATTCACAGGCGCTTGTTATCAACCAAACTTTGGTTAAAAAGCTGGGGCTTAAAGATCCTGTAGGCAAGCGGATCGCTAACGGTAACACCACCTTTTCGGTTATCGGCGTAGTGCAAGACTTCAATTTCGAATCGCTGCATGATGATATTGGCGGGCTTGTTATGCGCCTTGGCAACAGTCCTTCTATTGTATCGGTTAAGGTAAATACTGCCGCTATGTCCGGCACTATCGCGTCTATCTCAGCAACATGGAAAAAATTCGCGCCCGGCCAGCCTATTAGATATACTTTTCTTGATGAGAACTTTGCTAATATGTATGCGGATGTGCAAAGGATGGCGGCGATATTCACCAGCTTTGCCATACTCGCAATTATCATTGCGTGCCTGGGGTTATTTGGCTTGTCAGCTTTTATGGCGGAACAGCGCTGCAAAGAGATCGGGATAAGAAAAGTATTGGGTGCAAGCGTAAGCAACATTACTGCCCTTATGTCAAAAGATTTTGTGAAGCTGGTTGTAATAGCCATTGTTATTGCATCGCCCATTGCCTGGTGGGCCATGAGCAAATGGCTGGAAGATTTTGTTTACAGTAACCGCACAACAATTGGCTGGTGGGTATTTGTTTTGGCAGGGGCAGTTGCTGTAATGATAGCCTTGTTAACAGTAAGCTTTCAAAGTATCAAGGCGGCATTGATGAACCCGGTAAAGGCAATAAAAACGGAGTGAGAACGTGAAACGTCAAATGTGAAACTGAAAGGATGTGCGAAATAATTGTCTTTTCATTTGACCGGTCATCAGTGTGACGGTTCGCTTAAATATGAATTGTATATTTTCACGGCTGTAAAGCCGAATAATGACTATATTTATATACAGCGTTTAGCCACTCCGTAAATGGAGTGGTTTTAGCGGGTTTGGGAAATAGAACTATATAAGCTTTCAACTTAACCACAAACAGAACTATTCATTTTTTAAAAAGCTTATTATGTTTAAGAACTATTTCAAGATTGCTGTTCGTAACCTTTGGAGGAACAAAGGTTTTTCCGCCATCAATATCTTTGGCCTGGCACTTGGTATAGCTACCTGCCTGCTGATCATGCTTTATGTACAGAACGAACTTAGCTATGACCGCTACAACGATAAGGCCGGCCGTATAGTACGGGTTGTGTTCCGTGGCAAAATGCAGGGTGGCGAAATAAAGGAGGCTAACGTAATGCCCCCCGTGGCCCAGGCGCTAAAAAAAAACTTCCCTGAGGTATTAGAGGCCACACGTATACGCTCTAACGGTTACCATCGTGTTAGCTACGGTGACAAAATGTTCAAGGACGATCAGCTTGCCTTTGTAGACTCAAATTTCTTCCAGGTATTCACACTTCCGCTTATAAAGGGGGATGCAAGAACTGCATTGCTGCAGCCAAATACGATCGTCATCTCCCGCTCAGTCGCACATAAATATTTTGGCAATGACAACCCCATTGGCAAGGTGCTTAGTTTTAAAGATGATAAAGCTGCCCTTACCATAACCGGTGAAATTGATGAGGTACCGGTTAACTCGCATTTTCATTTCGGCTTATTTGCTTCAATGGCCAGTTTGCCGGAAGCAAGGGAACAAAGCTGGATGAGTTCTAACTTTTATACCTACCTGGTGTTGCCAAAAGGTTACGATTACAAACAACTGGAAGCCAAGCTGCCGCAGGAAATTGATAAATACATAGGCCCGCAATTGCAAAAGGGCATGGGCGTAACAATGGCTCAATTCAGGCAGGCAGGCAATAACATAGGCCTCTATCTGCAGCCATTAACCGATATACATCTTCACTCCGACTTTACAGGAGATATGGAGCCTTACGGCGACATTCAGTACGTATATATTTTTGGGGCAGTGGCTGTCTTTATGCTGCTGATCGCATGCATCAATTTCATGAACCTTTCTACTGCCGGGGCATCTAAAAGAGCGAGGGAGGTTGGCATAAGAAAAGTAATGGGTTCCGCTAAAATGCAACTGGTACGCCAGTTTCTGTTAGAGTCGCTTTTGCTGACTGCGGTTGCATTGATATTAGCCATTGGCATTGTGTATTTGGCCTTGCCATTCTTTAACGGGCTTACCGGCCAGGACTTAAGTTTACATCTTATGTCCAACCCATGGGTATTACCAGCACTTATATTATTTGGCCTGTTCACAGGCATTCTTGCAGGCAGTTACCCGGCATTCTTCCTTTCATCATTCAACCCGGTTGCTGTACTTAAAGGCAGATTCACAACAGGCAAAAGAACGATCGGCCTTCGCAGTGGTCTGGTAGTTTTTCAGTTCTTTATTTCCATAGGGCTTATCATCGGTACCACGGTAGTGTATAAACAATTGTCTTACATTCAGCATAAAAAATTAGGGTACGATAAAGACCAGGTCGTAGTAATAGAACAAACGGGAGCGTTGGGCCGGAATGACGAAGCATTTAAACAGGAATTGCTGTCGGACCCAAGGATAGCAACCGTGAGTGAATCAGGCTATTTACCGGCAGGCAATTCATTCGGCAACAATTTTATGGCATACCCTGATGCCCGCTCAACTCAACTTATAAAGGCGCTGAAGTATGACGTTGACTTCAGTTACATACCAACGCTTGGCATGCAAATGGCTGCTGGGCGTAATTTCTCAAAAGAATATGGCGGTGATTCTTCGGGTGTAATTGTGAATGAAACCGCAGCAACGGCTTTTGGCTGGGGGCAAAATGCCATGGGCCATACTTTAAGCCATACTGAAAATGACGGCACAAAAGAGACCTACCACGTAATAGGTATTGTAAAGGATTTTCATTTCAGGTCACTGCACGAGCTTATCACGCCGCTTGTAATGGTAATGGGCAATGATTACAGTACGATCATAGCTAAAGTAAAGACCAAAGAAGTACAGGGTGTTTTAGCAGCCATGAAAAACAAGTGGTCAAAATTTACTACCGAAACACCGTTCACTTATTCATTCCTTGATGACCGCTTTAACAATACCTATAAAGCCGAGGAGAACATTGGCCGTATATTGGGCATTTTTGCCGGGCTCACCATTTTCGTAGCTTGTTTAGGCTTGTTTGGGCTGGCAACTTTTACAGCAGAGCAGCGCACCAAAGAAATAGGCATACGTAAGGTGTTAGGCGCCAACGTTACAGGGCTGGTTTCTCTTCTGTCAAAAGACTTTTTAAAGCTGGCTCTTTTCGCTTTTGTTATAGCCACGCCCGTTGCCTGGTATGTTATGAACAAATGGCTGCAGGATTTTGCTTACCGCATAAACATTAGCTGGGTTGTGTTTGCTTTGGCTGGAATAATTGTGGTGGTGATAACATTACTAACCGTCAGTTACCAAAGTATTAAAGCCGCATTGATGAACCCGGTGAAAGCGATAAAAATGGAATGAGGATTTGAAAAGGTAAAGAACGGCAAACGTAAGACATCAAATCCCCTAAAGTAATTGGAAAAACAATGGCTCTCAGATTTTCAGGATTGTAATGATTAATGCAGACAGCAATAAATCTTTATCCTAATAATCCGAGGGCCATCATTTTGGCTAAGTATATCGCTAAGCGGCTAAAACACGGGTAAACCAAGGTACATATGCGGCCAAAACGCGGCCCGGCATAGGCCAAAACATGGGTAAAAGGCGGGTAAGAAAATGTCCCTTTCTGCAGCCCGCGCCAGTATTGGGTTTCAGAGGGCGATCCGTACAAAACCGTACACGCTCAGGGCATATTTCATTTTTTTAAATTTTAACCACGAATTTTAACGAATGGCACGAATTACACGAATTCCCTAATGCCAAATTCATCCCCTCTCTTCCCTTTGGCCTGCCCGGATGACCGGTCGGACGGGGCGGAGAGTATCAATATTTCAAAGAGCGTAAACAAAATATTGCGCAGGCCTGTGCGCGGCACTTTCATCCATCCTGTTGTTTCACCAACATTCGGTTTATCGTTTATCTTAAACAGATAAATGCTTTACAAAACTATCTTACAATATAAGAAATTTTAGCGGTAATAACCGGAAAGTGTCCCACAATTATTTATACAAATTATGAGCTGTAATATTATTATAACTGCAGCACTATCCGGTGCTATTCTATCCGCAGGCTCTCAACAGAATTGGAAAGTGCATCGCTCTGAAATAGCTATAAGACCGGTTCATTAAACTCAAACAAATGATCCAATTAATTTATGGAACAAAGTTCGAAAAGTTGATGATAAAACCCTCACCCAAATTCCTGACGTCGGGCCTGGAGTTAATATTGATATCCAGGTGAAGCTGAGCCTGCGTATCCTGTCCTCCGGCTGTATCCGGGCCTGTATGTTGTGCGCCTGTTACTAAAATATAGTCACTTGCTCTTTTCATCTTTTAAAATATTATCCGCCCACTTCGTTATAATATCCGCTACCTGAGTTTCCTCACCTGTATACATGTGGTCAGCATTTTTTATCATGGTGGCAGTTAATTTAACTTTTAAAGATTGCCTTGCTAAATTTGATTGTAACGAATCCAAATCTCTTTCGCTGCCCACATCATTATTGGTACCATAAAATGCCAGGATGGGGCAATTAATTTTTGTAATTCCTGCGTTGGGAGTAATAAATCCAAAAAAATCTTTTTCTTCCCGCGGGGTGTTTACAATATCCATAAATGTGGCGGCACTTATATAAGAGGGAAAAGAGCGTTTTGGATCTTTTATAAGCTCATCCCCTTTGTTTTCAGATATTAAGCGCACAGCCTGCAAATACTGTGATGAATCAACCGGGGGTATATCCGGGCCAACTCCCCCTGAAGCCAATACTAAACCTGCTACACGGGTGTCCAGCGTTTCTGCCTGGTATATTCGAACCGCTGCCCATCCTGCACTATGGCCTGCTAATATGACTTTGTCAAAACCTTGAGACTTTGCAAAATCTACCCATGCAGCAATATCTTTTACTTCATCGCCTGCTACTCCCCAATAGCCTCCTCCCCTTAACCGGTTATCGCCGCGGTAACCTTCTACATTTCCAAGGTCGTGCATGCGGGAATTTACAGTGATGCATGTATAACCTCTCTCAGCAATAGCCCGTCCAATAGAAATATAAGTAGGCGAATAAAAATTTACTCCCCAACCGTGAACCCATATAACAGCTATATGTTTTGCCATTTCTTTTTTGGCATTAAATATTACTCCGGCATCAAGAATATCATCACTTGATTTTACAAAAACTATTTGTTCGGGAAGTATTGGATTATTTATGGAAATATTATCTTTTTTAAAAAACTTCAGGTAAACGAAAGCTGTCGAAATCAAGATCGCAAAAACTAAAATAATACTGAATATGAAACGATTTTTCTTCATATTATTTCGATTTTTTACTGACATAATGTTTTTGAAGGCTGTTTTTAATGACGTGCAATTCGTTTTGATATTATGTGTTGCTTTTAAGTTTGTGTGGCTGCTTATCAAGACAATAACGCTGCACCATTTTATTTATATCATGCTGATCGCCGTTATTTATACTGCAACTTATCAAGGGACCGCAGGGACATTGAGGACACAAAGGCAGTTTTTGCTTTTGATCCTTTATGTTTGACATTTCACTTTTCACGTCTATCGCTACACCCCATCACTCCGTCCTTAAACTTTTTACCGGGTTTGCCAGCGCAGCTTTAATGCTCTGATAGCTTACTGTTAACAGTGTAACGGTCAACGCACCTGCACCCGTAACGGCAAATATCCACCAGCTAATATTGGTACGGTATGTATATTGCTGCAACCAGCCAGTCATAAAATAGTTAGCCACGGGTACAGCGATCAGGAATGCAAGAACAACCAGCAGCACAAATTCCCTGGAAAGCAGGCCCCACAAATTTGTGACGGAGGCACCCAGTATTTTTCTTACGCCGATCTCTTTGGTGCGTTGTTCTGCTACAAAAGAAGCCAGGCCAAAGATACCCAGGCATGAAATAAAAATAGCCAGGGCTGCGAAGATGGTGGTTAATGTACCGGTCCGCCGTTCGGCTGCGAATTTCTGGCCATAATCTTCATCTACAAATTTGTAGTCAAAAGGGCTGGAAGGGTTATATTTTTTAAAAATGGGTTCAATCTTACCGAGAGCTTCACCGGCGCTTAACAGCGGGTTAAGCTTAACCATAATATAAGGCCCTACGTTGGGGGCCAATATAAAAATGCCCTGCTGTACAGGCTCATAAGGACTTTCAGTGATCATATCCTTTATTACGCCATCTACCCTGAAAGGCCTGCCATTCCATTTTACCGTTTGGCCCACCGGGTCTTTCATACCCATATACTTTGCGGCGGTTTCGTTTAAGATAATGGCAGAAGAATCTGAAGCGAAATTTTTTGAAAAATCCCGGCCCGCAATAAATTGCCAGCCTGCTGTTTTTCCAAAATCAAATGTAACGCCCATTAAAGCAAATGCTTTTTTGGTTTGGTTGAGATCTTTTCCGGGCCACTCAAAACGGTCGTCAAAATAATCCAGGTGTGTTGTGGGACTGGAGCATTGCGCGAAACCAACTGCACCGCCTGACTTAAGTAATTCGTGCTGCAGCACATCGTATTTGCCGTAGAGGTCAGGTGTATTCATTTTTATACGTACAAGCCCGTTTTTATCGTAGCCAACAGGCCTGCTTTGCGCATATTGTACCTGGCGGTAAACAATGATCGTTCCTGCTATCAAAATAATAGAAACGGCGAATTGTACAACCACCATAACCCTGCGTGGTACAGCGGCAAAGCGCCCTGCATGAAAGGTGCCTTTTAGTACTTTAACCGGCTGAAAAGACGAAAGGTATATGGCCGGATAACTGCCGGCAAGAAAAGCAGTTACTAAAACAAAGGTTATTGCGGCAATCCAAAACACCGGGTTAGCAAATGGAAGGTGTATTTCTTTGTCTGCCACCTGGTTAAACCAGCCCAGGCTAAACACAACCATCCCAATGCTGCAAACAAATGCTATGCATACCACTGACAATGATTCACTCAAAAACTGTTTAACCAGCTGGCTGCGTAAAGAACCCATTGTTTTGCGGATACCCACTTCTTTTGCCCTTTTTTCGGAACGCGCCGTACTAAGGTTCATAAAATTGATACAGGCCAGCAATAACACAAATATGCCTATTATACCAAACAGCCACACAAGCTCTATCCTTCCTCCTGCCTCTGCACCATTTTTCCATGCGGAATGCAGGTGCCAATCTTTCATAGGGTGTAAAAATATCTCTGCCCTGAAAGCAGAGCCCGCAGGCTGGTTATGTTTTACATTAGCCCAATAAACATCTTTAATGCTGCTGGATATTTTATCCATGGACATGCCAGGGGCTGATTGCACAAAAAGCTGGAACGAACTGTTATCCCAGTTATTGGTGTTCTGTTTTACATAATCGTTTGTGCTTACCAGCAAACTTAACGGGCAGTAAAAGCTTATATCGGAAAACTTTGCATTGCGGGGCATATCTTCAAACACGCCTGCCACAGTAAGATTTTGCTTACTGTCTAATTTTAATACTTTTCCTGTTGCTTCTGCATTGCCGAACAGTGCATGTGCCAGGGAGCCTGAAAGTAAAATGGATTGAGGTTCGCGAAGCGTGGCTGTACCCGCAATTATTTTCAGCGTGAATATATCAGTGAAATCCTGGTCCACGTACATTCCCTGCCTGGCGAATGGATGGTCATTAAAAGAAAGCAAATGTTCATCGCTGTAGGATGCCAGCGCAACATGTTTAAAATAATTATTATAGCTGGCCTTCAGTTCGCTTGCCAGTGGCATCGGCAGGGAGTTATTATCGGCATAGATATTAATTTCTCCATTGGATATCTCTTTCCTGTCAACCTGCGCTATGGTTGTATAGTTTTTATGATAAGTGTTGAATGACAACTCATCCCAAACCCACAACCCAATAAGCATGGATACTGCCATGCCTACCGACAGGCCTGCAATATTGAGGAATGAATGCATCTTGTTCTTTACAAGATTGCGCCAGGCGGTTTTAAAATAATTTCTTAGCATAATAAGACAGTTTTCAGTTTACAGTTTGTAGTTTTCAGTTTGTGGTTTGTAGTTTGTAGTTTGTAGTTTGTAGTTATGCGAATGAAGGAACGCCCGCCCGACCAGGCATCCGGGCACTCAACTATTCCCATAATAAACCATTGTCACTCTTTGTGCCCTTTCCCCTGTCGGGGGAAAGGGGTAGGGGTTAGGGGGGCTTCTTTCAACGCCTTTACCGGGTTGGCAGATGCCGCCCTGAATGATTGATAGCCAACCGTTGCAACTGCTATTACCACCGCACCGAGGGCGGCCACCAAAAACACCCACCAGCTAATGGCGGTACGGTACTGGTAGTTCTCTAACCACTTGCTCATAGCCCAGTATGCCACCGGTGACGCTATTACTGATGAGATAACAACCAGCCTCACAAAATCCCTGCTCAGCATGCTGACAATGTTTCCGGTACCTGCGCCAAGCGCTTTGCGTATCCCTATTTCCTTCACCTTTGTTTCAGCAGTATAGGTTACCAAGCCAAGCAGGCCGAGGCAGGAAATAAAAATGGTTATGCCGGCAAAACAATTAAACAACTTACCCACCTGCTGGTCTGCCTTGTACATTTCATTAAACGTATCATCCATAAAGCTGTATTTAAAGGGGTAAGCCCCGCTATACTGCTTCCATATATTTTCAAGCGATCTTACTGCTGCCGATGCGTTTTGGGCGGTGGTTTTAACATACAGCACCCGGTTATCAGCCGGGCCGTAGTATATTATCAGCGGGCTTATTTTATTGTGCATATTGTCAAAGTGAAAATCTTTTACTACCCCTGCAATTACCCCCTTCTGGTTATGAAAAGTAAAGCGCTTGCCAACCGGGTTTTTTATGCCCATTTGTTCAATAGCGGTTTCGTTAAGCAGGTAGTTACCCGAATCAGCAGATGTGCCGGTAAAGCCTTTGCCCTGTGCCAGCTGCAGGTTCAGCACACTCAGCAGGTTCCTGTCAACAGATTCCTGGTTGATAAGAAAGGATTTTTGTTCAGGTGTTTTGCCGTCCCAGTCGGCATCGGCGGTGCCGGACCCGATTGACATAACGCTTTGGCTGGATGCCGTTACCCCTGTTATGCCCGGCTGTTTTAATAAAATTTCTTTAACAGCATCGTAGTGCCCTGCCAGTTCGGGCCGCATGCGTATGGTTACAATATTCTCCTTATCAAACCCAAGGTCAATTTTGCGGATATATTTTAACTGGTTGCCAATAATAATGGTAGACGCAATAAGCATGATGGAAAAGCTGAACTGCACCACCACCAGCACCTGCCTGAAAACAATATTCCGGCCCGATTTGCCTGCGCCGCCTTTAAGGGCTGCCTGCGGCTTAAAGGATGAAAGCATAAGCGCCGGATAAATGCCCGCCAGCACCAATGTTACCAGCATGGTTACGCCAAACACCCCCAATACCTGCGGCGATAATAAGTTAAACATAATGGTTTTGCCCGCAAGCTGGTTATACAGCGGCATTATAAGGTATATAAGCACTATGGAAAACAGCAGGGCTATGAAAAACAGCAGCGCAGATTCAGTCATAAACTGGCGGAACAACTGCCATTTGCCTGCACCCACTATTTTGCGCATGCTTATTTCCTTAGCACGTTTGGTGGCCCTTGCGGTTACAAGGTTTACATAATTAATGCAGGCTATCAGCAGTATTATGCAGGCCACTATAAAAAATATCTGCACTATTTGCATGCCGCTATCCTTGCCTGTGGGTGTATATAAATGCGCCTTAAGCAACGGCTGTAAAATAAACCGCATGTTCTTGGTAAAGTCAATATTGCTGTAACGCCTTAGCATGTCGGCCAGGTTCTTGCCGGCAACACCCGTGTTAGTGCCTGGCTTAAGCAAAAAACAGCTGCGGTAACCGTAGTTGCCCCAATTGTATGTTGCGTCTTTCAAGCTGGCCATAGGAAAAACAAGGTCGTACCGTATGCTTGAGTTGGCTGGAATATCCCGCATTACACCTGTAACCTTAAATATGGTTGTATCGCCGGTGGTAAGCACCTTGCCAATGGGGTCGTCGTTGCCAAAATATTTTTTGGCCGTACTTTCCGAAATTACTACGGAGTTATTACCGGTAAAGGGGTTAGCCGCATTACCCCTTATGAGCGGAAAGCTTAACATGGTAAAAAAGGATGGGTCGGCAAATGCGCAGTTATCCTCGGCAAATGTTTTATTGTTGTATTTAAAAACCGTGTTGCCGTTGTTGGTAATACGGCAAAAATCCTCAATACCCGGTACTTCTTTTTTAGCCATGGCCGCCAGCGGTCCCGGTGTGCTTGAAAACACAATGTCCTTGCCGTTCATGGTAACCTGTGTGGCCGTAATGTAAATGCGGTCTGCGTTTTTGTGGAAGGAATCAAAACTCAATTCATCCTTCACCCATAACAACAACAGTACGCTTGCGGCAAGGCTTACAGCAAGGCCTGTTATGTTAATAACAGAGTATACTTTGTTTTTTACAATGTTGCGAAAAGCAAATTTTATCATAACTGCATGTTAGGCAGGTTATACTTTACAGGCAATAACCCGGCGTTTAAAAATTGTTGTTCGTATTATCTAAAAAGGCTGAAATAAGGGAATCTGTACTCTATACGCATACCAAGCAAATGCCGGTTTTAAAAAGGAATGATAATCAATAAATTATGCCATAGAAATGTTTAACAGTGTACGGTTATGATACACCGCTTGTCCGCTTTTATTATTTCGCATCACCTGTGTTCACCACGCCTGCCAATGCTGAAAATTTATCACCTGTTTTCAATAGAATAAACGCTTACAAAACCATCTTACAATATAACACATTTTACTGGTTGCATTTGAAATGTGTCCCACAATTATTTGCAGAATTTGTGACCTGAAAAATTGCATCGAACTTATGAGGCTGGCTGCATAAAACAGGCATATTTTATGTAATATATTTTATCCTGTATATCCCTTTCATTGTTTCAATCCTGTATTCTGTCACAAAAAAAATTCCCAAAAAAAAAACATAAAATAATTTGTAACCTTTTTTACTCCCGGCAGTACATGTAGTAATGGCAATGTTTGTATTTGGTACAGGCGGCCTCAGCCAAAAAAAATTTTTATCATCTCAAAGTAAATAAGAATGAAAACTGCATTTTTAAAGCATACTGTGCTTTTACTGGTTGCCATTGCGGCAAGTATTACCATAAAAGCACAGGTAAGTGTTTCAGATAATTATTCAGGGCGGTATAATAACTATGATGAAATAAATACCGATACCCCCGGGAAAGTAAGAGAAACCATCCACACGTTTTATGACGGGAATGAATATAAGATAGACCTGCTGAATGGCACATTATGCGGCTTGTGTGTTAACGGTGCAAAAGTGCCCGCAGAAAAATACGCGCAATATGAAGATGTTATAAACAAGATAGAAGAGCAAATAAAAAAAGACAGGATACAGGCGGAAGCTGACCGGAAGCAGGCTGACAAAGACCGGGCACAGGCAAACAGGGACCGCGAACAGGCAGGAAGAGACCGTGAGCAGGCCCAAAGGGACCAGGTACAGGCGAACAAAGACCGCGAACAGGCAGAAAGAGAACGGGGGCAGGCTAAAACAGACCAGGAACAGGCCGTTAAGGACAGGGCACAGGCAAACAGGGACCGTGAACAGGCTGACAGAGACCGCGAACAGGCCGTTAAGGACAGGGCACAGGCCCAGCTTGACCGTGAGCAGGCCGACAGAGACCGCGAACAGGCTAAAGAAGACAGGAAGTTGCTGGATGATATGATAGCCGATATTATAAAAGACGGCATTGTACCGGATGAAAAAAGTTTATTTTCTATTACCCTTAATTCAACCGGCATGACGGTAAATGATAAACAGCAGCCTGAGGCAGTTTTTACGCATTATAAAGAAAAATACAACAGGTGGGCGCTATGTAATTTTTCGTACGGCGATGATCATCATGGCTTTAATGGAGTTCATATGAGCAGGAAGTAGAAAAACCTCATCCCCTGCCCCTTCTCCCTAAAGGGAAGAAGGGCACGCACGAGAAGGCCTTTTTATTACGGGAGTGAATGGAACGCAGATTTTCAGGATCAACAGGATGGAAAGGATTTTCCTTTATCTGTGTAAATCCATTCAATCCTAATGATCTGGCTTCCACCATTCGCTTAACTACAAACTGTAAACTACAAACTATAAACTGTTTCTGTAAACTATAAACTGTTTTCATGCTTAAGAACTTTTTT
>Ga0207159_1144_pt1 | contig 16346 bp, 9 predicted proteins | sample Alteio_BWMinHeat_23_FD_153511 | JGI IMG/M metagenome (GOLD analysis project Ga0207159, IMG submission 153511) | Enriched cells from forest soil in Barre Woods Harvard Forest LTER site, Petersham, Massachusetts, United States -... | ecosystem: Environmental > Terrestrial > Soil > Temperate forest >... | reverse complement strand
ATATGAACAAACAGATCGTGAGGAACTTTTATTCCAAATACTTCACGCATGTAATGCGGGCAGGTCGCGATCAATTCAGCCGGAATGATCCCGTCTTTCAAAATTTGCTGGACGGAATAAATGTCTTTCAAAAAAAGATTCAATGCCCTGAGTCTTTGTTTGATTCCTTTTTCAATATGCTCCCATTCAGCAGAGGTCAGAATGCGTGGAATGATATCGAAGGGAAAAATTCTTTCAATACCGGCATCATCATTATACACGGTGAATGTTATTCCCTGGTTCATGAAAAGTTCGCCGGCCTGCATATCTTTTTGTTGTAAGGTTTCAACAGGAATATCGCTCATGCCTTCAAAAACCTTACTATAATGGGAACGAATAGCATGCTCATGGCACATTTCATCGTATATGCCGGGATCATTCTCATATTGCGTGAATAGATCAGTTCCAGTCATAGTTCTGATTGCAAAAAAATAAAAGGTTGCCATCACAAAGTGACGCAACCGTAGATTCGAATATAGTTAATTCAATTTATATTTTGAGATTGGGTGGGAGAAAATTGATGAGGATCGAAAATTTAATTAACATGGACATTCAGGAAATCCTTTACCTGATCAAACGAATCTGCAAGGTTAGAACCCTGCCAGCCATGACCTTCCGTTGGGTAAAACACATATTGATTGATAACCCCTGCTGCTTTCAACCTTGCTTGTAAAGCAATAGCTTGCCCAGGATTTACAATAGGATCCATGCCTCCCTGTAAAAGCATCGTTGGAGGAGAATTGCCGGTTACAAAATTTATCGGGCTTGAATTAGCATATATCGATGAATCATCATCAGGTGTTTTGCCCGTTACCTGTAGAAGAGTTAACGGTACCAAAGGATTCGTAGAATGGGTATACAATTCTCTCAGATCGGTAGGACCAAAAAAGGAAATAATTGCTTTTGGGATCACTGGCAATGAGTATTTATATCCTTGCAACAAAGCAAGAGTTCCGCCCGCACTGATTCCAAGTAAAACCAGTTTTTGTGAAACAAGATAAGCTGCCGAGTTTCTGATGATAAATTGTAATGCTGTATTCACATCATTTTCCTGCGTTGGGAAACGTGTTGTGTTGCTTGTTGCCATCCTGTAAGTAATATTGAAAAATGCATAATCACGCAACAATTGTTGCATCGCATTTAAATAAATATTCAGATCAGCTTTATTGCCGCTGTTAAAACCTCCTCCATGAATAATGGCCAGTAATTTGGTACCGGAACAGCTTCTTTCTGCAGGAAGATAGATATCCATTGTTTGTGCTGGATCAATGCCATACTGTACATCCAGGATTGTGGCAGCAATCGAATGATCGAATGTTTCGATATTTTTTTGAGAAGAATCTATTGGCATCATCAACTTTTAATCTGCAGAACCTCATTCGATAATATTTAAATGAGAATCAATCAGGTCTTTTGTGATAAGTTCTTTGGCCTTAAAGCTATGCTTATTAATCCGAAAGAAACATATGTAATAATAGAAGAATCTGAATAGAGGTTATTCTTCTTCAAAATAATCGGAGTCTATTTTTTTGATTTCATACGTGTTCTGAACTGAAACGCCGAGATTGTAATCAATCATATATTGAGCAAGACTTTCACCGTCAATTAAAACAATTTTAGTATCCATTTGACTTGCATAAGCAATTGCATCTTTGGAGAAATTTGACGTTGTTATGAATACTCCCTTTTTTGCTCTTTGACCAGCCAAAGCTCCTACAAATTTTTGTATTTCAGGTCTTGAAACTGTTCCTTCCCAACGTTTTGCTTGAATATAAATGACATCTAATCCAAGTTTATCTTCCTTAATAATACCGTCAATGCCTTCGTCACCTGCTTTTCCAATTGCTTTTCCTGCATCCTGAATAGAACCTCCATAACCCATTTTTACTAATAATTGCACAACAATTCTTTCAAAAAAGGAGGGATGAATTGTTTTTAATTTGGAAAGAATTTCCTGTTCTAGTGACTCACGTATGTTTTGATAACCGGATTCTATTAATTCTTCAGGTGTTTTAGAAAGAGAGACATTTGTGATGTTTAAAATTTCCTCTTTCGAATCGGTTTTTTTGCCCCCTTCAATTGAAGAAATAAACTCTGGAAATTTCCTGAGATATTTAACGTTTATTGATTCCAGATTTTCTTTCAATGTTTCAAGACCTTGCCGAGTTATTCTAAAATGAGACCTGCGAGTATTCTCAACAAGTCCCGCCATTTTGAGATAAGCTTTTGCCCAATAAACTCGATTATAGAAGATTTTTTGTGATTTACTCGGCAACCATTCATTTAATTCCTCTTCAGTGAGATTAAAGCTCTTTGCTAGAAATTCAATGGCATCAGCAATAGAATGTTCCTGTTGATCACCGGAAAATTTTAACAATGGCAGCATCAGCGTTTGATAATCAGGAATCATGTTCGTCGATTGATTTATCTTCAATAAATTGATAATAATAACCACCAGAGGTTGAAATCTTACTGACTAATCCTGCTGTTATAAGTTCTTCAAGTGCTGACTCTACAAATTTTTTTCTTATTTCGATATCTTCTGTGATACCACCTGCAGATCTTCTACCTAATGGATATTTTGTTTTAGCTTCAATTAAGAGATTGGAAATTTTCAATTTCATTGAATAATCAAGATACAATTCATCCAACTGCTTTTGATCAATTTCCGCGGGTGCATCGAGCATTGCATCACGACCCGCATTATTTTTTGGGAAGGCAATAAAATCACGGATGCTTTCGCTACCGCCGAGAATAGCGCATAAACGATCGAAACCAAAAGCAATACCACCATGAGGAGGAGCACCATATTCGAACGCGCCGAGTAAGAAACCAAATTTATGAAGCGCTTCTTCCTTGCTCATGCCAAGCGCATCAAACATTTTTTCCTGCAACTCTCTTTGGAAAATTCTAATAGAGCCTCCGCCAATTTCATTTCCGTTCAGCACCATATCATATGCATTAGCCTTGATGTTTGCATAAGGATGTTCCAGGTATTTTTCCGGGTTTTCAATCACATGACTGTTATTGATCATGACGTCGATATGCTCAGGCTTTGGCGAAGTGAATGGATGATGGCGTGCATTCCAACGGTTATCCTCTTCTCCGTATTCAAACAAAGGAAAATCGAGAACCCAAAGTAATTTGAATTCGTCCGCTTTGCGCAAACCTGATCGTCGGGCTATTTCAAGCCTGAGTTCACTGATCGCTTTTCTTGTTCTTTCTTCCACACCCGCAAGAATTAAAATAAGATCCCCGGGATCTGCTTTGCAGAAGTCAGCAAGAATTTTTAATTGCTCCGCGCTGAAAAATTTATCAAAACTACTCTTATAAGTTCCATCCCTGTTCACTTTCACAAATGCCAATCCTCCCATGCCTATCTGTGGACGCTTTACCCATTCTGTTAATTCATCTGTTTGTTTGCGGGAATATTCTGAAGCATTTGAAACAGAAATAGCAACAACGGTTTCTGCATTATCAAAAACTGCGAAGCCAGCGCCCTCATCTCCTAAAGGGGAGTTTTGTAAACTTTCTTTATACGCAGGGAATGTTGTGACCGGAAATTTTAGGTTAGTGATCTTCATTCCAAATCTCGTATCCGGTTTATCGATCCCGTAATTCCACATGGCATCATCCCAGCTCATTCTTTCAACAGGCCCCAAATAATTAATTCCTTTTACTTCTTTAAAAATAGCTTTGATCATGCCCTCAAACATGTTGAGAATATCTTCCTGCTCTACAAAAGCCATTTCACAATCTATTTGGCTGAACTCCGGTTGGCGATCCGCCCGAAAGTCTTCATCGCGAAAACATTTTACGACCTGGTAATAACGATCATATCCGCTCACCATCAGAAGCTGTTTGAAAGTTTGCGGTGATTGAGGCAAAGCATAAAATTGTCCAGGGTTCATTCTCGAAGGCACTACAAAATCTCTTGCGCCCTCCGGTGTTGACTTAATTAAAAAAGGAGTTTCAATATCCATGAATCCCTTTTCGTGTAAATAATTTCTTGCCGCTCGATTGACCGCATATCTCAATTCAATATTTTTCTTTACCGGATTCCGGCGAAGATCGAGATAGCGAAATCTCATTCGAAGATCATCACCTCCATCTGTGTCATCCTGGATTGTAAAAGGAGGTATCGCAGATTTATTCAGGATTTTAAAAGATTTCACAGATATTTCAACATCGCCGGTAGGAAGATTTGGATTTTTATTGCTTCGTTCCTGGACTGCGCCGGCTGCCTGTAGTACAAATTCGCGACCTATTGGATTATTTTCCAATTGTTGATTTAATTCTTCACCAAGTAGTAATTGAGTAATGCCATAGCGGTCACGAAGGTCAAGAAAGGTAATAGCGCCAAATTTTCGAATAGTTTGAACCCAGCCGGCAAGAGTAACATCAGCTCCGGCATCTTTAATTCTTAGTTCTCCGCAAGTATGAGAGCGATACATAAACCGATCTTCTACGTAAATTAATATTTAATAAATCGTGAGACGTGAGCCGCGAGACGTGAGAGAGATTCACGTTTGACGTTTGACGTTTCACAAAGTTCAATACCGGGATTCTTCAACGGGCGCAAAGATAATGACTGTTGTGTTCGTTTTTGAAAGCCTATTGCCTGTATTTCAAGCTTATTTATTGATTTGGATAAGATTTTGAGGCGATCTTCGTTATAATTTAGAATAAACAAGCCACCCCTTGCAAAATGGCAGGGGAATGTATATTTTTAGCCCCGAACCGTGACCCAATGCGAACGTTCATAAGAAAACTACGCTATATAATAAACGGAAGCCACGAATCCCCGGTGCAGGCTGAGGAAGTTGCTGTAATTAATGATTCACAATTTGAATCTTATTCCCGCGTAATTGGAAGTTTGATCCCTTATTTTAATGATCTCCCTGTTGAAGGCAAAAGACATTTTGTCCAGCGGGTTCATCATTTTAAATCAAGCAAAAAATTTCATTTTATCGGAATGGAAAGAAGTGAAGAAACAGCAACGCTTGTCAGCGCTTCAGCCGTGCAGGTTACTTATGGATTGAAAAATTATTTGCTTTCTCATTTTGAAAATATTCATGTGCTTGCAGATGCGTATCAAATGGAAAATGATGACGAATTATATGTGGGGCATGTGGCACCGGAAGGAATTTATTTGTCATGGAAACACTTTTTGTTTGGGTACATGAAGCAAAGCGATAATGTAAATGTGGCTGTACACGAAATGGCTCATGCGCTTTTATACAATAATTTTTTTGCGCCTTATGGAATTGATACCCATTTCAGGATGAACTATGAACATTTTTCAACTACAACAGGCCCTATACTGGCCAAGGTGATCACCAACCGGCATAGTTATTTGCGCAGCTATGCATTCAGTAACCTGCACGAATTTTGGGCAGTAAGTGTGGAAGCTTTTTTTGATAATCCCCGGGGACTAAAAGAAAACATGCCTGATCTGTATATGTCTTTATGCCGCGTATTAAACCAGGATCCTCTTTTAGAAAATAAAGTATTAAATCCCGCTTACGATACCATTAATCTTACGCACCGGTCCTGATAATTTTATAATTTCCTTATGACAAAAGATCATTTTGTTTCAAAGAAATTACAACGAAAGAATTTTTTGAAACCTGCTGATATCAGCTAACGGATCAATTTCTTCATTGTTCAATAAATTTTTTACCAATTGCATTGCAAAAAAAGGAGCAAGGGAACATCCTTTGGTTCCCATTCCATTGAGAATGCCAATATTTTTTTGATGAGGATGCAAACCTACGAATGGTCTTCGTTCTAAAGTTGCAGGACGGAGTGAAGCTCTATGATCGAGAACTTTAAAAGGCAACTTTAACCAGGCCTTTAAATGAAGTTGGGCTTGTTCATAAAATTCTTTTGTTGGATCTGCGTGAGAAAAATTCCATTGATAGCTAGAACCTAACCAAAAAGTCCCCATCCCCTGGAGAGGAGCAAGCATGAACCCTTTTTTATAAATATACTGATCGGGAAGATCGGGAATGTTTACAATCAATACTTCGCCTTTGTTAGGGGCGAAAGGAAGTTGTTTGAAAAAAGGGTTTTCAAAACTGCTTAGACCATCGCAGAAAATAATTTTTTCAGCAGTGATATTTTTATATGTCACATAATCTTCTTTAACGAGCAGGTTTTCGGGATCAAAATTTTCTTCAAGTAACTGGTCATTATTTTTCAATTGTTCTCTCCACGCCGGTAATAAAATTTCAAGATGGGCAATATAACTGTGACGGATCTCACCACAGCCAAGATCATAATTAAAGAATGAGTTGAATTGATTTTGTTCCGGGTACGAGCTAAGATATTGCTCACCCTCTTCAATTCTCTCTAAGAACACTTGCCGCTGATGAGGATTTGGAAAGAAATCAATTATGTTTTTTTGAGAAATTGCACGAATGCCAAGAAAGTTTCCGATTTCTGAATATGCTTCATGTGCAAAGGAAAGTATTTGTTCGGCCATCCACACTTTCACCATCCTTCTTCCTGTAACCGGGTTAATGATTCCTGCCGATACTTTGGATGGAGTGACAGTTTCGTTGTTATCAATGAAAAGAAAATTTTTATTTTCTTTTAGTAAAAAATATGAAAGAAAGGTTCCGCAAATTCCCTGACCGATAATTAAATAATCAACTTGCATTAGCAAAAATAATGTTCAATGATCAATGCTCAATATTCAATATCCATATTAATTTAATCATTGAACGTTGAAAATTGAATATTGACCTTCTTACTCTGTCACCAGGATTCTTACTCCTTCCGAATGACTCGTAAACTCCGGCGCATACATGCATTGAATGGTTGTGATCCCATTACTGAAATTTCCTGTATGCGTTACAAACAAAGAATATTCGAAAACATAAGTTCCTTTACGCAAATAGTTAAAGAAGAAATTTGTACTTGCATCTTTTGTGCTTTCATAATAACCCAGGCCATCCTGCCATTTGTATCCGCTTAAAACATTTACGGGTTCAAGACAGGAAGCCCTCATATCTTTCATGTGAACATATTCCATGTCCCGGTCTGCTTGTAATTCTATTCTGACTTTTATTTTGTCCCCAATATGTAATTCATCATTTTCATTCACCGGCGTTAAAACCGGCCCGCGATCGGTATTTTTTTCAACGAATAATTTTTTCGAAAGCTTTAATGGGGTAGAAGCTGTCGTTATCTTATCCAGGTTTTCAAAATACTGCCAATAGACTGCACCATATGAAACCTCCCCCAAACTCCCTCCGAAGGAGGTGGCTTTCGAAGATTCTACTTTAAGAGATATATTTCCCATTTGAGGATTTATTTTTTCTCCTTCGATTGTTGCTTTGAAATAACCTGTACCGGATTCCGGATTTTCTTTTGAAACAACTGTATTTCCTAATTTGATTTCAATTGCGGGTTGATCCGATAACCATTGGGAACCTTGTAATAATAAAGCATAACATGCCTCCGCTGTGGCCTTTGTTGTTTTCCAGTTCGTGGTTTGTTTATTTTTCAGAAGCCAGGTTTTTAATTCATCAACAGTCTTTGCGTCTTTGCCGACTTCCCCGAAAGCTTCAATTAATAATGACTGTGTTTCAATCGGAGCCTGATACCAAAACCATCCTGTGTTTTCATTCTTCCAATACATTCCCAACTCTTCATTGATGATAGCTGTTTCTTTTAATGATCTTAAAATATCAGCCGGAGTCTTTGTATCGCCCGTTCTTGACAGGGTTAAGGCTATCATTCCCTGCATATATTTACTTTGACTGGCCCAAAATAATTGTAATTGTTTTTTGAAATAATTATAAGCTGTTTGAGAAGCTTTTTCAATCGGGTATTCAGGAAAGAAGCTTCGCATATACAAATATTGTATCTCCGAATAGCCGGGTGAATATTTTTTCAGATCGGTTTTGTATTTGATAAGATCATTGTAATCCTGCTTTATCTTCTTATCGAGATAAGGAAGGGCGGTTTTCAGGATTCCCTGCAGAGACGCATAATTATGCGCCTGAGACGCATTATCATGCGTCTCTACCCCCAATTTTTTAAGATGTCCAATACCTGTTACGATGTATTGTGTGATATAACGATCATCCGGTCCACCCATGAACCATACAAAGCCACCGCTCTCAGATTGCATTTGTTTCAATTTTTCCAGCGAACTGTTTAATTCACGGTTCATTTTAACCATATCAAATAACAAAGCGATATTCTTCTTTTGCTGTTCTTCCGATTTTGCTTCAAGCACCCATGGTGTTTCCTCCAGCAACACTGATTTTAATTCCTGGTTTTTTTCAAGATTGGAAAGAAGCGCCGAAGTATCTTTTGTTTGCCATTGTTCAAAAATTTCTTTTATACGGGGAGAGGAATTGGCGATCATGCCTGCCAGCGAATTTGCATAATACCGGTTCCATGTTTGCTCAGCACATTCGTAAGGATATTCCATCAAATAAGGAAGGGATTGCACCGCATACCAGGCGGGATTGCCTGTATATTCTACAGTAAGCGCATAGTTCTGTAAAGTTTCAGAAGTTCCAGAGTTCAATAGGTTCTCAAATTTGAAATTTTTCGTTCCGGTTCCTCTCATATTCATTGGCAATGTTTCTGTCACTAAAGTTTTGTTAGTGAGAACAGGCATGGCATCTTCTTCTCCGTCGGAGACCTCCCCTAAATCCCCTCCAAAGGAGGGGACTTTGGCCCTTGCTGTTATTCGCCACACCAATGCTTTATTGAACAGATAAGGGACTTGTATAGGAAATTTCACTGCCTCACTTTGACCGGCTGCGACAGTGAAATATTGATTGGGAGACATATTTTGAAACCAGCCATCTATTGATTGATTGGTGGTAGCGTCCATTAATTGCAATTGCGTTTGCCCTGTAAATTCGGAATCAGTAAGGTTAACAATCTTTGCTGTGAATTCCATTCTATCACCTTCACGTAAGAATCTTGGCGCATTTGGCTGGACCATTAATTGTTTTTGGGTGATCACCTCTTTCGATGATAAACCAAAGGCAAGATCCTTTGTGTGAGCAAGTGTTTGCAATTTCCATTTGGTTAGTGCTTCAGGAATGGTAAATGAAAATTCAATCGCTCCTGTCGAGTCGGCATAGAGATCAGGAAAGAAGAAAGCTGTTTCGTTGAAATTTTTCCGGGTTGTTATGTCATTCATTTTCTTCTGTTCATTAGAATTAGTAGCGATTGTATCATTTTTACTAGCTGAAAATTTGAAACCAACTCCTGCATTGATTGTCAAGCCTGAAACTTTCCCTTCTAATCTAGTTCCAATTAATTTAGTAGAATCAGCTGCCATTTTTATCTTTTCATCTTTTACTCCATCAAGACTTGCATATGCTATATTTATCCTTTTGTCCTTTGTAAAAACGGACCTATTACTTTCCATTCCGATTAATTCGTCATAATCTTTAATCAAATCTTTTTCTTCATAACCTTCTAATTCTTTTTGATCAGATTCTACCTCGGAGAAATTATAGTTTCCATTCCAGTTTAAATAATTATAATAATAAGGCCAGATGGATGGTTCAAACCAACTATGTGGTTTGAATTGATCCAGCGAAGCATCATACATACCTGCCAGCATTTCTGCCGCAATCTTTTCATTTTTGTAACCGGTGATTTTTACTTTCCATTTTTCTTCACTGCCTGGTAACATTTTATCGCGGAATGTCGCATATTCAATTTTCAGGTCTTTGTTCGTCCATGGAACTTGTATTAAATCATTGTATTGGTAAAAGCGGTTATTCTTTATAAAGAAATAACTGACACCATAACCACCGCGATCATTTTCTGTTGCCGTAAATTCAAAAGTTTTCTTTTCCTTGTTGAGAGTTTGAGGGTCGTAGTTTGTTGTTTGTGGTTGGTTGTTTGTAGTTGATTTATCAATTTGTTGAATGAGATAAATATTGTCTGCGGAACTTCCGATCTTAATAGTTGTCTTTTCGCCGGGTTCGATTGGTTTGCTTCCTTCAGTCCATAGATATTGTAGATGATTTAGCTGATTTGATTTTTCATCGTATAATTCAACATACTTTATATCCTTCACTTCCTGGCCATCTTTGTCTTTTGTTGTTACTTCAATTGTATAAAATCCTGCCTTTAATTCTGAACTCTGAACTCTGAACCCTGAATTCCCTTTAGTAGAATCCGTCCTTTCATAAACCTGCTTTTCTTTCTCCCAGCTCTTATAATCGGTTTCATTATCATACTCGTCATAAGGAAATAATTTGATATACTCATCCTTGCTCATTATAAATTGATCGGGTCGTTGCCAGTAGCGATTTAGAATTAAACGTTCTTCTTCTTTCAATTTTGAGATAGTAACGTTAACTTTTGCTGATTGAAATTCACCCGCCATATTGGTTGTAGTGATTGAAATATTTTTAAAACTATCGACCGGTAATTTTTCCGGCAGACTAACATTTAGTAATAAAGATTTATAACTAACGGAAATACTGGACTGACCGCTTCTTGTTTCTCCATTTATATCTGTTACATCAGCATAAACAGTATAATCAAAAACGGGATCGAATTTTTTGTCAATCGCCAGGTCAGGAATGGCAGTGAACTCGATTTCAAATTTTCCATCTTTTCCAGTTTTCATTTCACCATGTGCGATTTCTATTTCTTTGGCTTGTGGTTGCCACCAGCGCCAGAACAGCCAGTCATAGATAAACCGTGGTTTACGAATTACTCTGTATTTCACAGTGGCATCATCAATATTATTTCCTGCATAAGCTTTCGCAAAGCCAGTAATTTTTATTTTATCATTGACCTTATATGTTTCTTTCAATTTTTCATAGTCAACATAAAATTTTGGACGTTTATATTCTTCTACTGAAATATTTGTTGATCCTTTGTTGTCCTTCATCAAGACCGTAAATACTCCGTTTAGCCCTGATTGTGGTAAATGAAATTTTCCGGAGAATGAGCCATAATCGTTTGTCGTTACTTTTATTGAATCCACTATTTGATAATTAGCGTTGCGGAGATAGACAGTCATTTGGTAGTTCGAGTCAATACTATTTTTCTTTTGCGATAGATTGCTTGTAATTGCAATTCCCTTAAAAAATAGAGTTTGACCAGGGCGATAAATGGAGCGGTCGGTAAAAAGAAAGATAGAAGTGTTTTCCGTGTTATTTTGACTATCGTAGTTGTAATAATAATTATCCTGGTCATCATTCATAAAAAGCTTATCACCATTCCCGCTTATATCCAGTAAAAAACCGTCATAAGAATTTTGCGTGTTTCTCTTAAGCCTGAAGAAACCTTTTTCATCAGTTTTATAGCTGTTTCCTTTTTCCTTTATGTAGTCAGAGGTTTTATAATCATATCTCCGCTCCCAGACTTGTACAAATGCGTTTATCAGGGGTTGACCCGTTTCCCGGTTCAGTACGAAATAATCCGGACCATTATTTACGTAGCTGATGTTGGATACATAAAACATTTTTACACCCATCAACGATTTTTTTGAATTAAATTCTTTATCAGTACTTGTCAATAATAGATAGCCCCCGGCCGGCAGCCCATCAATTTTTATCTCGGCACAATGCTGTTGCATATCTTTTATATCCGGAAGTGCTTGTTCCCAACTGCGAATCGGAACAGCAGTAGTTATTTTATTCCAGAATTTATCATCATAATAGTCATCCAATTCATTTTTCAACTTTTCATCCGCTTTAATTAAACGGAGATATAGCCGGAAAAAGTTTTTATACTGGATCAATGCCCTGAAAGGTTGAGCAGGAATATTTACCTTTTCAATATGAAACTTGAGATCTTTTTTATTTATCTCATTTAATAAATTGTAGCAATTAACCTTACCTTCCGATGAATCTGTCTGTTGTAAAATTTTTTCGCAGATCTCTTTCGCTTTTTGTTTGTCGTAACGATGTGTGGTATCACCATAGGGTTCGTATGTTGAACCATCTTTGTTGTATTGCTGCGCAATTAAGAACCATGCCTCTGAAGCTGCAGGAACATTTTCATATTGATGAGCAATATGAGTGAGTGCAACAAGATATAGGTCCTCTTTATTTTCCTGTGCTCCTTTTTCATTTGCAGATTGAATTCTTTCAAGATCCACATCGACCAGGGCATCTGGCTTTGTATCATTAAGATGAAAGGCGATCAGTTGTTGATAAACAGATAGCGCCTTATGCTCCAATGAAAGCGAATCCTTTGTTACAAATTTGTGGTGAATGAAATTGGAAGCCGCATCAAAAGCCGCTGCATCATTAATTTCAAATGCATAGGCAGGCATTGTGATATCATGTTCGTCATTGTTAAAATACTCCAATGCCTGGTGGGCAAGCAAGTCGAAGAGTGTTGGGCGAAGATGACGCATATCACCTTTCACAATAATGGCATCGTAGGCTTCCAGTCTTGTTTGTTCAAGCAGCGACGAGTTTTTTATTGATTGCAAATAAAGTTCACTGATCTTTTTATGAAGATCATCTGTTGTCCATGTAGCGATATCTTCTTTTTTTAAACCCTCTGTATTTGTTCTTTCATATAATTGATACCGGTGTTGCTGGTAATAATTCCAATACATCCCGGCAAGCAGACTATTTAGAATTGATTTGACAGGTTCACTCGCAAAAGTGATCTCTTTTTCGAAATCTGAGATCATCTTTGGCTCACTGTTTTCCGTAACTACAGTTTGCAGTTGGATCTGGTACACCAACGCTTTTACAACCTGTGCATCCTGCCTGTCTTTTTTTGCCTGCAGATAAATTGATTTTACTTTTTCTAGTGCTGATTTGGGGAGTTCTTTTTTGATAAGCTCATCAACTTGTTTCCATTCTTTTTCATAATTATTGACCGGAGTTTGAGCCAGCGAGGTAAAGGATATGAATGTGGTGAAGACTGAGCCGACAATAAAAATAAGCGAAGGTTTAATATCCATCCTGCTAAATTTTTGACAAGTTATCAATTATCAGTTTTAATGATGCAGTATCCTCCTTTTTTTCATAAGAAGCTTCAATAAATATTCTTTAACAAAATTTCATTTCTTGTATGAAAGCCTTTACAGTAAAGCATTTTTGGGAAATATCTCTTTGATTTTTTCAAAACAGGATCCCTTTAACGTTTCCTTTCGGTGTGGTGGCATGTGCTTTGAAAAATAACAACAAACTAAACAATGAAAAAAGTAATAGAAACATTGAAGCAGATATCAACCGGTATTAAAAATAAATTTGGTCTCCGCGGTTATTCAGCCGGTAATTACCACGTAGCCGTTATTATTATAAAGTATAAATAGTATGAAAACGATCTCTACTCTCTTAACTTCTTTCTTCTTTACAACTTCAATTTTTGCTTCGGGTATCCGATCAACTGCAACCTTAACGGTGAAATCAGAAAATAAGGCTGATATTGTGGTAGTAGTCGACGACAAACGTTATGATCTTGGATCCAATTCAATCATGATAAGTGATCTTGAGGCCTGCAATCATGAAGTAACTGTTTACCAGGAAAAATGTAACAGTGCCATCAATTGTTTTGAAAAAAAATATGATGTGATATTCAACAGTTCCGTTGAATTAAAACCCAGGACAAATCTGAAAATTGCCATTGATGAATGTGGCAGCGTTACAATGAATGAAATAAGATCTAAAACTCCGGAATTTGGTGATACCTGGAAGAGCGGGAACTATTATGATAATAGTTTTGAAAACGGCAGCGCCGGTTCAAAAGCGATCAGCAATTATGATTTCAGCCGGGTACTTTGGGCTATCAGCAAAGAAGCTTTCGAAACAAACAGGATGATATCCGCTGAACAGATCATTCATACCAATTACCTGACCGTTGACCAGGTGAAAAAACTGATGCAGTTATTCTGTTCCGAAGACAACAAACTTGAAATTGCAAAACTTGCCTACGATAAAACTGTTGATCAATCTGATTACTATGCAGTGAACGATGTTTTCAAATCGAATAATAGTAAAGATGAATTGGCCCGTTGTATACATAAATAGGCTATTGGCTAATAGTAAATAATTAATAGGAATTAAAACCTCTTCGATTATTGAAGAGCTTTCTTTTTTAAACTTTTGTCAATCTCTACTCACCACTCACTATTCACCGCTCACTTCCTGATCACTTCCGCCATTATCTTTCCAATATCTGCCGGGCTTTGAACCACTGATACACCACATTCACTAAGTATTTTCATTTTTGCAGCTGCTGTATCATCAGCGCCGCCAATAATGGCACCTGCATGTCCCATACGACGACCGGGAGGAGCGGTTTGGCCTGCGATAAAACCTGTTACTGGTTTTTTATTTCCGTTGACTTTGATCCACCTGGCGGCTTCAGCTTCCATGCCTCCGCCGATCTCACCGATCATTACGATGCCATCAGTATCCTTGTCATTCATAAATAATTCAACAACATCTTTCGTTGTTGTACCAATGATTGGATCACCACCAATGCCTACAGCTGTTGAAATTCCTAATCCCGCTTTCGCAACCTGGTCAGCTGCTTCATAAGTTAGTGTTCCTGATTTTGAAACGATACCGATTTTTCCGTGTTTAAAAACAAACCCGGGCATAATTCCAACTTTACTTTCGCCGGCAGTAATTACTCCCGGGCAGTTCGGCCCGATCAATCTTGTATTTTTCCCCTGGAGATAATTTTTCACTTTCACCATATCCTGTGTGGGAATTCCTTCGGTAATGCAAACTACTAAGCTAATTCCTGCTTCAGCTGATTCCATAATTGCATCCGCGGCAAAGGCAGGAGGCACAAAAATGATACTTACATCAGCGCTTGTCTGTTTTACGCAATCAACTACTGTATTGAAAACGGGGCGGTCGAGATGTGTACCGGCACCTTTGCCCGGAGTTACACCCCCCACTACATTAGTTCCATATTCGATCATTTGAGAAGCATGAAAACTTCCTTCGGTCCCTGTAAAACCCTGTACTAAAATTTTTGAATTTTTATTAACGAGAATACCCATAAGAGTTTTTAAAAGTTCGCCAAAAGTAAGGCATTTCTTATTGCTGGTAGATGCCATTGAACATCAGGAAGAATTCGATTGATTAATGGTTGAATGGTTGCATTGTTGATCTGTTCGATAAATAGCAATTAAACAATTCAGCCATTCAACATCTTATCTTGTACATTAATAATATCCCCACGTTAATGATCCCTCATAACTTTGCCATCCGGCCTGCGGATCATTTTCAAGTTTTATCATTTTAACGCAACTTATCATCCATTCTCCTTCAGGAGATAAAAGGAATTTTACTTCACCTTCACCATTAGTTGTATAATCCTTTTGAGTAACTTCTTTATCGAGCTTATGCCAAACTTTTATTTTCGTTTTTTTTAATTTCTGACCCATAAAAAAAACCTGCACATTAAAACTTCCATCCTCTGATACATTGTAAGGATGATCCAGTGGAACAATATCAAGAGGCAGATCTGTTCTTTTATTGAAAATATTTGTGAACCTGTCACCAACCTGGAAAATAGTCTTCACACTGTGCTGGTATTTTTTATAACGATTTCTTATTGTATCAACATTTATCTTCCCGTCTTCAGTATCGGCGAAAGCGCTATCTTTTAAATATTGATTAAACTCTCCGGCTTCAATACCAATGACGGAATCTTTTGTATTGAGCGTTACCATTACTGTTCCTTCGTCAATCATAGCTAATTGCAAAGAATCACCTTTGTCGCTTCCAAAATTTGCGTCGAGATTTTTATCAACAACATCATCAAAATATAACTCCAGGCAGTTTATTTTGTCTTTGTCTCCCGACCAGTTATCACCATTAAAATTTTCACCCACTAAAAATTTTATATTGATGGGCTCCGTACGTTTATAAATGAACTTATCGGGTTGCATCCAGAACTCATGACCTGACACATTGATCACGATAAAGACCGGCAGGGAAAAAAATATTTTTTTGTTCATTAGTTTTATTCTTCATCAGGCGGCGGAACCAGGGTAGGAGCACCCTGATCTGTCAATTCTTCCATATTTCTTTCATTCGCAATTTTGCCTGTCTCTTCAAGCATCCGCATGTCTTTCGCATCCTGCAAAAATTAAGAAGAGTAAATGAAGTTCTTGAAAAAGTAAATCTCAAGGATACCAACAAAAAATTCCCGGCGGAGATAAGCGGCGGAATGAAAAAAAGAGTGGGTATTGCCAGGGCAATTGTTTTGAATCCCCAATATCTTTTTTGCGATGAACCTAATTCCGGTCTCGATCCCCTGACTTCAATGGTAATAGACAAGCTGATAAGGGAGATCACCGAAGAATATAAGATCACAAC
>Ga0207159_1142_pt1 | contig 16379 bp, 11 predicted proteins | sample Alteio_BWMinHeat_23_FD_153511 | JGI IMG/M metagenome (GOLD analysis project Ga0207159, IMG submission 153511) | Enriched cells from forest soil in Barre Woods Harvard Forest LTER site, Petersham, Massachusetts, United States -... | ecosystem: Environmental > Terrestrial > Soil > Temperate forest >... | reverse complement strand
GGGAGCAGGATGGTGTAGTCGTTGCCGACGGTGAAGCGGGCGACTATGGTTCCGGCGACCTGGGTGTTGGTACCGGAGACGTTTACCTTGATTTGATAAGAGCCTGGGACGAGCCCGGTGTAGTTGGTGATGGAGGAGAAGCCGGCGCCGGAGGCGACAACCTGCTGCCCGGCGAACACGTCGTAAGTTGCGAGAGAGTTGACGGCGGAGATAAGACGGACAAGCGCTTCGGTTGCGCCGGTACTGCCCGTTATAGTCTGGCAACCGGTTGTGAGCAAGACAAGGCTGACCGAGGTTCCGAGCACGGTGCGCAAACCAAGCCGTAGCCACGAACGCAAGCTTCCTAAGTTTTTCAAGCCGAGGGAGGCTCCTTTTGGGCGGACAACTTGACGTGCCTTTGGTGGGTTAATCCTATTGGAAAGCGTCTAATGAAACGAGCGTTGATTTTGAGGAGCATCTGCGGAGTGACTCGAGGATTTGGATTCGTTAGGCGTGGGTTGGCGATGGTCTGGCTCATGGCTGCGGTGTGCTGTGCACAGTCGGCGCCGGTCCAGAGCGGTGCGCAGCAGACGGAGGCGCATCGGCCGCGGGTATTCGATTCGAACGACGCGGCGCCGTCGGTACAGATGGTGGATGGAAAGAATGCCGCTGTGGGGACGGTGAGTACGGCGAAGCGGAAGTCTTCTTATGAGGTGAAGGTTGGGACGACGGACTGGGTGGATACGGGGATTCCAGTGAACGCGGGAGATACGCTGCACGAAACTGCGACGGGAACGCTGACATTCGCGAATGGGAAAACGGCGGACGCGGCGGGCACGGAGGCAGGCTGGAGGGATTTGCTGCGGCAGTATCCGCTGCCGAACGCGCCGGTGGGGGCGCTGATTGGACGCGTTGGGAATAACGAGGCGAGTGTTCCATTCCTTCTTGGAACGAGCGGGAGCGCTACGGTGGGCACGAGCGGAAATCTTTTCCTACGCGCGAACCTGAGCGGAGATATGACGGCGAGCGGCGAGTACAAGGTGAAGATCACATTCGCGAAGGAAGCGAAGGCGGCCGTTGCGGCAGCAGGCGATCCGGTTGAGAGTCTTCGCGCAGAGATTTCGCCGGCACTGTTTGCTAATGTCCCGAGGCGAGTGCAGGACCAGCGCGGCACGCCCGGGGATATGGTGAACTTTGCGTTGATTGGGACACAGGCGCAGCTTACGCACGCATTTCAAGCGGCGGGCTGGGTGCCAGTGGATAAGACGATGCAGGATGCGATTGTCCACGGATTACAAGCGACGCTGCAACACCAGGCCTATCTGGAAATGCCGATGAGCACACTGTATTTATTTGGGCGTCCGCAGGATTTTTCGTTTGCGCGTGCCGCGCCGCTGGAGGTGGCGGCGATTCGGCATCATTTGCGGGTGTGGGATTCGGGGCAGAAGGTGGATGGGCAGACTTTGTGGGTGGGGTCGGCCACGCACGATAACGGATTCGAGAAGGATGAGCGGAACGGGAATGTAACGCACCACATTGATCCGGAGATTGATGAGGAGCGTGATTTTTTGCTGGCGAGTTTTCAGCAGGCGGGTGCGACGAGTGCGGCTGGGTATGTGTTGCCGGCGAATCCGGTGCAGAGCGCGCGGACGGCTACGGGCGGGAGCTTTAAGACGGATGGGCGGATTGCGGTAATGGAGTTGCGGTAGGCATCGTGTGCGCGCGTGGCGTGCCTCTGAATTAAAAGATCAGATAGGACCATGGCTCCAGGTCGATTTCTCGCGGAGGAGTTTGCAGCGTTCCGTGAGCCGGTTGGCCGCTATAGTTGACTGCGACGGTTGACGTGCGTGAGGCGGTTTGCCACTGGAAGGCAATGATTGAGTTGGTGTCGTCTACTTCGAGCAGCTTCCAATCTGATTGGTAGATGTCATCTTTGAGGAGTTGCAGCAACTGGTTGTAGAAGGTTGCGACGTCGGGGTCGGGATCTTCTGAGCGGCGGCGGCGGAGATGGACCGATGGTTTGAGCCGGAAGCCTGCCAGTTGGCCGTCGTGGAAGAAGCGCATGCCGCGGATGAGGTAGGCGATGATTGCGGCCGCTTTGTGTTTTTCACCGAAGGCTTGCGTGACGCGGGGTTCGTCTTGATTTTCGAGGCAGCGGACGGACTTGCTCTGGTATTCGGGCGTTGCGGTGAGGTGGCCGCGGACGCTGGCCGCGTCGCCGTGGTGGAGGCGGTCGTAGAGCTCTTTGTCGTAGGTGTAGTCGAAGCCTAGTTGCTGCAGTTCCCACTCAAGACCCCAGTAGACTTCGGCCATCAATAGGAAATTTTTCGATATGGCGCGGGCGGCGGCGATGGCCCGTGGCCAGAAGGGCTGGATGTCGATGTTCCACGTGCGGCGGTAGACCTCGGGGAGGAGGAGCATGGCCATGTCGCAGCGGACTCCGTCACACATGGTGGCGATTTGGGCCAACTCCTTGATCATGGTGGTTTGCAGTTCGGGATTGCCGTAGTTGAGTTGGAGGGTGTCGGGCCAGCAGGGGAAGTTTGGATCGCGGCCGTGGGCAAGGTGCAGTGGGCCGCGATTCGTGTTGACGAGGAAATAGTTGCGGGGGTCGGGTTCGGCTTCGCTGGCCGGGACGTAGTAGTCGGGATGCGCGCTGGCCCACGGGTGGTCGATCGCGGTGTGGTTGGGAACGAAATCGAGCATCAGGCTGATGCCATGTGCGCGGAGACGCCGGCGAAGACGAGCGAGAGCTGCATTGCCGCCGAACTCGGTGTGAACCGTATAGGCTTGAATGGCAAAGATGGAGCCCGCCACATCCTGAAGTTGCAGGTCAGGAATGGCTTCTTTGAAAGATTGTTGCCAGGCTTCGTTGGTGCGTGAGATTTCTATGGCGAGTTGGCCGGTTTGCCAGACGCCGAGGAGCCAGACCCAGTCGAAGCCTTGCGCTTTGAGCTGCGAGAGGTCGGCTTCCGGAACGTCATCCAATGTTGGAGGACGGTTGAGTTTCCTGGCGATGCGGTACAGCCAATCGCGGGTGTCTATCTGATAGAGCGTTGGGTTGGCTCTCATGGAGGGAGATGATACGGCGACGGCTATGGGTTTCAAGTGCCCTTTTGGACGAGCCCGTGTCACCTTTTCGACTCGGCCGCATCAACTTGTTAGCCTTGAATGAGAGTTAGCCGAGAGGTAGTGAAGACGTTGCGCGGTTTTGTGTTTGCTTTGCTGTTGCTGTTGCCGGCAAGTTCACTTGCGATTGTGCTGGGGAGTGTGCGGGGCGTGGTGCATGATTCGCAGCACCGGCCGATTGCGCAGGCGATGGCTACGTTGCAGGCGAAGAGTGAAGACTTTCGGCTGTCGAGCGAAACCAACTCAGAGGGGCTGTTTGAGTTTTCTGCGGTGCCGGTGGGACAGTACGACGTCACGGTGGAGGCGGCTGGGTTTGCGCCGAACAAACAGGCGCTGGTGGTTACTTCCGGGAGTTCTCCAATTCTGCACTACAAGCTGGACATTGCGCCGGTGACGGCGAGCGTCACGGTATCTGCGGCGGGATCGGGCGTGGATGCGCAGTCGGCCACACGGACGACGCTGATTTCGCGGGAGGATATCGCGCGATACGCGGGCGCGGATGGGACGAACAGTTTCCGGATGGTGACGGAGTTTCTGCCTGGGGCTGCTGTGGTGCATGACCAACTGCACGTGCGCGGTGGGCACGAGGTGACGTTTGCGATTGATGGCGTGCCGCTGCCGAATACGAATATTGCTTCGAATGTGGGACCGCAGATTAATCCCAAGGACGTGGATTATCTGGAGGCGCAGAGTGGCGCGTATGCGGCTGACTATGGTGACCGCACGTATGGGGTTTTTAACGTAGCTACGCGGAATGGATTTGAGCGGAGCCGGCAGGGCGAGTTGGTGGCCAGCTATGGCCAATATCGTGCGACCGATGATCAGTTCAGTTTTGGCGATCACACGCAGAGGGCGGCTTATTACATCAGCTTGAATGGACACCGGTCGGACTATGGATTGGAGCCGCCTACGAGCGCGAATGTTCATAATCGCGCGGCGGGCGGCGGTGGGTTGGCTTCGCTGATTTACAACGCGACGGCGAATGATCAGCTGCGGTTCAACGGGGGGTTTCGTGCGGACTACTATCAGGTTCCGGCCAGTGAGGACCGGGAACGCGAGCAGGATGGTTTTTCGACGCTGACCTGGGCGCACACGTTTCAGCCGGGTCTGCTGCTGACCGTGGCGCCGTTCTATCACTTCAACCGCGCGGCGTTTGAGGGTGGGGCGTCGGATGTGCCATCGGCGATTGATAATCGCGCATCGAGCTATGAGGGCGGGCAGGTTGCGCTGTCTGCGATTACGAACAGGAATGATGTGCGCGTGGGCGCTTATGCGTTTGCGCAGCAGGATGACACACTGTTTTCTGTGGTGGCGAATGATGAGTCGGGGGACTCCTTGCAACAGCGTTCTACTCCGGGTGGAAATCTCGAGGCAGTGTTTGTGCAGGACCAGTTTCGCTGGACGCCTTGGTTGACGCTGAATGGTGGCGTGCGGTTGACGCACTTTGGTGGGCGCATCAGCGAGAATGCGGCGGACCCTCGTGCGGGTGTGGCGATCAATATTCCGCGGCTGCACTGGGTCGTGCGCGGGTCATATTCGAGGTTCTATCAGGCGCCTCCGCTGGATACTTTGTCGGGTCCGCTGCTGGAGTTTGCGACGCAGCAGGGCGTGGCCTTTCTGCCGCTGCATGGCGAGCGAGACGAGCAGCATGAGATTGGGCTGGCGATTCCGTTGAAGGGGTGGGTTGCGGATTTTGCGTATTTCCGGACGGGGGCGCACAACTATTTCGACCATGATGTGATTGGGAATTCGAATATCTTCTTTCCGTTGACGATTCAAGCGGCGCGAATCAGAGGATTTGAGAGCACGCTGAAATCGCCGCTGCTGCTGGAGCGGTATCACGCGCATCTGGCTTTTTCGAACCAGCAGGCGGAGGGATTTGGCGGGGTGACGGGTGGGCTGACGAGCTTTGCGCCGCCGCCGGTTGGAGGATTTTATCTGGATCATGATCAGCGGAATACGCTGACGGCGGGGGTGGATGGTTCGCTGCCGTGGCGCTTGTATGGGTCGGTGGATGTGAATTATGGTTCGGGATTTTTGGCGGCGGACGGGCCGACGCATTTGCCTGGTTATGCGACGGTTGATTTTTCGCTGGGCAGGAGTTTTGGCGAGAATTTTTCAGTCCGAGCTGAGGCCACGAATATTGCGGACCGGCGATATCAACTGGATGCGAGCAATACTTTTGGCGGGTCGCATTTTGCGGACCCGCGGATGGTTGCTGTTCAGTTGCGGTATCGGTTTCATTATTGAGGCTGGCTGACCTGCTGGACTATTCCTTTTGCGCGGAGGATGGGTTCGGCGGCGGCGAAGTAGTCGTCTACGGTGGCTTGGGTGCGGATCCAGCTTAGATAGCGGTCGATTCCCTGCTCCAGCGTTACTTGCGGTGTGAAGCCGGCGGCGGATATGCGGGCGATTCCGGACGTGAGATGGCGGATTTCTCCGGGGCGGAATTCGCCGCGGGCGATGGGGCTGATGGGGATGTTGAGTGCAGATGAGATGAGTTTGGCGAGGTTGGTGATGCTGATGGCCTTGCCGCTGCCGACGTTTACTGGCAGGCCATTCAGGGCGTCTGTTGTGGCGGCGAGTAGGTTGGCGCGGGCGATGTCTTCGACGAAGCAGAGGTCGCGAGTCTGGTGGCCGTCTTCGTAGACTACTGGTGGCTGGTGGTTGAGGAGGCGGGTGCAGAAGATGGCGATGACGCCCGTGTAGGGGTTGAAGATGGATTGGCGGGGGCCGTAGGTGCAGGCGTAACGCAGGGCCACAGTGGGGATTCCGATTTGTTTGCCCCATAGGAGGACGAGGCGCTCCTGGTCGACTTTGGTGAGGCCGTAGACGGTTTCGCCGCCGATGGGGGCTTCTTCTGGGGTGGGCGCGGATTCGGTTTGGTCGCCGCAATGCGGGCAATGCACGGAGAAATCGCCGGCGCGGAGCTGTTCTGTGGGGCGTACATGCGGGAAAACCAGCCCATGCTGGGGGCAAGTCGCTGCGCCTTCGCTGTAGACGGCTTGTGAGGAGGCTACGACTACTTTGCGGATGGGGAGTTTTTCGTCGCGGATGACCTCCAGCATTTGAGCGGTGCCGAAGCTGTTTACGTTGACGTATTTGCCCATTTCCGGCATGTATCCGGCGTAGGCGGCCTGATGAAAAATTACGTCGATGTTCTGGAGAGCGGCTGTTATTGTGGCGCGATTCTGGATTTCGCCTTGGAGGAATTCGGCTTGTTCGGGGAGCCATGCGGGCTTGCCGTTGCGGTGAGTCTGCGGCTCTAAGTTGTCTAGAATCCGGACTTTCCAGCCTTCACGCAGGAGCAGGTCCGCGATGTGAGAGCCGATGAGGCCGGCGCCTCCAGTTACAAGGGCACGGCGGGTATTTCGCATGGATTTGTGGGCCCTCCTGTGTGGTTTTTGCGCGGAGTATTGGCGGTTCCTGCGTGGATTTCAGGTGGATTTTAGCTGGGCTGTGATGATGGTGAAATCCATCTGGTTCCAACCCTCGATGATCTTGCCGTTTTTGCAGTGGAAAAAGGCGGAGCCGGGAACGCGTACGTGGCGGCCGGTGGGCGGGAAGCCCAAGGCGTCCCCGGTGTGCTTCATATTGGCCGTCCAGCGAATTGCTACTTTGTCGCCTTCGGAGACGAGGTCGTCGATGTCGATGTGGATGTCGGAGAAGGCGTCGCGGAATTGCTTGTGGACGGCTTTGAACTCGTCGATGCTGCTCAGTTTGGATTCTGGCTCGGGAATGCCGGTGGCGCGGCCTTCCGGGTGGAACAGGTCGTCGATGGTGGCGGTGGCTGTGGCGCGGTCCTGGTTCCAGACCTCGTCGAACCAGCGGCGCGCCAGGGCTTTGACTTCTTCTGACATGGGAACTCTCCTGTCAGCGGAAGATTAGCATTGGAGCCGGAATTAAGGGGCGGAAGCACTGGCGCGGTTGATGCGCCGTTGCCGCGGGTCTTCGCCTACGTGGTAGGAGCAGTCGAGGGGCTCGAAGTAGGAGATGAAGCCGGTGGAGGTAGCCCCCAGCACTTCACTCTGGCTGTTGGCGGGGCAGACGGGTTGGTCGTTTGGAGCTACGCGCATGCAGAAGGCGATGTAGGAGCGGGAGGCCACGGGCTGCTTGACCTTGCACATTTCGGCGCTAAGGAGTTCGTGACTCGGCTTCAGGATCGCGGGAAGAGGCTTGGTGTGCGTAGTGAATGAGTTCGCGGGAGCGCTTTGCCCCAGCAAAGAAAGGGGCGCCGAGACGACGGCAACGATCAAGCAACGTAAGTAGATGCTTGCTCTCATGTCGGTAACTGCTTTCTTCGGCCCGCGACGAGCCGGTGCCTTCACCGGAGGAAGTGCTGCTCCTCCAAGATAGGATGCAGTTTGCTGGTTTGTAAATAGCTTTCTGGTAACCGATTTCCACTTATAAAACATGCATGCCTCTCCTTCACAGAGAGGCATGCAATTTGATTACCGTTGCGGCGGATGCTGCTCTGGGCGCTCCTGAGGAGCAGGTCGCGCCTGTGGCGCTGAGTGTTCCTGTGGCATTGGGCGTGCCTGAGGCGCGGGGCGCTCCTGTGGCGCTGAGCGTTCCTGTGGCATTGGGCGTGCCTGAGGCGCTGAGCGTTCCTGTGGCATTGGGCGTGCCTCAGGCGCGGGGCGCTCCTGCTGAACCCTTGGCGGCGGTGCGGCTGCGTGCTGCTGCACGGGGGTACGCTCTTGCGGGGCGCCCTCTTGCGGGACCGGACGTGCCTGCGTCTGATGCTGTGCCTCGGGGGCTACCCGCTGCTGGGGCGTGGTTGGTTGCGTACGCGCGTTCGAGGCGGGCGTGCCTGGCCGGGTCTGCACGGGAGTGGTGCCGTTATTGGACGGATGGGCGGTGATGAGCGGGCGCTGGTTGTTCGCCGGCGCTGGATGCGTTGTTGCCGTATTGGGTGTGGGCCGGGTGGTATTTGGCGCAGGACGGGCCGCGGTATTAGGCGCGGGACGCGTCGTGTTTGGCGCTGGATGCGCCGCATTGGCAGTTGCATTCGCGGCCGCTACCTTTGGGATCAGATGAGGCGGCGCATTTTTTGCGGGAACGATTCCCGGTGTGTTGAAAGCAGCAGGTTTTGGCGTCGCCGCGATTGGGGGATGGCCCTGGTTGGTGCTCGCGCGCAGCACCGGGTTTTTGGCTGCCTGCTGGATATGCTGGACCTGCGTCGGGGTCGGCGGGGTGTGTTTTGCTTGCGCGAAGGCAACTTGTTGTGGAGTCGGGCGCGCGGCGGTTCCACCCTTGCCGCCGTTGTAGCTGACGCGTTCTGTGTTGTAGTTGTTGATAACGGTCTGGTTGTATGTGTTGTGAATGATGGTGGTGTCGACGCGGTTTACGGAAGTGTTGTAGGCGAACCGGCCGTTATCCCAGCGGCCGCCCTCGTATCCCTCGCCGCCATAACCGAAGCCGTAATTCACTCCGCCATAGAAGCCAACTTCGTTGCCCCAATAGCCGTCGTAGAAGCCGTAGCGTCCGTTGTTCCAGCCCCAATAGGGCGGGGTCCAGAGGGCGCCGGCGAAGGGCGCGAGCACCCAGGTTCCGGGCACCCAGTAGTAGCCGTCTCCGGCCCAGGCCCAGTAGCCGGGAGTCCAGATGTAGCCTTCGCCGGGGCAATACGGCTGCTCATACACGGGCAGCGCCGGCGGGCCAAAGTTAACGAAAATGGAGATACCGGCCGACGCAATCGCGGGTATGGCAACAATCAAAAGCGCGAGCAGCACGGATCGGAGACTGCGAAGTTTTTTCATCGAATTTGTCCTTTTGTGATTCGTCCCGTATACGGAGTTGATTCTTGCTGCGGGCACGGCCGGGCGAACCTGGGGTTTGTGACAATCCCCACATATATGAGTAGGAAATGGGCTGATTCGGTTGTAAGTGGCTGGTGCAACGAACGGAATAAAGCCCTTTTGTCTTTTGTAGTTGGGGCGCTGGCTTTCCTGACGGCTAGTTCACAGTGAGTTGGAGGCTGGTCTTCTGGCTGATTGCTGTGGTGCCGGAGCCGGAGGTCGCGGTGATGGTTATGGTGTAGGTGCCTGGCGGGGTGGCTGAGCTGTTCTTGCCGCTGCCGCCGCATCCCGATGTGGCGAGTAGAGTGCCGGCGATCAGGATCGCTGCCAGCAGGTTCCACCTGCGACGCCGTGCGGGCCAACCTAGCATGATGATGCAGGCCAACACGGTGCCCGCTCCCGCGGTTAGGCGCATGGCTGCGCTGGAGCCCATCGTGCTGACGGTCAGAGTTGTAGTACCGCTGCCGGTGATCGTCGCCGGCGTGAAGTTGCACGCCGCTCCCTGCGGAAGATTTGAGCAAGCGAACGTGGTGGCTGTGTCGAGGCCTCCCTGGGCTGTGACGCTGAGGGTGACCATGGCCGATCCGCCTGCGCTGACCGTCGCGGAGGTAGAGCTGAGTTGCAACGCGATGGCTTGAATTTGCTGGCTGATGGCGGCGCTGGTGGAGGGCGCGAAGTTAGTGTCTCCGGAGTAGACGGCGGTGATGGAGTGAGTTCCCGCGGTGAGGTTGCTGGTGGTGAAGGCTGCTGCGCCGCTGGCTACGGTGACTGGGTCGTCGAGCTTCGCGGTTCCGTCAAGAAACTGGACTGTACCTGTCGGAGTTCCTGCTGTGGTGGATGTAACTGTGGCCGTGAAGGTGACGGATGCGTTCACAGCTGCATTTAAGTTTGATGAAGTCAGCGTCGTCGTGCTGGGCGCGAGAACGATGGAGCCCATGAGCGGGATGGGGTCCGAGATGCTTGCGCTGTAGTTTGTATCTCCGGAATAGCTGGCGACCACGTTGTGCGTGCCGATGCCGGGGATGGAGAGATTGGACAAGTTCGTAGTGGCGGTCCGGGTGACCTGGTTAAGGAGTACGCCTACCGTGTTGACAGCTGAAACCGGCCCCGCCACATCGGGTAGTCCGTCACCGTTAAAGTCTCCGAGCACAGCAATTCCGACGCTCGCGGTGGTTGCATAGGTCACAGGCGTCTGGAAAGTTCCATCACCGTTGCCCAGCAAAACGGTCAGGCCACTCGGACTACTCGCCACCACCAAGTCCAGCTTGCCGTCCCCATTCAGATCTGCCAGCGCAACACCCCCGGGGAAGTTGCCCAATGGATAGGTCACCTGACTTTGAAAAGTTCCATCGCCGTTGCCCAGGAACACACTTGCCGTATTGTCGTGTTGGTTCGCCACTACGAGGTCGAGGTGGCCGTCCCCGTTGAAGTCCGCAGCAGCAACAATAATGGGTTGAACTCCGGCTGAATATTCGGAGTGACTTTGGAGAGTGCCATCGCCATTGCCCAATGTCACAGCCACGCTATCACTCGCGTAGTCCGCGGACGCCACGTCCAATTTGCCATCTCCGTTAAAGTCTCCCACTGCGAGAGAATGGGGTTTCCCGCCAATGTCGTAAGTAAATCGGCCGGGGGTAAAAGTTCCATCGCCATTGCCCAGCAACACGCTAAGAGTGTCGGGGCCGTAGTTCGCTACCACCAGGTCAAGGTTACCGTCTCCGTTAAAATCTCCGACCGCAATTGATATAGGTTCCTGCCCGGTCGGATAGGTCACTGGACTTTGAAAAGTGCCGTCGCCATTGCCCAGGAACACACTCACCGTGTTGTCGGAACTATTGGACACTACCAAGTCCGGCTTGCCGTCACCATTGAAATCTCCCACAGCAACGGCGGCGGGACTCACCCCAGTTGCATAGGTCGTCGGGCTCTGGAAAGTGCCATCTCCGTTGCCCAGGGAGACAACCAGCATTCCGTTTGTGTTGCAACACTCGCCTTCCCCGATCACCGCGAGGTCGAGTTTGCCATCTCCGTTGAAATCGCCAGCGGCGTAAAAAACGGGCGTGATCACGGCTGCAGCGGACAGCTGTGCCACAAAACTTTGGGTGAGCGTCGACGATCCCAACGCGGCCGTCCCAAGCACTGCATTGCCGTTGGAGGTGTCCAGGAACGACACGTTGCCGGTTGGGCCGGTTGTGGTGTCTCCGCTGCCGGCTACTGTCGCTGTCAGCGTGTAGTTGCCGGTGCTCCCCGTAGCGGCGATCGTGGTTTTCGTTGCATGAGTGCCCGTGATCGTAATTGTTTGTGCTGCGGAGCTGCTGCTGGCATCGCTATTGGTACCTGCAAATACGGCCTTGATGCTGTGCGTGCCGATGCCCAGAGGCAGCTTGATTGACGCTGTGCCGGTTGCCGTCAACTGCGCTGTGCCGAGCACTGCAGGTGTCTGGCAAAACGCTGCCGCGGCGTCGCAGAAGGTCACCGTTCCCGGTGACACCGGAGCTTCGCCCGCTGTTACTGTCGCTGTCAACTCGACCGGTGATCCGCTTGCTATGGAGCTGGAAGACACTGCCAGAGTTGTAGTGGTGCTCTGGGCCGTCGCGGCGAGTGGTGCGATGGAAGTTTGCGGATAGGCGAAAGAACCAGGCAAGAGAGCGAGCGCGCAAGTGCTGATTGTAAGAAGGGCCCGGGCAGAGGACATTCGCACCACCGTTTCTTTGCGCAAATCTTATACGCTCGACAACGCGTATTGAAACAGCGTTCTTCGCAACGATTCATGGCGCTGGGATCGATCCGATGCTAGATGGCCGCTTCGTCAGTCTGCTGAGGTGGTTTCGAGGCTGGTCGCGGTGACGTCGGCGGTTACTTGGGCCAGCGTTGTATAGAGGCGGTGGCCTGGTTGCAGGCCGAGGCGGGTGGAGACTTTGGTTAGATCGCCTTCGTAGAGCCACAGGCAGATGTCGATCTGGAGGCGCGGCGAATGCGCGTGGAGCTTGGTATAGAGCCAGCGTGCGTGGTCTACGGCGAATGGCGGAAGTGCAGAGATGAGAACTCTTGCTGGCTTGGTGGTTGTGATTTCGGCGAGCAGTTCAGCAGTCGTACCGAGGGGTATGCTTCGCGCGTTGCAGCCAGATGAGTGGAGCACGTGGGCGAGCATGGTGCCGGCTACTTCGTCGGCGTCGTCGCGGGCGGGCACGCACAGAATATTTCCAGCGTCAAAGGACGCGACTCCGGAAATGGGTTCGCCATTCCTGGGAGGCGCTGAAGCGGTTTCGAATTCTTCGATGAGTTCGCGGGTGCTTTGGTAGATGTAGCTTTCGAGTTCTTCGTCCAAATCGCCGCTATGGCGATCTTCTTCGACGAGGACGAGCGCGGGCAGAAGGATGGAGCTGTAGAACTCTTCGAGTGATTTTTCCTTGCGATTTTCTTCGAGCACTTCCCTTGCCTCACCGAGGTCGCTGGCGAGGAGGCGCTGATAAAACTGAGCGGGAGGCAGCATGGGAGGTTCGTCGCCGAGAAGGACGTTAAGAAAAGAGAGCGCAGGGACGTATCGGCCCATGACGACTAGACAGACCGTTAGCGGCGTGGAGAGAAGGAGGCCGGGGAGGCCCCAGAGCAGCGTCCAGAACGTGGCAGCGACGAGGATGGCGAGAGGCGTGAGGCCTACGTGAGCTCCGTAAAGAAAAGGCTCGACGAAGTTCGCTACTGTGACCTCGAGGATGAGAAAGACGCCCGCGGTAAGGATGGCGTGGTGCCAGCCGGGAAAAATGGCGAGTGAGAGCACGATGGGCGCGATGGCGGACAATGGCGGGCCCACGAAAGGCACGAAGCGGAAAAGGCCGGCGCACGCTCCCCATAGCCATGGGCTGGGAATGCCGATGAAGTAGAGCACGGTACCGATGAGAGCGCCGTAGGCGGCGTTGACTACCAATTGCAGGAACAGATAGCGATTGACGCGGGTGGAGGCCTCGTTGATGGCCTGCGTCATGACCAGAAGGCGGCCGCCGGCGGCGAGGCGGATGAAACGATTCCGCAAGTCTTCGCGGCCCATGATGATGAAAATTGTGAAGAGGGTGACGAGCGCTGCCGATGCGAGCGGGCTGAGAGTTTCGACGGCTGTACTGAAAGGATTGGGGTGAAGAACCTGCTCAACGACAAGTGGCTTGGAGGGTGAAGAGCCAAGAGGCTGACGGGATGGCGGCGGAGTGGCGGGAGTGCTTTTGCCGATCTCCTTAGCCAGTTGGTCGACCGTGTCGGAGGCCTTGTCGAGGTTTGGGTTCTGCAGACCTTTAATGGCGCGGATTTTGCTTGTGAGCGTTTCCCGATATGCGGGCAGTTGGCCGGCCACGTACATGAACTGCTGTGACGTTTTCCAGCCTACAACGCCCAGAATGCCCAGCAGTGAAAACACCACGATGAGGACGGACAGGATGCGGGGTATTTTGATTCGTTCGAGGAAGGCAACGGCGGGGTTCAACAGGAGGGCGAAGAGCGAGGCGAGCGCCAGAGGGATGAAGACGATGCGCGCGAAGTAAAGGGCGGCTATGGCGAAGGCAGCGCCGGCGATGAAGACCAGCCGGGAATTTTCGCGCGATTTGTAGGGCCGCTTCAACGATAGGTTCTCAAGGCACGTCTGCGCATGCCGCGTCGCGTCTGGCCAGCGGTATGGCTGCTGGCAGGCATATGAGCGACGCGTGCTTTACGTGGGATGCAGAAATCCTAGGCGCGACGGGGAGAGGCTTTTGACTTGGCGGCGATTTGGTGGATTCGGGGCTCATCCCACAGGCGGAAGCCGCCGAGGAAGGCGTTGGCGTTGTTTCCGGCGCGGCAGCCGGGAGGCAGTTCTTTGAGTAACTTGGCGTTGCCTCCTCCGATAACGACATCGTCGGGGTTGAGGGCGGCGATGAGGCTGCCTACGGCGGCGTCAACGTAGCGGCGCCATTTCTTTTTGCCGAAGCGCTCGATTCCTCTGAGGCCGAGGTAGTCCTCGAAGGTGGCGTTTCTGTAGGGGAAATGAGCGAACTCCATCGGCACTACGACACCCTGATCGATCAGCGCGGAGCCGAGGCCAGTGCCTAAACCGAGGAAGAGGAGGACACCGCCGTTGTAGCTGCCGAGGGCCTGCATGGCTGCGTCGTTGATGATTCTGACGGGGTGGCCGAAGGCGGATTCGAAATCGAATTTGACCCAGCCAGGACCGAGGTTGTGGGGTTCGATGATGGGACGGGCGCGCTTAACGGGAGCGGGAAGTCCGATGGAGACGACGTCGTACTTCCAATCTGCGGTGAGTTTTTTGACGCCGGCGATCATTTGTTTGGGCGTCATGGTGGGGCCGGAGGCGAACTTGCGTGGCTCTTCCTGTCCTGTGACGAGCATTTTGACGTTGGTCCCGCCGACGTCGACTACCAGCACCTTCATGCAGAACTCTCCAGCGATTTCGGATGGAATATACGGCGTGGCGATGGCACGCCGCTTGGCATGCTCATCTTACTGAAGAGATGGAGGTGCGGGTCGGGATGTGGGCCAGCAAATTTTCTCGCGCAAAGAGTTTGACTGTGGGACTAGAGTTGCGGTGCTGGCCGAGGTCCGGGATCAGGTCTCGGTGAATGGTGAAGGCGCCTAGTTTTGGCACCACGGCGTTACGAAGCTAAAAACCATGCGGAGTCTTTTCGCTTACGTTCTTCTCGCCTTAACGGCACTTCCTCCCGGGTCCTCTGACCTAGCGCTGGTCAACGGGAAGATATACCCGTCCCCCAACGGCGCGGTCATCACTAATGGCACGGTCCTGATCCACAATGGCCAAATCACGGCCGTCGGCCCCACTGCGAAAATCAAGCCGCCACGTACCGCGACCATCATCAACTGCGAAGGCAAAGTCATCACCGCGGGCTTCTGGAACAGCCACGTCCATTTCATCGAGCCGGAATGGAGAGACTCCATGAACGCGCTCGATACGCGCCTCGAAGAACACATGCAGACCATGCTTACCCGCTGGGGCTTTACGACTGTCTTCGACCTCGGCTCGTTCGCGGACAATACGAATGCCCTTCGCGCCCGCGTGGATGGCGGCGGCGTTGCCGGTCCCCGAATCTTCAGCGTCCTCGCGCCACTCTACCCGAAGAACGGAATTCCTGTTTATCTACCCAGGGAATTCGACATTCCCCAAGCCGACTCGCCCGCGGTCGCGAGCGCCATGGCGGAGCAGGACCTTTCTCTTGGCGCTGACGGGATTAAAGTTTTTGCGGGCGCCATCGTCAAAGGCGGAGTGCTGCCTATGGATCCCGCCATCATCCGCGCCGCTGTGCAGGTCGCGCACGCCGCTGGCAAGCCGGTCTTCGCGCATCCCTCTAACCACGCGGGAACCGATAATGCGCTCGCGGGCGGAGTGGACGTCCTCGCCCACACAATCCCCATGGAGGACGGGTTCACGGCCGACGAGCTCGCCCGCATGAAAGCGCGACACGTCGCCCTTATTCCAACCATCTCGCTTTTTGCTGACGAAGAGAGAAAATTCGGCGGCACGCCCGCAGACGCAATTGCCGTCGCCAAGAAATCAGTTACCCAGCTCAAGAGCTATTTCGACCTCGGTGGCACGATCCTCTTCGGAACCGACGTCGGCTACACCGCGCTGTACGACACCACGTCCGAATACCAATACATGTCCCAGGCCGGTATGACCTACCGCGACATTCTCGCCTCGCTTACTACTAACCCGGCGACCTTTTTTAAAACTCCGCACACCGGCCGAGTGGAAAAAGGGCTAGACGGGGACCTCACCGTCCTGAACGCAGATCCCGCCGCCGACCCTAAGAATTTTGCGCAAGTGGCCTTCACCATCCGCGGGGGGAAAATCATCTATGGGCTCGTCAAGTGAGGGCTGCGAGCCGAATGATGTGCATGCGCGGCTCCTGCTGCCCAGCAGAGAGCATCTGCACCTTCATACAGAGCTCCCGCCGATTGCCGATGGGATTACAGGCGCGATGCTACGGCATGCTCATCTTACTGAAGAGAGGGACGTCGCAAAAGCAGCATAGGTAAATCGTTCGTCTTTTAGGCAGGCGGCTTCTAAGGAGGCCGCCTTTCTTGGCACGGCGAATGACGAGAAACCGTAAGGTGCGGTCGACTGAAAAAGGGATGTGCGCCAGCAACTTTTCGCGCGCAAAGAGTTTGACAGTGGGACTATCCCAGCCCCTGTTCCTCCATTTTCTTTCTCAAACTGAGTGGACGCATGTCCGTCCACACTTCTTTGATGTAAGCCAAACACTCTTCTTTTGTGCCGCTCTTTCCTGCATCTGTCCAGCCCAAGGCGTTTTCCTTATAGGCAGGCCAGATCGAGTATTGCTCTTCATGGTTGAGGATAACTTTGTAGATGGTTGTGTCTTCCTGCTCATCAGGCATATTGTTGGCTCTCTTCGCTCGATTAACTGGCGAGGTCACCAAGTGTATCCCTGCGAGGACTCCGCAGCATTCTTCTTT
>Ga0207159_1141_pt1 | contig 16473 bp, 11 predicted proteins | sample Alteio_BWMinHeat_23_FD_153511 | JGI IMG/M metagenome (GOLD analysis project Ga0207159, IMG submission 153511) | Enriched cells from forest soil in Barre Woods Harvard Forest LTER site, Petersham, Massachusetts, United States -... | ecosystem: Environmental > Terrestrial > Soil > Temperate forest >... | reverse complement strand
ACGCCCGATACGTATGTGTGGAAAGAGGGTTTTGTCACCTGGAAGTTGATGCGTGACGTCCCAGAGTTGAAAGAAGTTTTCAAAGATGAGCCCGAAGCCAAGCCGACTGAGGATGTTATTAAACCGAAACCCAAGCGGCTTCCGTCTGACTTAAACCAAGAACAAGAGGCGTTAACGCTACAGAAAGACCCCTATCAATTTTTTCTATGGATCTTGGTCATCTTGATTATCATATTCTATATCATCTCAAAAATGTATGAGTCATAATTTGGATCCTGTAGCAGTCCTCGAAAGGTTTTTATCCGAGCATGTCAGCGGACAAGCTCCTCTTCTTTTAGCGCTGTCTGGGGGCCCCGATTCCCTCTGTCTCTTTTATGCCCTATTGAAATGTCAAAAACCCTTTCACGTTGCCCATGTAGACCACAGCTGGCGCGACGAGAGCGCCGAAGAAGCCCGCATTCTTGAAGAGTTAGCGCTCCATCATCGGATTCCCTTCCATAAAAAGTGTTTAAATCCACATGTGTTTGATCGAGAAAATTTAGAAAATGCATGCCGGATGGCTCGCTATGCCTTTTTTCGTGACCTGTCTGAAACATTTGGCTTTTATGGTGTTTTGACTGGCCACCATGCCGATGACCAGGCAGAAACAATTTTAAAGCGTGTGTTGGAAGGATCGCATTGGTCCCATTTAGGTGGATTAAGCCCCGACACCATCGTCTACGGCGTTAGAGTCCTTCGCCCTTTCCTTAAGATTGCAAAAAGAGACCTGGTGGGATGGCTCACACACCAAGGGAACAATTTCTTTGAAGACCCCACAAACCTAGATTCGCGCTTTCTACGCGGACGTATGCGGCAAACCCTGTTTCCATGGCTAAATCAGCAGTTTGGGAAGAATGTTCAAAGGCCTCTTAACAGTCTGGGGGAAGAGGCTGAAGAGCTGCGCAGCTATTTTGATGAGAAGGTGGATCCTGTGCTATCCAAAGCAATCCGAGGTCCTTTCGGCTTATTTGTTGACTTTCAGCACGGTCATCGCATTGAGATCGATTATGCTCTCCGAAAACTCGCGACAAGGGAAGGGATTGAGCTATCGCGAGAAGCGCTGCAATTAGGCGCTCAGTTGCTTGCCAGTGGCGCTGCTAATAAAGCCATTTCGGCTGGAGAAAAGGTGATTCGGATCGATCGGCATAGACTGTTTATACCTGCATGGCAAGTGCCTTTTTCCGAAGGGATCGCCATCGCTCCCGGAAAATATCAGATTGGACCATGGAGCATCGAAGTCAGTGAGGGCAGTTTCTCAGTACCCGTTAAAACAACCTCATGGAACGAAGGGTGGTCTGGGGAGTTCTCTACACTATTACCGTTAGGAGAATATCATCTAGCTCAGGCGGTACCAAATGCGCTGTGCAAGGAAAAAAATCGATCTCTCGCCAAGTGGTGGAACCAGAATAAGATTCCTGCATTTCTTTCAAAAGTGGTCCCTGTTGTATGGCAGGGGAACCATGTGAGCCATGAATTTCTGACCGGTAGGAACTTAGTTGACATAACCACTAAGGAGCCCTCCTTAAAAATCACCCTCCGTTTTTTGCAGCGCGAAGCGTTGAGCGAGCTTGCGAGCTCTATGGCCTCACCACCTAATAGGGTTACCCCTTAAAAGTGGCGCGAAGCGCCGCACTCCATGGAGCTCGCAAGCTCGCTCAAAGGCTTTTACCTGTTGCCGATGCGGCAGTTGGTGGTCTGGTGTTCTTGGAGGAGGTTGTGGAGCCACCACGAATTCTCATAGTCTTCGATGACATCTTTTCGGGAAACGCTTTCATGATGGATTCCAAAGGCATAAGGCGTATAGAAGGAGACTAACCCCAGTCTCTTCAGCTTGATAGCCAGATTTGTGTCGCTATATCCAATGGGATACCATGTTTCGTCAAAGCCGCCAATCTCCAGGAATAGGTTTTTTTTGATGAGGGCACATGCTGCTGTGACGGCATCCATGACGCCCAATTTCTTTGTGATGTCCATCTGCTCAAAAGGCCTCATCTTCTCAATATGCTCCCACCGCATCTCGTGATGGAGGCTCTCTTGTAATCGGACCCCTCCATGTTGCAAAAGGCCATTGGGATAGTGAAGTCGGCATCCCACCATGCCAATACGTGGTTGATCTATCCAGCGGACCATCTCGTGTAAAGCCTCGCAATTCAGTTCTACATCATTATTTAGGAAGAGAATTAATTCACATGGAGCGGAAGCCTTGGATTGTGTCACAGCTAAGTTGTTGAGTCGAGAAAAGTTGAAGGGTTCGTTGATGCGAATGACTTCACAGCCCAAGGCAGCGATCTCTTCACCAATTGTAAGGTCATCGCTCCGGTTGTCGACAGCAGTGATATGCAAAGCCACATCTTTTTGCTTTAAAATGCTGTGGATGCATTTAAGAGTCAGTTCCTTTTGATCTTTATAGGGGATGACGACTTGCACATGGTGGGGGGAAGGGTGTGGAATGGCCCGCACATCGTGGCGTCCGTAGCCTAGATTCCATTCCCAATCGAGCTTTTTCTCATGGGTATAGTCCTGGAGTGCATTTAACAACTTCTTGAGACATCTTGGCAGGTTCTCAGATCGATAAGAATATAAGGCGATAGGCACATGCTGAAAGGCAGCGCCTGCCAACTCCAACCTTAGGAGTAGATCATCAAACTCCGCGCCTTTGTAGGGATACCTAAGGCCGCCAATCTGATCCCAAAGATGCTTGGGAATGAGCAAGCCCCTTTGATCAAATGACTCAAAATAATAAGGAAATAAGAGGGGAGGCTTTCTCTTTTCGCTCATCGGAACAAAATAGCCGTGTCCATTTATTTTGTTCTCATTGCTGTATAAAACCGAAGAACGGGGATTGGGCAAGATACGGAGCGTCTGCTCATAACGGAATAGAAGATCGGGCCTAATCCAGTCGTCTTGTCCCATGAGGAATAAGAAATGGCCGCTAGCCCGTTTCGCAAGTTCATTCACCACAAACTGTTCCGTGTCGGGGGCGAGAACAAAACGCCTAATCTTTTTTGGATTTTCTTGCTCCAATTTCTGAAGGATTTTTTCGATGGAAGGTTCGGGGGCCTTCTCGAAGCCAATCAAAATTTCCATTTGAGGGGCCGTCTGATGAAGGAGCGATTCGATGGCTAACTTCAAGAATTGTGGATTGGGTTGATCGACAGGGAGTAGGATAGAAAAAGTATAAAGGGGATGGGTGGGGAGTAGGGAATGGAGGCCTAGGACTCTCCTCCTAAGAGCATCGATTTTGTCTTCGCTTAAGTGCGAGATCTCCAACCCCTTGGTGTAAAGGGAATGGCGGAAGCGGTTAAGATGGTGGATTAATAGGACCGAAAAGGATTTCAGGTACAGCTTGAGCTGACGCTGATGAAATCCTCTTCGGAAGTAGAGATAAAAATCCCTAAAAAGATTCCATACTTTCTTAATATTTTTTGTGAATTGCATAGCTACCCTCAACTTTATATTGAGAACAGCTATCAAAATATCACAAGTATGAATTTATGTGGAAAAACGATATTGTTGTTTAAATAATAACCACCGAGCCGCTCAGAATGGCGCAATAATAACTTAACCACTGAGCCACTGAGATCACTGAGAAGATATGAGATAGAGAGATGGTAGACCTGACAAAATCTCTATCTTAAATTTCTCAGTGGCCTTAGTGGCTCAGTGGTTCATTTATGCACTCATTTATGCAACAAAGACTGGGAAAACTCAGAATGGCGCCTTTACCTTGGTAGACCTGATAAAATTGCAGTCTAGCTTCTCTCTATCTCATATCTTCTCAGTGATCTCAGTGGCGTGCTTTACCTTCGTGTATGGCGACCTGTTCCAGATGTCCCACTATCCCCCGGAGATCTTTTATCTCGTTTTTGGATAGAATCCTTTTGAGGGCTGTATTCACTAGTTCCACTTTTCGCTCATTGTATCCTTTCTTTTGATGCTCGATATAGATCTTGTCTAGTTTGCGTGCCGCATCCCCAAGAGAGGTGGGTTTGACTAACTCGGTGGAACGAATGATAAATTGGGAGAAGCTTCGATTGTTGATGTAAAAGGTTTCGTCGCCAACGTTAATCTTTGAGGATATCCCTATCAGGGACAATAGCCAACCAATAGGTTTGCTATAACATCTAATGCCAGCACCTTTAAGTTCGTGTCCATCTTCGTGCACAGCCTTAGAAATGTCATCTTTGGAGGTAGGTGAGATATATAGTCGATTTTCGAAAAGGTGACTGGATAAAAAATAATTAACTATTGGAGCTTTAGACGTAGAGGCATCCACTTTTTTTGACGCTTCAGCCGTAGGACCGCCAGGAACTTCAGACCTAGGAGCTCCTCCTTCATGACCCTGTTTCATTGGTAAAATATTCATAGCGGCTGTCAGCTCTTGAATCGCCTTTACCGTATCGTGTTGGTCTGTATAGGCAGCTTTAGCGGCTGTCACTTTGCTTTTTAAGTTATTAATATTACATGACTGTGAATCTAATTCGCTGATATTTTTTTGAATTCCTTCAAACGTCATAAGGTACGTTCCATCTACGACACCTTTGGAAGCATTCTCTTTTACGCTCTCTATAGAGAAATATTCGATTAAATTTTTTATATCGCCTTGGATATTTTCAATATTTGTCATAAAAACCTCTTTATATTAGTTAGTAGTGTATCAATAATTAAATAATACACTATATATATTAATATTGCAATAGAAAATTAATACAAAAGAACTTTTTGGAAAGTAAAGGATGCCATTCTACATAGGTCTTTAGTTTTTAAACATTTGCATGGCATCTTTTCAAATTGTCGGATCATGCTGTCGATGGGAGCCACAAGAGTATTCCAATAGTAGAGTTTCTGGAATTTTTCAAGATTGGTTTGGATATGTGTCCGCAAGGGCGTGTTGTCGATGAGGGTGCTAATAGCCTTGGCAATGGCCTGTTCGTCGCGATAGGGGACGACCAATCCAAGATTGTGTTGCTGAATCAATTCTGCAAAAGAGTCTCCAATCGTTGCGAGGATGGGGAGTTTGGCCCAGATGTAGTCCAGCATTCGCGTGCGAAATGAAAAACGGGTCTCTAAGTGATCGAAATGGGTGGAGACACCGATCGAGGCCTCAAGCAGGAAGTTCTGCCTCTCATCATAAGGGACCCATCCCTCATTGAAATAGACCGATTTATTGATCAGGTCCAATTCCTGCGCTAACTGGATGGCTTGGTGGCACATCGCCATCTGCGGGATCGCGGGGTCGGGATTTGTGAGTCCCATGAAGACCAATTTGATATCGGAACGTGATTGGCCTAAGATTTTGATGGCTTTAATAAGCGACAAGGGATCAAACCAATTCCAGATCCCGCCGCCCCAGAGGACGATATGGTCAGAAGCACGAAAACCATACTTCTCGCGGAAGCCAGGGCCTGTTTTTGTGGGAGGGGTTTGAGGTAAGCCGAAAGGTACAACGTCTATCAACTGCCTCAGGCTTGTATCTGCGTCATATTGAAGGGGAGTGATGCCTTTTTGAGCTAGGAGAAAGCCAAGCCATAGATCCCGCTGTTTCTCACTCGCACATAAGAAGGCATCGCCCATTTTGAAGTTAAATTCGAGGCTCTTGATAGAGGAGAGAAGCTTCTTCTCACGGATTTTCAATGGATCAGTTCGAAATATCTCCAATAATTCTAAGGGGACGGGATCATAGGCATCGACGATGATCCTGAGGCCCCTTCGTTTGGCAAAGAGAGCCAGAGGAAGGGTGAGATTCTGCACAATCATCACATGAGCATTGCGGGTAGCTTTTGGATTGTTGAGTTCGGCTTTTGCAATGAGGGTAAATCCTTCAGGATTGAGGTTGGAGGCATTGGGAGAGATGAGAACCACTTCATGTTGTTTGGAAAGGGCCTTGGCGAACTCCCAGGAGCGGATCCCTGGACCCGCCATCGAAGCGCCGATGACGTTAGGGGAGAAGATGAGTACTTTTGCCATGATTTATTTTCCTATATGAGCGAGCTTGCGAGCTCCATGGAGTGCGGCGCTCTGCGCCGCCTTTGATTTGGTGCCACTGATATTAGACTCCAGACTTACAAGAGCTAAACAAGGTGGGGGCCTACAGGTTGAGGCCAAGACAGTAATCTCTAATTTAAGGCGGCGCAGAGCGCCGCACTCCATGGAGCTCGCAAGCTCGCTCAAAAGCAGTGATTCTAGCAATCCTCAGTTCAAAATGAAAGCTTTTAGATTGCGGAGAAGTCCCTGTTTAAAAAAGCCATGCTGCCATATCTGGATATTGCGTTTCAAGAAAGGAGCATGCCCTAAGGAGGCATATGTTTCCACTAGTTCCCTTTGGTTGTCCTCGAGACGCTGACCATAGCGTTCTAAAAATGCAGCTGCCTGTTTATACGTTTGAGGAGTGGACCCTCTCCATTTGATTTTAAAAATGGCGCCAAGGCTGTATTTTTTCGCCCCTGTATCATTTGAAGTGTGCTGTCGGTAAAGTAAAGTCGGGATTGGAAGGGACGAAATCTGCCCAAAAGCCTTTGCCACTAGCGCCAACCACCAATCGTGCATGACAGCTTCGGTTGGGATCGGCCATGCAAGGTTCAGGAGGGCTCGATTGAAGATCGTTGCACAACCTGTCACGACGTTTTGAGGCAGCAATCGATTCAGTGTGTCCAAATGGGGATTCAAGTAGGAATAGAGCCAAAACGAAGGGGAGATGAGATCTACGTTCGCACTCACGACAGTTAAATCTGTATGGACAAGGAGGGGAGTCTCTGCGCCCCATTCACTTTCCAATTGTTTAAGCTGCTTTAGGCTTTTTACGACTTTGTCGGGATGCCATCTGTCATCTTGATCTGCAAACATGATATAATCCGAAGTCGCATGGTTCATCAGCTCAGAGAAATTTCCTTTCACACCTAAATTTCGATGAGTAGGGATAATCCGGATTTTATCAGAGTAGCAGGAGGCAAACTCTTGCAAGATCTGTGGGGTTTTATCGGTAGATGCATCATCGCGAACTAGAAGGCGAATGTGAGGATGGGTTTGGGCAAGAATCGACTGAATCAGTTCTGAAAGGTACTGCTCTCCATTATAAGTGGCCAATAGGATATCGACGTCGTCGTGCATTATTCACCTTTGGAATACTCGGGATACAAAATACCACAGATAGGATTTTAGTGACCGGGAAAAGCGATATTTGAAGACGACATCCATGATTTCTTGGGTGTTCATCTGTTGAAAGCTTCTCACTGAGAGATCGATCAATCGATCGCTTGAGCTTGTGAAAAGGCTTCTCATCAGCCATTCAGATAGTTTCCACTTCCAGCCAAAATATTGCTTCATAGCGGAATCATAACCTTTTAGGCTGGTAGCTTTGCCCTGGAGGAAAAGATTGATCTCATTAGCTGCAATTCTGCCGCTGACAAGGGCATGACGGATGCCTTCGCAGCCCAGGGGATTCACCGATGAGATCGCGTCGCCCACAGCCACTATGGGTCCTTGGGAGCGGATGTCTCCTTGAGAGAAAGTATAATACAAGGTCTTGCCATGGCTATCGATCTGTGTAGAATCTCCACACAGATGTAATAGCTGCTCCAGATAGGGCTTGTAAGAAGGGGTGTAAGGAACATAGTGTTGGTTTTGGAAGTAACGGATCACTCCTACCTTGAGCTGTGATGGGGCCATGGGAAAAATCCATCCATACCCTTGTGGCATCCAATGGTGGCCGAGGAAGAAGTTAAGGCTATTGGCATATTGTTGATAAACCTCAGGGTCCACCTGGATGTGGTGCTCGATCCCTGTCATGGCTATCGCCTTATCTTTCCCATAGCGACCGTTTGACAAGACCTTACGTTCTGTTCCTGTTGCATCCACAAGGACGCGAGTGACGAAATGATGGACCTCATCGGTTTGACAATCTTTCAACTGAACTTCGACTGAATCCTTGACAAGACTATGAGAGAGGTACCGGAATCCTAATCGGACGTCACCGCGATGCGATACCACTTCGTTTGAAAGAAAAGCTCGCAACTTTTCAAAGTCGATGACAGGGCCGAGAGGAGCAGGGGAGTGCCAAGAAGCCTTTTCCTTTGTAGAAATGACGTTCAAGGTATTCCAGAATGTCCCCACAATTGAATCGGGGAGTTGGAAGTCGCTCATGATCCACTCTGGAGCGCCACCACTGGAGTAGTTATTCTCGAGAAATGTCTTGGCTTTATCCACAAGTAGAACGCGATAGCCTTGCCCTCCCAGCTCGCGTGCACATTGTCCGCCAGCTGGTCCCGCTCCTACCACGACCACATCATAATCAACCATTGGCATTCACTCCTGCATAAACTCTATTCAAGATGGGGACTAATCACAACAACTTTTTTTTATATTATCTCGGCGGTATGGCGCGAAGCGTTGAGCGAGCTTGCGAGCTCCATGGAGTGCGGCGCTCTGCGCCGCCTTAAATATTACGCCGCTCTTATACCGCGCGCGGGCAGGCTGTGAGGTTTTGTGCAGCGCGAAAGCTCCCGCGGTTGAACGATCGTAAGTCACCCAATATTAGAAATATGGGGTGACTTACGATCGTTCAACCCCGGGGCTTTGGCGCAGCAAAAAACCTCACATCCTGCCCGCGGGCGGTATATTAGAAATTCTTAGAAGTGCCTTTTTAGAGGTCCTCCGAATGGGCCAGAGTTTTCACTGGATTCATATCTGCTTCAACAGTGAGGCTGATACAGGGTTCTCAAATTTAAGGCGGCGCGGAGCGCCGCACTCCATGGAGCTCGCAAGCTCGCTCAACGCTTCGCGCTCCAGCAAATTGAGTCAGTTCAAGGTAGGATATTTTCAATAGACACGATCTTTTTTTTGGGCTTTGGAATTGTGATACAATTCTGTTTGGCCTTTTCTTGCATTAATATTTTTATATCATCAAGGTGAGCAAAGCCCTTTTTCCCCTCGTTCAATGAGGCATTGAGATCGTCTTGTTTTATCAGATTAGATGATAAAAGAACGATTAGTTTATCTCTTGAACGGTCGATCCTATCGATAAGGTCTTTCAGTTTCTGTGCTTTAGGAGTGTTAGTGAACTCTTCTTTAGATAGGTAGGAACTTGCCTGGAGATGATCGAATGTACCCATCCCACAACTTCGGATGACCTCCTGAGAGTATTTGCTGTTGGCTGCTAGCATAAGGAGAACGTCGCGAAGCAGAAGGTCCAACTCCTGCCAGGTCGATTGATAAAACTGGATGGTATCAGTGACTTGGTTTTCTCTATCATCTTTTAAGCCTATGACCATGTTGCTGAAATCGTTGAATAGATCTTTATAGGTGAGGCAATATGAGCGGGGGGAGGTGACACTTGGGATTTTATCCTGTAGCTTCACGATAAGAGCGTAGTAATCCAAGATCTTATCGTAACTTTTTTTCTGCAGTTGGGCCTTGAGGCATGATTCCAGATGAACCAGACCAATTTCGCTCGCATCAGCTATCTTTGTGACAGTGGAAGTTAGAAGCTGTTGCACATTTTCTTCGACGGGATCGTTTTGAAGGAGCTTATCAAAGCCTTCGAGCAGTTCATCGATCGCCTTTTCGACGTATTGTGAGGGTGACTTTCGAGGGCTCAAAAAACAGGAATGAGTCTCTATTCCGATACATGAGAACATCTAGACCTCCCTTAAATCGATTCCCAGTGTGACCCCAGTGCCAGTGCCCATCAGGCTAGGATTCGATCCCCAAAGCGTATTGGGACATCATGGAAGAAATATTCTCCATCCAAGCAAAAAGGGCATTGAGAGAGGCATCTGGATGTTGTGGATTATTCAACTCTTCTTTTAGTTGGAGGGCCATTGGATCTGGAGCTTTCTCAAAAACTTTAAGGATCTCCATACCCTTATGAAACACCTCACCCGCCGCGGGGAGGGCTTCAAGTGCAAAACCACCAGACTTGAGAAGTGACACCATTTGTAGTTTTCTTTCAGCCTCTTTATAAAGGTTTGTGGCCTTCTCTAACTTTTGCGTTCGAAGGTCTATTAAATCGGCTTGGATCAACTGAGACTTAAAGAGAATGGATTTCTCTCCATTTGTAAATTGGATGAGGCCAGCTTCTACAAGGCGTTTCAAAGTTGTGTAAGTTTCGAAATCGAGCACTTCGACGGGGCCTTGAGCAGATTCAGAGAGGCTTTGTTTAAGTGGGGGATCTGCCTTATCGACGACTGCCAACATCTTGCCTTGGTGGAGTTCCAACAGATGAATTCTGTCGCTATGGCGCCCTAAGATATCTTGTTTCATCTCGTCAGGGGACACAAGCTTCTTTTTCTGATCATTTGGAGTGATTTGATAGGTTGCAGATTGGCCGGTCAATATCTCTAACTTCTCAATAAAATCTTGCCGAGATGAGCACAAATCTAATTCTGAAATATCGCCCATAGCGTCCAACACCGCATCAGCAACAGCTTGTTTCATGGCTAAAGTGGTTAACATTCGATGCTCGATGGTATTTTCGGCTATCAGATTGATTACTTGGACGACGCGTGACTGGTTCTTCCGCCATGCGCGAGCGATCCTTTGTTCCAACTTTGCTGGATTCCAGGGCAGATCGAGGTTAATCACAACATTAGCTACTTGGAGGTTGAGGCCCGTACTTCCCGAATCAGTTGTAAGGAATAGGCGGCAATTGGGATCTTCCTTAAAGCGTTTAATATCGGCTCTACGTGTATCTTGAGGAACAGATCCGGTATGCCATGCAAAATCGAACCCCAGTTTTTTGACGAGTTCCCGTACAAGATGGAGCATCCGTTCCCATTCGGAAAAGATGATGACTTTGCATGTCTCGTCTTCCATCAACCCTGCCAAGATCTCTTCGAGCTCTTCCAACTTGGGACACTCGCGGCACTTTTCATCCAGAATATAGGGAGTGTCGACAATCATCCTCATGCATGCAAGATTCTGCTGGAGCCTTTTCGATTCATCGGGTGTCAGTGGCCTCTTCTTGAGGGTGTGCAGCAGTCTAGCAACCCTGTCTGAATACTCTTGATATCTCACTTTCTGTTCAGGACCAATCTCGACAAGGAAGTTGTTGACCGTTCTTTCTGGTAGCTGCTCTTCAACATCCTTTTTCCGACGGCGCAATACTACACTGCTGAGCCTGCGATGGAGCTCATTGAGATTTTTGAGAGCTGTGGGTTTGTTATTTTCATTATAACTATAGAAATCCTGCTGGAATTTGTATAAGGGACCCAAAATCTTGGAATCGACGACTTGCATGATAGAATAGATCTCTTCTATTCTGTTTTCGATGGGTGTTCCTGATAATACAAAGGCATAAGGTGTTTTGAGCTGCTTGACAGACCAAGCTGTCTTTGTCTGCCAGTTTTTTATCCTTTGCGCCTCATCGAGAATGAGGATGTCGGGGTTAAGGATCGACTGGATCTCTGCATAATCGTTTCTGATTTGCTCATAGTTGGCTAAATAGAAAAAGGAATCCCGTTTATAACACTCTAATCGATGCCCACGAGGACCGGTGACGAGCAGAGTCGGTAGCCCAATAAAACGGGCAATTTGTTCTTCCCATTCTCCTTTCAGAGAAGCGGGAGTGACCACTAGGACTTTCTTAGCTCGATTGAGTCGACGTAGGAGCTCACATGCAGCAATGGCCTGGATCGTTTTTCCAAGACCCATGTCATCGGCTAAAATCGCCTTTCCTTGGAAGGCAAGGTGAAGCATCCCTTGCTCTTGATACGGAAGTAATGGTGATGATAGCATTTGGAGGGAACGTTTTCCCTCTTTGACATCATCCATAAACTGTCTACGATCATTTTCTCTATCTCTGACGAGAAGTTGGTCCGTTTTCCATTCCATAAGATGCGAAGAAAGACGTATTTTGGAAGCAACCTCCTCGTCTGATCCTTCAAGCGCGTTTTCGATACAAGCCGCTCCCATGACGGGATCTATCAACTTGGTTTGGCTGGCCGAGAGATAGGGACGAAGCAAAGCTCTCACTTTATTTAATCCTTCCTCATTTTGGGGCCAGCGGACACAGGCTTCTCGACCATTTTGTTTGAGAAAGATCTCGATTCGGTTGGAACCAGTCTTAGCATAAGAGCTGAAATTCCTCTTTCCTGCATTCCTGATGAAGTTGAGAGTGGCTTCAATGTGTTTACAGCTTTCAAGAGTATTCACTTTATAGTCTGGACAGCTACAGGAATTGACCTTCTCCGTTAAGGAGCGAATCTCAACAGTATAGGTGACGTTTGTACCGCCCTTCACCTCATATGTAGTGAAAGGAAAGTAAGAGTCCTCGTGAACTTTAATACGGAAGGGGGTTTTTTCAGCGCGTTCCTGCCGAAGCTCGATCTCCTTTTCTTCAATAGTTTGGGGAGGGGGTTGCAATTCAGGATCGGTTATGGACTTAGCGATAGATCTTCTGGGTCTTCCCATCATTCCTCCCAAATAAAATTTTTTTTCATGCGGATGTTAGCACTGCTATACGATATCGTCAAGGCTCTTGTGAAAAAACGGAATCACATCGTGATTATACAACTCCCGGTGGTGCTGTTGCGATTGCTATGTACGATGACCGATTGGAAATCATTAATCCGGGAGTATTACATTTTGATATTACGCCTGAGAAATTAGCTCGTTCGCATGAGTCTAAACCCTGGAATCCGATCATTGCCAGTGTCTTTTATCGCGCTGGAATTATCGAAAAATGGGGCATGGGTACCCTCAATATTATCGAATGGTGTAAGGAAAATAAAAACCCAGCTCCAGGATGGGAAGTCCGAGCTCAATCTGTTGTTACTACATTTTTACCCTCTCGATTTTTCTCTACAGCGCCCCAAGATCATGAGCTGGGGACTACGCGGTCAAGGCTCGAGTCAAGGCCCGAGTCGCTAGAAGATGAAGTATTAGGATTGCTTCAAAAAGGTTCATTATCGAAGGGGGAAATAGCTAAAAATCTTGGACATAAGTTCATATCTGGTGGATTGAAAAAAACACTATCTCATTTACTTAAACAGGGAAAAATTGCTTATACAATTCCTGAGAAAACTAATAGTAGATTGCAAAAATATAGAATCGAAAAAATCGAAATGAACTATGAAGGGTGATCAAGGCGAATTAATTCTGCAAGTTCTCTGTAAAGAAGATTTACCTTGCATTACGAAAACGTTCAACTTCCCATGGACAACGCTCCAAGCCACAGAGAAGAAGTGGGAGCATTATTACTCCGAACAACAAGCTAAAAAAGATTTACGATGAAGTATCTGGAGGATGTTTCATTTCACTGTATCGTAAATAACAAAACGCGGAGGTGCAGAGACGCAGAGTCGCGGAGTGGAATAGCTGGTTAAATATACCTTTACGTTGATAAAATAGCGATAAATTACAAGCAGCTTGGGAGTAGAAATGATAGTGGTCAATGGCTGACAAAGCTCCAATTAGCGCGATGAAGGAGAATCATAAAATGGATGACTATTCAAAATTACTAGCAGTGGCTGTTGTCTCACTTTTAGCGGCCATTAGCCCCGGCCCTGATTTTTTCATTGTTCTAAGGAATAGCCTCTCCTATACCAGAAAAGCAGGCCTGTTGACTGCCTTGGGGGTCTCTTTGGCTTTGATTATCCATCTTTCCTATACCTTAGTGGGACTTGGAGTCCTCATTGCAGAAAGCCCATTTTTATATTCCCTTCTCAAATACACAGGAGTGGGATACCTCTTTTATATTGGCGCGAGCGGTTTTATTTCTTCATTTAGAACTTCTTCTACGTTGGATCTAAAATATGCAAAACCTGTTGAACAAATCACTCCCTCCCAGGCATTGAGACAAGGGTTTTTAACGAATTTATTGAATCCTAAGGCAGCGGTGTTTTTCATTAGCTTATTCTCACAATTTATCGATTCAAACACGCCTGTTTTGATCAGACTCGAATACGCCTTCATCAACTGGTCCATCACCTTGAGCTGGTTTCTCTTTCTTTCTTATATAATTACTTCTAAAGGGTTTATAGGAAAGATTAATCGTTTTCGAATCATCATTGATAGGGTTATGGGCGGCGCTCTTATGTTGCTTGGTATGAGGTTATTACTTGTGTAAATATGGGTAGAAAAAGATTTACCGATTTCGGATCTTGTTTTAGCAACTGGGATTAGATCGATTAAGATCACTCAAGGTTGGGCAGCATGTGGAGGCACTCATCTCGATTGCTTAAAAGATATCGAAAGTGTCGAAATCCCTGGTGTTTCCATCAATACAAAAGAGGGAACGGTGACTGTAAAATACAAGTTGCAGACATAAATCCAGCGCGAAGCGTTGAGCGAGCTTGCGAGCTCCATGGAGTGCGGCGCTTTGCGCCGCCTTTTAATCTGAGTACTTTGTCTTGTGGGCCACATTAAAGGGCGCCTCCCCACTGAGAACTCCAATTTAAGGCGGCGCGGAGCGCCGCACTCCATGGAGCTCGCAAGCTCGCTCAACGTTTCGCGCCGTAGCCCCCCTCACGCAGGCAATTTCTTGATGCTGATCGTTCAACCGCGGAGAAATAATCCCCATCAATTATTTGGGTCTTAGAGGTTCCAAGGACCTTTGAATAGTGTTGATGCCCTCTTGTAGAGATCCATTATTTGGAACCAATGAACCTATATCTGTTAAAAACATCTCAACCCGAGGGAGTCGTTGGGGAAATATAATTGGCGTTGCTTCTATTAGGAATATCAAATTAGACTCATCTTTAAATTTATTGTAATGTATTGAAACTAGGGCTACCGAATGAGAGTATTCTTCAAATTCTTTGGTTTGGAATAATTTTGCAAATGCCTCTATCTTGTCTGGGAATGGACTGGATTGAAAAGTGTCTTTGAAAGTCTGTATTTTTTGACTAAAGGCCTCGATTTTTTCCACCGCTTCAGCTATAGGAGCTAACCAATTCGAGTATTTTCCTTTATTTTCTTCCTTTAATTTTTCAATCTTTTCATCTAGAGTGGTTGTTTTTAGGTTCGTTTTGTTATCGCTCTTCGGTTCATTTTTGCCGATTAGACAAACTAGCGCATTTTTCACTTGAGAAATTATTCTCTTTTTCTTTAGCTCTTTTAAATTTCGTTGTTTGAAGGGTATCCCGACCATTTTGGGAGCCGCATCCAAAAATTTCTTTTTACATTCTATATCCCCAGAGATCATGTAGTTGATATAATTTAGTACGCTTATAGCTAACTTTTTAAATGTTTCTTCGGTTGCTATTACTTCATCAATTTTGAAATTAATCCGATCATTTGGGATGATCACCGGATCAACTTGTTGTTTTGGGGCTGGCTGCTCTATTGCGGGTGTATCATCTGATTTGATTTCATTCTCGGGTTCTTCATCCTCTATTTCGGGTGGCTCATTGGGCGGCTCAGTTGAGGAGGGATCATTAGGTTTGTTCTCAGGAATAGCTTTAGGATCATTGGGAGGAGTTTTTTTCACTCCGCTATTTTCTGAACTCGTAGAATGGTACTTTTCTTTCAGGGCACGGAAGTAGCGTTCTTTTTGGAAAGTGCTCTCCTGGACAAGAGATGAGCCCCAGCGGTCATGAATAACGGTTACAAGCCTTCCTAACGACTCCTCAAGATCCCTTACACAGCAAAAGAGATAGACTTTAAGCGGGGTTGTGTCCCTTCTAAAAACATGGACTGTGGAAATAAGAGCAAGGGCAAAATGGTAGGTTGTTTTGATTAATCCAAATGCAGCGCAAGGTAAAGCTGTGATCTTACGTCCAAGATAACCGGTCGGATTGTAGGGGGTGATAGAGGCATCGGCATAGTGAAACTTTATCTCATTGCTATGATCAGGGGAATTTTCTAGAATGGTTCCCGCATAAGCCGTATTTGTGAGATTGGCGCTCATATTATTGCCTCCAGATCTAAAATTCTATTGTAAACCCATTAAAAGCGCAACAATTTTGATTATTTTTTTGCTTGATTTTGATAGTCATAATAGAGGGACCTCTAATCGACAAGGTCCTTGAGGCCCCTTGAGCGAGCCTTCGAGCTCCATGGAGTCCATGGCGCTCCGCGGTAAATTATTCCCGGTCTAAAACGGCGGCGCTGGTTGTGCCTACTCCTACTGCGAATCTCAATCTACAAATACCCACTTGTGCAAGAAAAATATCCTCTGATATGCTTATTGTCTATTGGAGACACGATCATGCCAGATATTTCATTCAAACCGCTCTCGATAGACCATCTCAACTTGCTCTATAAATGGATGCAGGAGCCTCATGTCTCACAATGGTGGGGGGAGGGGAGATCATGGTCACTCCACGATATTAAAGAAAAGTACACCTCTTATACACTGGGACATAAGATTCACGGAGGGGTAAAAAAGGCGATCAATCCGTTCGTCATCGAATTTAAAAAGCGCCCCATTGGATTCATCCAAGTTTATCATGCAATGGACTTCCCTAGAGATCACTTTGATGTCAAAGAGGTTTGGCA
>Ga0207159_1140_pt1 | contig 16493 bp, 15 predicted proteins | sample Alteio_BWMinHeat_23_FD_153511 | JGI IMG/M metagenome (GOLD analysis project Ga0207159, IMG submission 153511) | Enriched cells from forest soil in Barre Woods Harvard Forest LTER site, Petersham, Massachusetts, United States -... | ecosystem: Environmental > Terrestrial > Soil > Temperate forest >... | reverse complement strand
ATCTAAGCGGAAGGCTATTGATTTATCGATAAAAAATTGCGTCCCTACCCCGGCATTAAATCCGACCTGATTGACGGCATCATTGCCATTAGGCTTTAAACTAGTGACGCCAAGACCAGCTAATAAATACGGTTGAAATAAATGACAAGGATGGAAGCGGTAGAGGCCATCCAGCAAGTATAAATATCCTCTTACATCTTGTTTACTGCCTTTTAATTCAGTCAGGATACGTCCAAACAAGAATTCGAAAGCTAATTTTTCATTAAAATTGTATGCCAATTCAAGGTTGGGAATATTGGTATTTTGTAGGTTGCGAGTGGAAGAAAAAAATTCATACCCTTCTCCCAAAGTAATGGTCACTATTTGCGGCCGGTTATGATTATAGGCATAGAGATCCGCAGTGATAAATGTCGAGAGAAGTGCTAACAAACTAACGAGCAACCGTTTCATTTTTATTGTTCCATGAGTTTCAAGAGGCTTAAGTCTAGCAGATGAGAAACGAATGTCTAGGGGCACAGATACATTGACCTGGAAAACAATGATCAATAGAATGCAAGTGGGAATTAAAATTAACAAATAACAATGGGGAAGATAAATATGCAAAGACAAAATCCACAGCAAGATGAACAGCCTGGTTTTTTTGACCGCGCTCGAATAAGTTGGAATCAATTTTGGAGCCGTAAACCAGCAGAAAATCCCGAAAATAAGGCTGAAAATAGCGAAGCTAAAAAGAAATCCCAAGTTAAGCAAGATAAACCAGAACCCATCATTTATTACGGGTATGGAGCTAAAGAAACTGACGATGACGAAGAAGGCGCTCAAAATAGAGAGGGAAATAATGCTATATCAGCCGATATAGAAGCTGGGTTGCCACGCCCTGCAAAAAGCCCAGGACTCGCCATGACGACTTCAGCGGGAACCGCTGTACCAGCCCAAATACTTAGTCAGCCAGAGAATGTAGAACCTGTTAGAGAAGGTGAACCCAATGTTGAACTAATTGATACATCTTCTTCAACACCCGAAGATTCTAGATCAACTGATATCCCTATCGTCATTAATAATTACCATAACACTATTAACAATTACCAAGGTAACCCACCTGCAGAAGATAAATCTTGCGCTGTAAAAGTGATTCAAGGAGCAGCTATTATCGCGGGCGGTCTCAAAATTATTTTTCAAGCTGTGTCACAATATGCAGGAACGCTGCCGAATGAATTTTATAAGGGATGTCTGCTGGGAGAAAAAGACGCTATTAATGGTGTCCCCAACCAACATCCAGATGGCATGAATCCTAATTCACATATTCTACCAGCAATAGCAATGGGCGTTACCGTAGCCGCTTTGACTTCTGAAGTATTGCCGGCTCTCGGTTATGCAACCTGCTTGCGGGAGTATGCTCCTGTGGCTTTAGCTGCTTTTGGGGCTAAAAAAATGGGTGAAGCAAGAACTTGGTCTGAAACTTTCAAGGGCGGAGCTTATTTGCTAACCGGGCTGACTTATGCGGCGGGCGGAGCGATTCTTTCTTGGTTGAGCCGCGTTGTAGATGATTCTTGGAATTTTGCGACCCAATCTCAATATGGTGGTTATAATGATTGTTATAAGGGTTACCAGGGTGGGGGCGCAAAAAAAATATACGACCTTGCTCATAATGTTAGCCAACCCACGGCCGATAATCTTTTGGGCGTATCATCCGCTGTGGTGACAACCGTTGGATTGTTTGCTGCGGGACGTGAATTCGCTGCTGCACGTAGACGGCGTAATCAAGAAATGCAAGCAGGAATCGAGATGGTGGCAACAGGTCAAGACCAGGCTCGTGAAATACGTAGAGGCATGACAGCCAGTGGTTAAGAAAATTTATTGAACTTAAAAGGCGGCGAATAGGCCGCCTTTTTTATTTTTTGGAGTCGAGGAGGATCGAACTCCCGACCTTCGCATTGCGAACGCGACGCTCTCCCAGCTGAGCTACGACCCCCGAAATCTCCCTCTTTTTTCTTTCACCATCCTCTCCCGCTTGCGGGAGAGGCGTGTCCCGGCTTGCTTCAAGGGAAACGTGGTGAGGGTTTTGGGCATAATCATATTACGCATTTTTGAGAAATGCTAGCTCTGCGTCAGTCGATTGTCGTCCAAGCGTCTGATTTCGTTGCGGAAAGCGGCCAAATTGCTTAATTACCCGAAAATGGGCATAGGCATAAGCTAGAAAGAGTTGATAAATTTGCGTTGTTTCTGGCATGGACAATGCCACTAAATCTTGAAAAAGCCGAATGGATCTTTCTTGAATAGCTTCATCTTCAACATGGACTAACGGCATGTAAAAAAATACGCGCTCAATTAATGTAAGCGAGTGGTCGAATTGTTTATTTAATCCATCTAAACATAATTCCAATGCCACGCCATCATACGCATAAGCTTCTTTTGATTTGCGATTAATATAGCGCGGAAATTGGTCTAATAAAATAATCAGACAAAGACGACCACGCGGCGTATCGGCCCAGTAATCTAATTCACCTTTTTTAGCCGCTTCATATTCTTTACCAAATAATTCACTGAAATTTTGTTTTAAATCTTTTTTTTCGCCGAACCAAAGATCAGTGCGATCACTGGTGGGCAGGTCGGCACTGCCGAGATCACCAAACCAAAAATGTAGTAGTTCGTGAACTCTATCCATTACTTACACCCTTTGAATAAAGTATGACGCAATGTCATGCCAGCGAAAGCTGGAATCCAGTCCAATATTTTTATACTGGATGCCAGCCTTCGCTGGCATGACACCAATGAAATTTCATTTCCCATAAATACTCTCCAAAATTCTCATAACCCATTGTTCAGAAATATGATTTTTATCGTGCAGCGGGCTAAATTCCGCAAAATCTGCGCCAATAAATTTGGCATGAGAAGCGATTATCGGCAATGCTTTGCATAATTCTTCTGCGGGTAAGCCATTTTTTTCCGGCACACCGACTGCTGGAAAGTCTTGAGGTTCTATACTATCAAAATCTAAACTCACACCAAATGCAGCGGTGCCGCGCGTCACAATTTCCACGGCTTCTTGTAAAACATTGTTTATACCACGACGTTTCACTTCGTCAATGAAAAATATTCTGACTTTAAGATTTTGCAATAAAGTCGCTTCACCTTTTTCATAACTGCGTACGCCAATTAAACAAACGTGTTCAGGTTTTAATTTTGCTTGATAAGAACCAATACTGGTCAGTGAAGGATAGCCATAGCCTAGCAAACAAGCTAAAGGCATGCCATGAATTCTTCCGCTTTCTGTTGTTTCAGGAGTGTGACTATCCATGTGCGCATCAAACCAAATCAAACCGAGCGGTCCTTGCGTATGCATCGCTTCATATGCCCCACTCCACGTGCCGATGGCGCAAGTATGATCGCCGCCAATAACTGCAAATTTTTCCAAGGCTTGCACGCGGGCAGAAACTAACTTGGCTAAATCTTCTGAATAAGCTCGCACTAGTAAATCTTTTTCGGCATTCGCATTGACTGAAACTGAACTAATATCCGCATCCCATTGATAAGGAATACCGTGTTTTGCCAGTTTAGGCAAATAAGAGGATTCGCGTAATACGAGCGGCCCAAGGGCTGCATCAGGCACAGCGCCCGCTTCGCCGAAAGCATATCCAATAAAATGTAAAATTTCTGTAACCATGTCTCAGTATACTATAGTTTTCTCATCGCTAAGTATCTCGCAAGTTTCAAAAAAATAAGTTACTCTTCTTGATCAAAAATACAGATGGAATTTGTTATGAATACCCAAAAGGCGCTGCAATTTGTTAATGAAATCTGGGACAACTCTATCATTCCTAATCTAGTTGATTACATCTGTATCCCTAATAAATCTCCACAATTTGATAAAGAATGGCAAACCCACGGCTACATGGATCTTGCCGTGACGCTGATTAAAAATTGGTGTCAATCACAAGCATTGGACAATATGAAAATAGACGTAATCCGCCTGGAAAATCGCACGCCTTTAATTTTCATGGAAATACCGGGTAGCTCAGATGAGACGGTTTTACTCTACGGGCATTATGATAAACAACCCGAAATGTCTGGTTGGGATACTGACCTTGGCCCCTGGAAGCCAGTGATAAAAAAAGATAAATTATTTGGTCGCGGTGGTGCGGATGATGGTTATTCTGCTTTTGCTTCACTCGCCGCCATTAAGCTTTTGCGTGCACAAAATTTACCGCACGCTCGTTGTGTGATCATCATTGAAGGTTGTGAAGAAAGCGGCAGTTTTGATTTGCCTTTTTATATCGATGCTTTGCAAGACCGCATCGGTCAACCTAGTTTAATTGTTTGCCTAGATTCTGGCTGCGGTAATTACGAACAATTATGGATGACGACTTCATTGCGCGGCTTGATTGGTGGTATTTTGCAAATTCAAATATTAGAACAAGGGATTCACTCCGGCATTGGTAGTGGTATCGTACCTTCTTGTTTTCGTGTTTTACGTCAATTATTGAATCGCATTGAAAATGAAAACACTGGAGAAATTGTGTTGCCCAGTTTGCAAGTTGAAATCCCTGCGAACCGTGTGCAACAAACAGAATGCGCGGTGAAAGTTTTAGATAAATCGATTTTTGATAAATTACCGTTCCATAAAAATACTCAGCCGCAATCAACCAATTTAATGGAACTATTACTTAACCAAACTTGGCGCCCCGCTCTTTCTGTAACAGCAGTGGAAGGTTTCCCGCTCATTGCGAATGCTGGAAATGTCACTTTACCTAAATTAGCTGTAAAATTGTCTATGCGAATACCACCGGGTTGCGACCCTGCTAAGGCAGCGACTAACTTAAAGAAAATATTAGAAAAAGATCCACCCTACCAAGCTTCAGTATCTTTTGAAGTTCAAGAAAAGGGGGCGGGTTGGGATGCCCCTGCTGAAAGTCCTTGGTTAAAGCAAGCGGCGGAGGGTGCTTCGAGAGCTTATTTTGGCAAAGAAGCTTTATATTTGGGCGAAGGAGGTTCTATTCCATTCATGGGAATGCTGGGTAAGAAATTTCCTAAAGCACAGTTTATGATTACAGGAGTGCTGGGGCCAGAATCCAATGCGCATGGTCCTAATGAGTTTTTACATATTCCTACCGGTAAAAAATTGACCTGTTGTGTGGCAGATGTGATATCTAAGCACTATGCTAGGTGATGTCTGAGTAGTCATGAGTAGGGTGGATTAGATGCGTTTTTTTGCATCGTAATCCACCAATAATGGAAGATTATGGCCCCAAAAAGTCGGTGGATTACGGCTTGTTGCGGGGTTTCGAGGTATAATAAAACTATCAGCTACCTTCACAAGGAGATGGCGATGGCCACCAAACGAAAATTAGGCCTGGTAGTCAAAAAGGACAAGCTTGAAGTACCCAGCAAAACCTCTAGAAAATATAAAGCAGAACCCAAGATTATTCTTTCTATTTTATTTACCATTTTAATCACGGCCGCCAGCTTAATTAGTTATGCCATGCTGACTTCTTACTATGGTAATAATTTATCATTAGCACTGATTTATTTTATTTTACCTTTCATTATCATCTGGCCAGTTTGTGTTTTTCTTGGTGTAGATTTAAAAAGACCCAAAGAAAAACTCGATGTTTTATTGAAAACTTTTATTGCGACTATTTTTACTTTTTTAATTATCGCGGTAGGAATTTTTGGAGCTGGCATTAGCGTCAATGCACCCGCTTATCTCATGCCGATAACTTTTATTTATGTGCCCTTTTCATTGATCATTCTTTGGGTGCTATGTTTTGCGTTTATTCTAAAACCACCCAAAAGACGAGCTTCATTCTTGCTGTTATTAGCGGGAGTGATTTTATTGATAGGTGCTATTGCGATTATTTACATCGCAAATGTCACTTTTTAAAAATACTCGACTTTCTTATACCGATGCACTCGCTGCGAATTTGATTCCAATGATAGCAATTACTCCACCTAATAATGCAGTCCATAGCATGGTTTCACCTAAACATAACCAGCCTAACAAGGAAGCGACAAAAGGAGAAAAATAAAGAAAGCTGACCGCGCGTGATGCTGGAATTTCTGCTAAAACATAGCTCCAGGCAACGTAGCCAATGGCAGCTGGAAATATTCCTAAATAAACCGCCATTAAGGTAGGTTGCACGCTGGCATGGGATATTTCCGAAGATAATTGCGGAAGATAAATCAGCAAAGCTAAGGTACCACCCCAAATAATATAAGCGGTAGCTTCGATGGCATGATATTTGGAGAGTATAGATTTTTGTAAAAAATTATAAAGTCCGCCAGCAAAGGTCGCTAAAAATATATAGATTAAGCTTTGGTCCCACCCTAACGCCCCTTTCTCACTCAGGGTAATGAATGCCACACCGATTATACTTAAGCCAAAACCAAATAATTTAATTTTATTTAATCGTTCTTTGAGAAAAATAACCGCTAAAATAACCGTGAGCAGCGGACATTGGCTGATGATAAAACTTGCCATGCCGGAAGAGACAGTGAGTTCAGCATAATTTAACGTGACATTATAAAACCCAATGCCTATCATACCGATAATCAGTAATTTCAAAACTTCAGGTGCATTAAATTTTTGCCGGTTAGGAACTTGTAAGTAAAGCGGTAACATACAAGTTGATGCAATTAAATAACGCAATAAGGCTAAACTGCCAGGAGAATAGCCGCGTAATCCAGCGCGTATGGCTACGAATGCAGAAGCCCATAAGGTAATAGCAATGACGAGCGAGAATTTTGCTTTTAGGGAAAGGGTGGCGTGTTTCATGGCGATAGTATATCGGGATTTTCCGATATGTCAATGTGGAGTCGCTGATATTGTTCGTTTTATCATTTAAAGGCAACAGAGCCAGAAGTCGCAACTAACGGAGCCAGGAGCCGCAACTAACAGAGCCAGGAGCCGCAACTAACGGAGCCAGGAGCGTTAGCGACTGGTTATAAAAAAATTATTTAAAATAAATTTTATAACCAGTCGCTAACGCTCCTGGCTCTGTTAGTTGCGGCTCCTGGCTCTGTTAGTTGCGGCTCCTGGCTCTGTTAGTTGCGGCTCCTGGCTCCGCTTGTTGCGGGTAGATTAGATAATTTAGTTTCAAGAAGATTGGATGAAAAAGCTTAAATTTTCCGAGAAGAATTCCAGGGGGCTTGGTAGCCCCTGGTACGTTGATCACGGAGATTTAATAATCATCATCACCTGTTGCTGTGTCGGCGCTGCCTTGATCATTACCACCATCACTCGTGTTAGCACTGCCTGTCGTTGCGCTTCCGCTAGTGGCAGGATCCGTGGTGCTATTCGCGCTGCCCGCCATGCCGCTTCCACTGCTATTGGGCATGGTACCACTCATAGCACTGCCGCTGCTATTTGGCATGGTACTGCTCATGGCGCTGCCATTGTCTGCAACTACAGCTGGCTGTCCTTGCATAGCAGATGGCATACTATCATCTGCCGTTTGAGCGACAACTGCCTGATCGTTCGCAAAGGCCGTTGTCATGAGACCAGACAAGATAACAGCAATGAATGTTTTTAACTTCATATTTATTCTCCTATCAATCACCAAATCACATAAAAATCATCATGGTCTGTTGACAATTCAACTAACCTGGTCAGAACATTGGAAACATACGTTTCGCTGCTTATTTACCGTATGCGCGATACCGGATCCAGTCCGATACAAACTCAACCGCGGCATCCAGTAATGATTATTGTCAACTGCGCCGCGGTGGTAAGTGCCCAATGCTCTGTCTCAGCCTAGCGAACCGTCAACAGACCCTTATGACTGATTCGCAAACCGATAAGTTTAAATTGTTTATTCGTTATTGTTTGCAGGTGCGTTGCTTTCTGATGGATTAGCCTTATCTTGCGCATTCGCATCAGCAGGAGCTGTCGCATTTTGTTGGTTATCTGCAACTTGTTGGTTTACCGTTTTATCAGCAGGAGCTGCGGATTGCGTGGAAGCAGTTTGGTCAGCATAAGCAATTGAAGTGGCTAAAAGGCTAGTTAACGCAACGGTAACAAATGTTCTGAGTTTCATGACTATCTCCTAAAAAAATAAAAAAAAATAAATTTGCTTTTATAATTTAATACTATTAATAATTAAAAGCTATGAATTTTTATCCTACTAAAAAAATCGTTGTATTAACTTCGGGTGGCGATGCTCCTGGCATGAATGCGGCTATTCGTGCCGTGGTACGCGCTGGCCATTATTACAATATTGAAATATTTGGCTGCTTACTTGGTTATCAAGGACTTGTTGATCAAAAAATATTTCCTATGGGCTTGGAAAGCGTCGCCAATTGCATTCAGCATGGCGGCACGATTTTGAAAGCGGATCGCTGTATCGCCTTCTATGAAAAATCCACCCGGGATAAATGCCGTGAGTTTTTAGCTCAACATGAAATAGATAGTATGATTGTCATTGGCGGTAATGGCAGTTTCAAAGGAGCTGCATTAATTTCTTCCGAAGGTGGACCAAGAGTAATGGGTATTCCCGGTACCATTGATAATGATATTCCGGGCACAGATTACACCATCGGCTTTGATACGGCGCGTAACACCGCTTTACAAGCCATTGATAAAATTAGAGACACGGCTTCCAGCCATAACCGTAGTTTTTTGGTAGAAGTGATGGGTAGAAGTTCTGGATTTCTTGCGGTTGATGTTGGTATTGCCGGCGGTGCGGAATTTATTTTGATTCCTGAATATCCCATCAGTATTGAAGACCTCGCTGCGCGATTGATGAAACCCAAACGCCAAAAGATGAGTTCTATTCTCGTTATTGCTGAAGCAGATCGACCGGGGCGTAGTTTTGATATTGCTGTTCAACTTAAACAATTAACGGGCAATGAATATCGGGTATGTATTTTGGGGCATACGCAACGTGGCGGCACGCCCACCTTAGAAGATCGTAAAATGGGATCCATTATGGGTTATCTTGCGGTCAAGGGGTTGTTACAGGGTGAAACGCACAAGATGGTGGCCCGCAATCAAGATAAATTATCATTAGTTCCTTTCCCAGAACCCCATACTCCCTCCAGAGTTATCTCCGATAAAAGCTTGTTAGAATTAAATGACATATTGTGTATCTAACTTATTTCTGATATATAAACAGTCACCATTAGTCACAAATTAAAAATATACGAAAAACGACGAAATACTACTCCGTACTTTATAGCAGCATACGAATTTTAATTTATTATATTTCAAAGATTTAGGGTTCCGGGTTAATCCTGGATATTAGTAACTTCGCTAAATAGGATAAATGCTATGTCAGTCAATAATCGCAGTACGGCTAATCCATTATTGGGGTCTTCACAAGCTTGGATTATTTGTGGAATGGCCATGTTGTTTTATTGTTTTAATTACTTCATCCGGGTGTCACCTAGTGTCATGCAGTCAGAGCTTTCTCAAGCTTTCCACATCAATGCAACGCAATTTGGTGTATTAGCGAGTTTTTATTATTGGGCATACACTCCCATGCAACTTCCGGCGGGTATGCTGTATGACAAATTTGGTGCTCGCTTTGTATTGTGTTTAGCTTGTCTCACAGCGGTCATCGGTCTGGGTATATTTATTTCTGCCGATAGTTACGGGGTTGCAGGAAGTGGTCGCTTTCTGATTGGACTGGGTTGTGCTTTTGCTTATATCGGCGTATTGAAATTAGCTTCCATTTGGTTGCCACCTAACCGATTTGCTACCGTTGCGGGTTTAACGACCGCAGTAGGTATGTTCTGTGCGGCTTTATCACAAAATTATCTTGCCAGCGTCGTGCATATCATCGGTTATAAAGAAGCATTGCGTTCAATTTTATTTATTGGCTTTATTTTAAGTGGGCTGATTGTTCTCATTGTTCGTAATAGACCGAAACAGTTGGTCAACCAAATTGATTTAATGCACACGCCGATGAATAGCAAACAATTATTTAGTTCAGTGTGGATTATTTTGCGCAATCCGCAAATGTGGTTAATCGGTATGATCGGCTTATTGCTTTATCTCCCCTCCTCCGTTGCCTTGGATCTCTGGGGTAATTCGTATCTTAAAGTGGCTTATCACTTAACAACGCAACAAGCATTAACTGTCACTAATCTTATGTATTTGGGTTGGATTATCAGTGGACCCATTATTGGGGCTTACTCCGATAAAATTCAACGTCGCTGCTTGCCGTTAATTGTTACTACAGCGATTGCTGCTACTTTATTGTGTGTTGTGTTTTATGTTCCAGGCATTACCACCAATCAATTATATTTTATTATCTTTGGTATCGGATTTTCATGCGGCGCCCATCCGCTTTGTTTTTCTTTAGGCAAAGAAAATTGCCCGAATCGTATTTCCGGTACAGCAGTGGCTGTCACCAATATGTTCATTATGCTGGGTGGTTTAATTTTCCAACCCTTGGTCGGAAAATTATTGGATCTGCACACCACTAGCCCGCTTGGTCCCAATGGCTTACCTATTTATACTGCAAGTGATTATACGTTTGCTTTAAGCGTGGTTCCGCTAGGAATAGTGCTGAGTTTCTTTTTATGTTTATTAGTGAAAGAAACTTATTGCCGATCACGCGCTAAAGAAGAAGATGAATTGGTGTTTGCCCATCCAAGTGCGATGAAATTAGCCGCAGAAGCTGAATTGGGATAGTTGTTCGCTACGCAATTTTGAACCCCTTCCCCACAGGTTTAATCGGGGAAGGGCTCACTTCTCCCTTTCAAATCCATTCACGTGGTGGAAGATAAATCTCATATAATTCCGCTTCTTTTGTTCCTGCTTGTGGTTGCCAGTCGTAATGCCAGGTGACTGAGGGAGGCAAGGACATCAGAATGGATTCAGTTCTACCGCCGGATTGAATACCAAATAAAGTGCCGCGATCATAAAGCAAATTAAACTCCACATAACGTCCACGTCGATAGGCTTGAAAATCGCGTTCGGGTTGGCTAAACGAAATATTTTTGCGCCGCGCTAATATTGGTTGATAAGCAGGAATTAAATGATCACCAATGCTTTTCATAAAATCAAAACAGCGAGTAAATTCCCAGTGATTTAAATCATCAAAAAATAAACCGCCAATACCGCGTGGTTCGTTGCGATGTTTTAAATAAAAATAATCATCACACCATTTTTTATATTTAGGATAAATATCCTGACCGAAGGGTTCGCAAGCTTGTTGCGCGGTACGATGCCAGTGCTGACAATCTTCGATAAATCCGTAATAAGGCGTGAGATCAAATCCGCCGCCAAACCACCAGTGCACGCTCTCCCCTTTTTCAACAACAATGAACCGCAAATTAGCATGCATCGTGGGTGCGTACGGGTTGCGCGGATGAACGACAATAGAAACGCCTAGTGCTTGAAAGCTCGCATCAATAAAATCAGGACGTTTCGCGGTTGCTGCTTGTGGCAATTGTTTGCCTTGCACATGGGAAAAATTTACGCCAGCTTTTTCAATGATATTGCCACCAGCAAGGACTCGCGTAATACCGCCACCGCCGTCTTTATGTTGCCAAGGATCAGAAATAAATTTTGCCTGACCATTTTCAACTTCTAACATTTGGCAAAAATTATTTTGCAGATCAAGCAAATAAGACTTGATCAAGGCAATACATGAAGTTAAATTTAATTTATTGATTGTGGGCATCGATCTGTCAACCTGGCTTAAAATACTTAAAAATCTCGTTATTATACCTTACTCGTAAACAAAAACAGATATTTAAATCAAGATTAAATTTGACACCCGACAGGTTACAGGTTATATCATTAATTTTTAGAGGAGACCAAAATGCATAATCCTCCTGCTCCCGGCGAATTTATTCGAGAAATTTGTTTGGAACCTTTGGGATTAACTGTGACCCAGGCAGCCAAAGATCTTGGTGTTAGCCGTAAAACCTTATCGGAATTACTGAATGGTAAAGCGGGAATTAGTCCTGAAATGGCATTGCGTTTAGCAAAAGCTTTTAATACAACACCTGAAAGTTGGCTTACTCAGCAAATGCATTATGATTTATGGCAAGCCAAACAAAAAATGAAGAATTTACATGTTCGGAAATTATGGACAGGTCATCAGGATACATCTCGCTGAATGAATTAAAATCCCTCTTCGGACTGGTCTCTATCCAACTCCAACCAGAGTGCGTTTAATATAGCAAAACTTGCTGCAAAGGATACCCCAAGAATCCAAGAAAAATACCACATATTTTACTCCTAAGACTTAATGTTTTTCATCTTCTTCAACTCTTTTTTTGTTTACTTTGCCACGTAAGACATAATAAACCCAAGACGTATAACTAAGAATAATCGGAATAAAAATCACTGTCGCAATTAACATAATAAATAAAGTGTTTTGCGAGGAAGAAGCATCCCAGACTAACAAACTAGAAGCTAAGTCTGACGAAGAAGGTAAAATAAAGGGAAACAAACTCACTCCTACTGTGCCGATAATTCCAGCAATGCTAAGACTGCTGCAAAAAAATGCCAATTTACTATTGCCCCAATTTGCCGTTACAAAAGCTAACGCTGCTCCTAATAATCCTAAACATGGGACGAGCATAGTCAATGGATGAGTATGATAATTATTCATCCATGCGCCTTGATCAAGAATGACTTCTTTATGCAATGGATTAGAAAATGAATTTATTAATATAGGACTGGAAACACTATAGCCTGGTAACACAAAGGCAATCCACAAACCGCCTCCAGCAAATAAGACTATCAATATCAATGCCATGGTACGCGACCAAGCGATAGCTCTTTCCCGAATAGGATCATTTGTTTTGATCGCGAGATATAATCCACCATGCATGATTAACATCGCGAGACTGGTCACTGCGCACCATAATGAAAAGGGATGCAAATAATCCAGCCAAGAAGAATCTACGGTTAAACGCAAATCGTGATCAAATTGAAATGGAAAACCGGTAATAACATTGCTAATTAAAATGCCGAACAAAATAGCGGGGACAAAACCGCCGAAAAATACTATCCCATCCCAAAAGCGTCGCCAAAAATGATTGGGTAATTTGCTGCGATATTTAAAGCTGACCGGGCGGGAAATTCCCATGCTTAATAGTAATAATAAAATCAAATAATAAAAACTTGAAAATGTCACGGCATAAACGATGGGCCAAGCGGCAAAAATAGCGCCGGCTCCTAGAATAATCCACACTTGATTGCCTTCCCAAAAAGGAAGAATCGTATCGAGTACGATACGGCGTTCGATTTCATTTTCAGTGATTAACGGCAATAAAATAGCTACCCCAAAATCAAACCCATCCATAATCGCAAAACCGATTATTAATATACCTAGTAATACCCACCAAATAATTCTTAGCGTGTCGAAATCAAGCATAGTTTTTTACTCGTTCCGTATTAAAATCTTTTTCTTCATATATTCCATCAGGACCTAGGCGAATGTATTTCACCATGAGATAAATTTCGACGCAGGCAAGTAAGGTATAAAAAATAATAAAACCAGAAATGGAAATCCATAAATCGGCGCTAGTCAATGAAGATGCGCCCATAAAGGTCGGTAATTTACCCTCGACTATCCATGGTTGTCGGCCGTATTCTGCCACTATCCAGCCCATTTCTGCGGCGACCCAAGGTAAGGGCAAACTAAATAAAGCCATTTGTAAAAATATTTTGTATTTGGTAATGCGTTGCCGCACTGAAAAATAATAAGCAATTGCGAATAATAAAATAAAATAAAAACCTAAGCCTGCCATCACACGAAACGTCCAGAATAACGGTGAGACTTTGGGGACAGTGGCCCATGCTGCTTTATCAATTTCATCAGCGCTCGCATGCGGCACATCCTTGCTATATTGGGTCAGCAAAAATCCGTAACCTAAAAAATCTTGATTAGTTTCTAAAATCGCTTCGGCATTTTTATCATCAGGATTTTTTTGCAATGTGAGCAAGGCTTCATAAGCGCGCATGCCGCTTTTAATATTATCACGCGATTGTTCGACTAAATCTAAAATTCCATATACCGGTTGATTTAATGATCGAGTGGCAATGAGTCCAAGTAAAAATGGCACTTTGATGGCATGCAGAGTTTCATGTTGTGCTTGATTGGGAAAACCAATGATGGTTAATGGTGCTGGTGCTGGTTCGGTTTTCCAGATGCCTTCAATAGCGGCCACTTTCATTTTTTGGTTTAATGTTCCCAGATATCCGCTTTCATCACCTAAAACCACTACGGAAAGTGCCGATGCTAAACCAAAGGCTGCAGCGACAGTAAAAGATCTTTTAGCAAAGGCCACATTACGTTTAGTTAATAAAAAATAAGCGCTGATCGATAAGACAAACATGGATCCTGTCACATACCCGGCACTGATAGTATGGACAAATTTGGCTTGAGCAATATCATTAAAAATAATATCAAAGAAATTTCCGAGCTCCATGCGCATCGTGTGATAATCAAAATAGGAGCCGACCGGATGCTGCATCCAGCCATTGGCGATTAAGATCCATAATGCTGAAAAACTAGCACCGGCTGCTAACATCCAGGTCACGATAAGATGCGCGCCTTTAGAAATTCGGTTCCAACCAAAATAAAATATTCCAATGAATGTCGCTTCCAGAAAAAATGCCATTAATCCTTCGAGTGCTAATGGTGCACCAAAAATATCGCCGACAAATTGCGAGTAATAAGACCAGTTAGTGCCGAATTGAAATTCCAAAGTAACACCAGTCGCGACCCCCATCGCCACATTGATGCCAAATAAAATTCCCCAATATTGCACCATGGTTCGCCAAATTGGGCGATTGGTGATGAAATAAATTGTTTCCATAATGCCGAGCAACATAGATAAACCGAGCGTGAGAGGCACGAAGAGGAAATGATAGAGCGCGGTCATGCCAAATTGGAATCGAGATAAGAGAACCACATCAGGTGCAGGTAGCATTGGGCTTATCCTTGTGGTAAACAACTTTTCCTTATCATACGCCACAAAAATGAGAACGCAATAATGCGCTGTGCTCTATACACGACGCAAATAATTTAATGATAGCTTCTCTCCGAAATCCAGCAGAACCATTCTGTCATGCCAGCGAAGGCTGGCATCCAGATCAAATTATATACTGGATGCCAGCCTTCGCTGGCATGACAAGAGTTAAATTTTAAAAATTGTCTTGTACAGAGTACGCTGTGAATAGTTACTTGTTCCTTGTTCCTTAATGCGCTCTTAATCTGAACATGATATATTTTTAACCATATGACAAATAAACCATTACGCACAATAGCGCTCACATTACTCATCACCGGTGCTATTGATAGTATTCGAAATTTACCTACTTCAGCTTTATTCGGTAGCTCCTTGATTTTTTTCTTTATTTTTGCTGCGATAGTCTTTTTAATTCCAACCGCATTAATCTCAGCTGAATTAGCTTCCAATATCAAAGATAAAGGGGGAATCTACCATTGGATTAAACTCGCTTTTGGCGAGAAAATCGCCTTTTTAGCGGTATGGCTGCAATGGGTCAATAATATGGCCTTTTTTCCGGCAGTTTTATCCTTCATCGCCGGGACCGGGGCTTATCTCATTAATCCAGCGCTCGCGCAAAATAAATATTACCTCGTCAGCGTGATTTTAGTTTTATTTTGGCTGCTCACGATTCTCAATCTCCGGGGTATTAAAATTTCTGCTCGCTTCACCAGTTTTTGTGCGCTGGTAGGTTTAATTCTGCCAATGATTTTAATTATCAGCATGATGATCATATGGCTTCTATCCGGCAAGCCTATGCAAATTCATTTAACATCAGCGAATCTCATTCCGGATTTACGCCACTCTCAAAATTGGATTGCTCTCACTGGGATTATGCTTTCTTACCTCGGCATGGAATTAGCTGCTGTGCACGTTAAAGATGTTGAAAATCCACAAAAAACTTTCCCACGCGCTTTAGCTTTATCGACGATTTTTATTTTAACGACGATGACGCTAGGATCGCTCGCGATTGCGATTGTTTTACCCTATAAAACGATTAATTTAGTCAATGGTACCATTCAAACATTTTCTTATTTCTTGAATGCCTATCATTTGTCTTGGTTAGTGCCGGTGTTAGCGATATTACTGATTATCGGCACTTTCGGCGGAATTATCAGTTGGGTAATTTCCCCGATACGTGGTTTATTGCAAACTGCACAGAATGGATTTTTTCCGGTATTTTTTAGCAAAGAAAATCAACATGGTGTCGCGCAAAATTTACTAATCGCGCAGGCTATCATTGTAAGTTTATTTTGCGCCGCATTTGTGTTAATTCCGAGTGTCAATGGTTCGTATTGGTTATTATCTGTTTTGACGGCACAACTTTCCATTCTTATGTATATCATTTTATTTTTAGCAGCATTAGTGATACGCAAAAAAGTCGCGTACCAAGGTAATGGGTTTGTGATTCCGGGTAAAAAAATGGGTTTGTGGTTGGTTTGTTTGTTAGGATTAATTGGCTGTGCTATTACCCTTTTCGTTGGTTTTATTCCACCAGAGGGGATCAATGTTGGCAGTTT
>Ga0207159_1139_pt1 | contig 16603 bp, 15 predicted proteins | sample Alteio_BWMinHeat_23_FD_153511 | JGI IMG/M metagenome (GOLD analysis project Ga0207159, IMG submission 153511) | Enriched cells from forest soil in Barre Woods Harvard Forest LTER site, Petersham, Massachusetts, United States -... | ecosystem: Environmental > Terrestrial > Soil > Temperate forest >... | reverse complement strand
GGCGGACAAGCTTCGTTTCGAAGCCTTGTCTGATCCGGCGCTTTATGAATCTGATTCAAACTTAGCGATTCGTATTAGTTTTGATGCTAAAGCCCGTACCTTGACCGTGAGCGATAATGGCATAGGCATGACGCGCGAAGAAGTCATTGAAAATTTGGGTACCATTGCGAAATCCGGCACGCGGGAATTTTTATCACGATTAACCGGCGATCAGAAAAAAGATGCGCATCTGATCGGGCAATTTGGCGTAGGTTTTTATTCCTCGTTTATTGCCGCTGACAAAGTGACAGTGATTACTCGGCGTGCTGGTTTAACTGCCGAACACGGTGTGCGTTGGGAATCAAATGGTGAGGGTGAGTATAGTATTGCCAACGTCGAAAAGACTGGCCGAGGTACCGATGTCATTTTACATCTCAAAGAAGGCGAAGATGAATTTTTAAATGATTGGCGTTTGCGTAGCATTATTACTAAATATTCTGATCATATTAATATTCCTGTGTTAATGCTGAAGCATCAAGAAGATGAAAAAAAGACGGATGCTGCACCGGAATGGGAATCGGTTAATCGTGCTGCCGCATTATGGACGTTACCAAAAAGTTCTATTACCGATGAACAATACAAAGAATTTTATAAACATGTGTCGCATGATTTTGAAGACCCGTTGACTTGGATGCATAATAAAGTAGAAGGTGACATTGATTATACTTCTTTGCTTTATGTTCCAGCGCACGCGCCATTTGATTTATGGCAGCGCGACCAACAACATGGTTTAAAACTCTATGTGCAGCGTGTTTTTATCATGGATCATGTTTCGCAATTGTTGCCGTTTTATTTACGCTTTATCCGCGGTGTCGTCGATACTAATTCATTGCCGCTGAATATTTCTCGTGAAATTTTGCAAGATCATCCAATGATTACTAAATTGCGCGGCGCACTAGTCAAACGCACTTTAGATATGTTGGATAAATTAGCGAAAGATGAACCGGAAAAATATGCCATATTCTGGGAACAATTTGGCACAGTATTAAAAGAAGGTCCGGCAGAGGATTTTGCAAACCGCGGGCGCATTGCCAAACTTTTACGTTTTTCCTCAACCCATACTGATGCACAAAAACAATCAGTGACGCTGGATGATTACATACAGCGTATGAAACCAGGCCAAAAGAAAATTTACTATGTCGCGGCCGATTCTTTCCAAGCAGCTAAAGCAAGTCCGCATTTAGAAATATTCCGTAAAAATAAAATCGAAGTGTTATTGCTTTCCGATCGTGTAGATGAATGGTTAGTTGGTCATTTAGCGGAATATGAAGGCAAGCCACTGCAATCTGTCGCCAAAGGTGAACTGAATTTGGATGAAATTGCAAGCGAAGAAGTGAAAAAAGATGAAGCTAAACAAAAAGAATCGGAAGCGGAATTAAATAAAACTTACGAACAATTGATTGGTAAGATCAAAACGTTTTTGGGTAATCAAGTGAAAGATGTGCGGCTTTCTCATCGCTTAACTTCTTCGCCAGTTTGTTTGGTACGTGAAGAACACGCGTTAGGTGCGCAAATGGAGCGATTGCTGAAAGCGGCAGGCCAACAAATTGATGAAGTGAAACCGATTTTAGAATTAAATCCGGATCATAAGTTGATAGAACGCATGAAAGTTGAAACGGATGAATCAAGAATTAAAAACTGGACGGAAATTTTATTTGATGAGGCGCAATTGTCCGAGGGCGGTCAATTAAAAGATCCAGCTAGTTTTGTGCAGCGAGTAAATCAGTTGTGGCTGGAGATGTTAGCGTAGGTTTAGCTGTCTTATTTAGCGGAGCCAGGAGCGGTAGGGTGGATTAGGTGCGTTCTTTGCACCGTAATCCACCTGCTATATGGTAGTATTGTTGGTGGATTACGGTGCAAAGAGCGCACCTAATCCACCCTACCTGGCTTTCACTGACATGACAAAAAATAACAGGAGTTTTTTCATGCTAATCGGTGTTCCCAAGGAAATAAAAAATTATGAAAACCGCGTCGGACTCGTCCCTAGCAGTGTTCGCGAATTAACTGCACACGGCCATCAAGTATTAGTAGAAAAAAATGCTGGCGAAAAAATCGGCTTTGATGATGCGTCTTATCAACAAGCTGGGGCAACGATTATTGATTCTGCTGCGGATATCTTTAAAAAAGCCGACATGATTGTGAAGGTAAAAGAGCCGCAGCCGCAAGAATGCCGAATGTTGCGTGAAGGCCAAGTTTTATTTGCTTATTTACATCTTGCTCCTGATCCCGAACAAGCTAAATTACTGCAAAAATCTGGTTGTATCGCTATTGCTTATGAAACGGTGACGAATCGTTTTGGCGGTTTGCCTTTATTGGCACCGATGAGTGAAGTAGCGGGACGCATGTCGATTCAAGCGGGCGCAACTTGCTTAGAAATTAAAAATGGCGGCAGCGGTGTTTTGCTTGGCGGTGTTCCTGGTGTCGCTCCTGCTAAAGTAGTCGTGTTAGGCGGTGGTGTGGTCGGTACTAATGCTGTACGCATGGCCATTGGTATGGGTGCGCATGTGGTGGTAATCGATCGATCTTTAGAACGTTTAAATCTTTTAGATTTACAATTCGGTTCGAAAATCGTGACCATTTATTCCACCACTGATGCGATTGAGCGACATTCTTCAAATGCGGATTTAATTATTGGTGCGGTATTAATTCCTGGCGCTTCGGCACCTAAATTATTAACCCGCAAAATGATTAGTAATATGCGACCAGGATCGGTCGTAGTGGATATATCGATTGATCAAGGCGGTTGTTTTGAAACCAGCCGCCCGACGACGCATGATCATCCCACTTATGTAGTCGATGGAGTGGTACATTATTGTGTGACTAATATGCCGGGTGCAGTGCCGCGTACGTCAACATTTGCATTAAATAATGCAACGCTGCCATTTGTATTGGCATTGGCCGATGAAGGATATCAAAAAGCCATGCAAAAGGATCCACATTTGTTGAATGGTTTGAATGTGTGTAAGGGTAAAATTACGCACAAGGCAGTTGCGGCTGCGTTGAAAGAAGAATATGTTCCGGCAGAACAATTAATTTGATTAAAGCTAAGAATGTCATGCCAGCGAAGGCTGGCTGTAGGGTGGATTAGGTGCGTTCTTTGCACCGTAATCCATCCAACAAATAGAAGGTGGATTACGGTGCAAAGAACGCACCTAATCCACCCTACAGCCAGCCTTCGCTGGCATGACATAAAATTTCATTTTTCACTTCCAAGTCAATAGGAATTAAATTATGTTAAATTGTTTCTCAACATCCACCACCGATGCCATCCCTCTTACCCTCATTCCGCAAAAAACTTTTGCGGATTGGCAAACTACCCAAGACGCTAGCACTAAACAATGGTTAACCTCCACCCAATTTCGCACTGAGCTTGGTTCTGTCAGTCTCATTCCTGATCTCACAGGTAAATTATCGCGGGTCGTCTGTTGTATTGCTGATTACGATAACGTTTGGAATGCAGGCCATTTACCCAATTTCCTTCCCGAAGGTAAATATATTTTAGATATCGATAAAAAATATTATTCTCAATTGGCGATTGGTTGGGGACTGGGTGCTTATCAGTTTACTCGATATAAAAAACCTACGCGCAATCCAGCGCAATTAGTGTTGCCCGAATTTTGTGATGTGAATTACATTGAAAATATGGTTGCCAATATTTATTCGGTACGTGATTGGATTAATACACCGACCGATGATATGGGGCCCAGTGAATTAGCGGAAGCAGCTATGAAAGTGGCTAAAGAATCGGGCGCGAAAATAAAACAAATTGTCGGCGATGATTTACTACAAGAAAATTATGCGGCTATTTACACCGTAGGCCGCGCTAGCGATGATGCGCCGCGTTTATTAGATATGCATTGGGGGAATGCAAAACATCCTAAAGTAACTTTGGTCGGTAAGGGCGTTTGTTTTGATAGCGGCGGTTTAGATATTAAAAATTCAGCCAATATGTTGTTGATGAAAAAAGACATGGCGGGAGCCGCTCACGTGCTTGGTTTAGCACGCATGATTATGCAAGCCAAATTACCTATTAATTTACGCGTATTAATGCCAATGGTGGAAAATGTAATTTCGGGAAATGCTTATCGTCCAGGTGATATTATTAAGAGTCGCAAGGGTATCACGATAGAAATTGGCAATACTGATGCGGAAGGGCGGGTCATATTATCGGATGCGTTGACTGAAGCTGCCAGCGATAAGCCAGATTTATTAATTGATATTAGTACATTAACTGGCGCAGCTCGCGTGGCATTAGGTACCGAATTACCGGCGATGTTTTGTAATAATGATGTGCTCGCCGATGAAATCATTAAACATTCACGCAAAGAAAATGATCCGCTGTGGCGCATGCCATTGTTCGCGCCGTATCGCGAGCATTTAAATAGCACTATTGCCGATATCAATAATAATTCCAATGATCCTTATGCAGGTGCGATCAGTGCTGCTTTATTTCTCAAAGAATTTGTGCCTGATGAACTTCCATGGTTGCATTTCGATTTGATGGCTTGGAATTTAAAAGCCAAACCAGGCCGCCCGGCAGGAGGTGAAGCCATGGCTCTGCGCGCGCTCTACAGCTATCTTGCGATGAAGTATGGTTCGCCGAACATTACAGCCTAAGTCTGTCAGATTCTGTGGATATATCTGACAAGTAATGGTCTAAATCAGTATCATCCCGTACTGTGGCAACTTCATTATCAAACGAGTGTTTTCGTTTGCGTGATGTTGTGGTGTCATCTGCTGTCGCAAAATCAGTATATGGATTATGAGGAGGTAAATATCCAATGATTGGTGTTGTTGGAACAGGGTGGCTGGATACAGTAACAGTAGAAGACGGAGTTCTGCGGGTAATAGTAGAAGAACTAACGCTAGCAGAAGAGGTAGATTCAGTGCGAACAGTGGTAGCTAAAGCAGCTGTTTGAGTCACTGAGTCAAGCGTGATTCTAGGCTGCTGAGGTAAGCTAGTCATTATAGATGAAGTAGATGAACTACTTAACTTTTGTGGAATGATGTTCGTGATATTATTACTAATGATATTATTACTAACATCCACCATATGAATTTTCAAAAGTTGCTCAAGCTTATCGAGCTCTGCTGATAGAGTATCGTATCCCTTACCTATCAATGATATTCCTTGCAATTTAATCATCCAATTTTGTGGTAGGTCAAGTAATGGAGATGATAAATTATTATCCACTTTGGCAATCTTACTTGCACAGGAAACAAGATAATTTATCCGGTCTTTAATATATCGATGTTGAATATTAATATTGGTTTTAATTTTATGACGAGTCTGTGTATTTAATAGCGGCTTCGCCATTCCTGCCATAGCGGTTAATTGCTTAGTTAATAATTGATAATAGAAATTAGTATTTTTAACTAATTTATTCAGTTTTTCTTCGTATTTTACCCGCGCTTGCATGTCACACCCTCATATCAAGTAATTGTTGGTTATTTTACAATACCAACCTTAAGAAAGTATTAACTCAAATAATGTACAAAACCGGGCGCCTCTGTACACGACAATTTTTAAAATTTAACTCTTGTCATGCCAGCGAAGGCTGGCATCCAGCCTATAATTTGATCTGGATGCCAGCCTTCGCTGGCATGACAGAATGGTTCTGCTGGATTTCGGAGAGAAGCTATCATTAAATTATTTGTGTCGTGTACAGAGAACCGGGCGTTTGATTTTTAAAATTAGCTCCACTCCATAATTACTTTACCCGATTTACCGGAGCCGATTATTTCAAATGCTTTCTCATAATCCTGCATTGGAAATTTATGCGTAATCACTGGTGAAATATCTAAACCGCTTTGCAATAAGCTAACCATTTTGTACCACGTGTCAAACATTTCTCGGCCATAAATGCCTTTGAGTTTCAATCCTTTCATGATCACATGGTTCCAATCAATCATGGTTTCGTGTGGTAAAAAGCCAAGCAGGGCCACTTTGCCAGCATGATTCATATATTGCAGCATACTATTGAAAGCTTGTGGATTACCGGAAACTTCTAAGCCCACATCAAAACCTTCTTTCATGCCTAAACGGTCCATCACTTCCTTTAATGTTAATTTGTTTGGATTAACCGCTAATGACACGCCGATTTTTTCAGCTAAATTTAAGCGATAATCATTGACATCGGAAATCACGATATAACGTGCGCCGACTTTTCTAGCAATGGCTGCGCACATCAAGCCTACCGGTCCTGCGCCAGTGATTAAGACATCTTCGCCCACTAAATCAAACGATAAAGTGGTATGGGTAGCATTGCCTAAGGGATCCAGAATCGTTGCTTGATCATCCGCAATAGAGGCAGGCAGCGGATAAGCATTGGTGGCAGGGATGGCTAGATATTCGGCGAAGCAACCGGTGCGCGTGACACCAACGCTCACATTATGTCGGCAAAGATGCGAACGTCCTGCGCGGCAACTGCGGCAATGTCCGCAGGCAATATGTCCTTCACCTGATACGCGATCGCCGGCTTTAAATCCTTTCACTTCTTTGCCCATGTCGACAATTTCGCCGACAAATTCATGGCCAATAATCAGCGGCAAATTTAAATGTTGCTGCGCCCATTGGTCCCAATGATATATATGAACATCGGTGCCACAGATGGCAGTTTTTTTAATTTTAATTAATACATCGTTTACGCCAACTTCTGGCATGGGCACATCTTGCAGCCAAATACCTTTTTCCGGTTTTTGTTTTACTAAAGCTTTCATGGTTTTGTTTCCTATTCTGTTAGAGAATGTCTGTTACTAACAGAGCCAGGAGCGGTAGGGTGGATTAGGTGCGTTCTTTGCACCGTAATCCACCGACTCGGCAGGTGGATTACGGTGCAAAGAACGCACCTAATCCACCCTACCGCTCCTGGCTCTGTTGGCTTCAGTGAGGAATTTAGTTAATAACTCCTAATTTTTTTCCTACAGCAGCAAATGCCGCCAATGCTTTATCCAAATGTTTTTTCTCCAGCGCGGCTGACATTTGGGTACGAATGCGAGCTTGACCTTGCGGCACCACCGGATAAGAAAAGCCAATCACATAAATTCCGTGTTTCAATAATTCATCCGCCATCTGCGAAGCGAGTTTGGCATCACCCAACATCACTGGAATAATCGGATGTTCACCAGGTACCAATTTGAATCCCAACTTGGTCATACCAGCACGAAAATATTTACTATTGTCATGCACTTTATGAATGAGTTGATGACCCGATTCTAACATATCTAATACTTTGATCGAGGTCGCTGTTATGACTGGCGCGAGAGTATTTGAAAAAAGATAAGGCCGTGATTTTTGCCGCAACCACGCCACAATTTCGCGTTTACCACTGGTGTAGCCGCCGGATGCGCCGCCTAAGGCTTTGCCCAACGTGCCGGTGATGATATCAATACGGCCTAGCACGTTTGCAAATTCTGGAGTGCCTTTGCCATTTTTGCCCATGAAACCGACGGCATGGGAATCATCCACCATCACCATCGCGTTATATCGATCTGCTAAATCACAAATAGCATGCAGATTGGCGACAATGCCATCCATAGAAAACACACCATCAGTTGCAATTAAACGCAGCCGGCAATCTTGTGCTCTTTGCAACTGCTGTTCCAGATCTGCCATATCATTATTGTTATAACGAAAACGTTTGGCCTTGCACAATCGAACACCATCAATAATGCTCGCGTGATTTAACGCATCGCTAATGACGGCATCTTCGGCGCCTAAGATGGCTTCGAATAAACCACCGTTTGCATCAAAACAAGAAGAATAAAGAATAGTATCTTCAGTTTCTAAAAATTGACTGAGTCGTTGTTCTAATGTTTTATGGATTTTATGCGTGCCGCAAATGAAACGCACCGAAGAAAATCCAAAACCGTATGCTTCCGTTGCTTGCCGCGCTGTTTGAATAAGTTCCGCATTATCAGCGAGACCTAAATAATTATTCGCGCAGAGATTAATCACCTCGGTACCATCTTGCAAACGAATCACCGCTTGTTGCGGTGAAGTCATGATGCGTTCGGGTTTGAAAAAGCCGGTGTCTTTTAGTTCTTGGATTTGCTGATTGAGAGAGTTAAAAAATTCTTGCTTGTTCATGGGTGTCCTTAATTAGTATTCTAAGAGTTTTTCGTTAATTTTATTGTGAGGAAAATTATAGACTAAATTTTTAATTTTTTCTGCATGGTAAGTTGATAGGAATTACATTCGGCAGCTAATTGCAGCAATTTTTTATCATATCCCAATGGCGTATTAAAAATTTCGGACATATTCAGGAAAATATAAAAAATATATTCCGGTACTCGCACGTAATCATCATTCGGTATACTATAGTTACGTAATTTCTGTAGTTCATTAGTGAGTAAAGTTTGTTCTTTTCGGAAGGGTGAAAAAATAAACCCCATTTTGAGTGCTTGTAAGCCGGTGATTAATCTAATTAAAGTAACACCTAAGGCAAGTGTTTCAACGCCGCTGATTAATTGTTGTTCTAAGGATTTAACCATAAAACCAACCTCTTTTTCTTCATTATAGCAGGTGTTTGGTTAAGGAATAATTAAAGAAGGTAAGCTGTATGAAAAATTCTATCCCTCCTGAATTAATTTGGGCGTGTCGGCGTGGCATGCTGGAGCTTGATATGTTATTGAAAGGATTTTTAACACAAGAATATCCTCATTTAAACAAAGAAGAGCAAATCGCTTTTGCGCAATTACTGACTTGCCAAGACCAAGATTTATTTTTATGGCTATTTGCGGGAGCAATTCCGGCGGAAACTCGGTTGATTGATGTAATTAATAAGATTCGCAGCTATGCTCAATCCCGTTTTTAATTTACAACCCTCTCGGATATTTATAGCTTGCATTGCGCTATTATTATTTTTTAATATTATTATTGTCTTATGGCTGCCCATTCATTTATTACTTAAATTTTTATGGCTGGTTTTTTTCACCGTTTATGCAGGGCGGCAAATTTGGCAGCATGGATTGTTACGCAGCCAACAAGCTATTTTAACGCTTGCACCACAAGCGTCTGGTAGTTGGTATTTGGCGAGTAGTACCGGGATTGTCTCTGGTGCTATCTTGCAAGGAGACAGCACCTTGACTGCTTTAGTATGCGTGTTGCGCTTTCGTCTAGCAGAACAGCGCAGAGTACTAACTTGCGTATTATTTCGCGATTGCTTGAGCGGTGAAGATTATCGACGGTTGCGGGTGTTAGCTAAAACTAGCTGAAAAATTTCTTAATATTGGGTTGGTTTTATATTATAATCAGTAAAATTTTAATTATAAATAGAAGATGTCGCGAAATTAAAAAGGGTGGATTAGGCGTTTTTTGCCGTAATCCAACCGCCGAGCCGGTGACACGGCAAAAAACGCCTAATCCACCCTACGATTTTTAGCAAATTTTAATTTCGCGCCAGCAACTAAATAACCAGAGTGGTTAACTATGCAGAGAAAAATAGCTTTAAATGCGGTCCGTGCTTTTTTTAGAATACAAATTCATCGTGTATCTGAGGTAATGACAAGCATACAATTGGATATGAGACGAAATGGAATAAAGTCACCTGCCATTCAATTAATCAAAATTATTGATGAGCAAGTTAACCAATTAATAAATATTAAAAACGATTTACCCTACGCAAGCTTAGGAACCTATCCCACTATTAATTTATTAGTTGAGTGTCATCTCTTGCACAGTGAATTTCTTGCGATGAAATCTCAATTGGTTAGATTGTATCCTACAAGGCCTGAGGAAGCTTTGAATCTATTAAGAGAGGCAAAGCGACAGATAGAATTGACTAAAACTTGGGGTGTTGACAGGGACGATCTGTGCATCGCGATTACTGAGCAATTACAGAACTTAACGAAGCAATTGTTAGACTACGAAAGACAGCTTAACTTGATTCCACGGCAATCAACAATGGTGGTTATGTATTTGCTGCCTGCTTATTATATTGTACCCAATGACGAAAAACAGCCTCCAGCAACTCCAGCTTCCAATGCAAACATAAATTTAGATCAAAATTATTTAAGAACAATAAGTGATCCCTTGGTTGAAGAGTTTCCTCGAGAACTGCGTAAATCAGTTCAGCCTGTCGGCAAAAAGAACCAATCGGATTTTGCTCACGCAAGCGCACGCTTATGGAAAACACCCACGATCCTAGAAGAAAAGGAAACGGCGTTCAGTGGTTCCTATTTTTCATCACCGTAAACCCACACTTGGTATCTAGCGCAAAATACGCTACTATCTCAGGCCATAAAGTTTATCTGAACTAGACATGCAACATATTCGAAATTTTTCTATTATTGCGCATATTGATCACGGCAAGTCCACCTTGGCTGACCGTTTGATTCAGCTATGCGGCGGCTTAAGCGAGCGTGAGATGCAAGCGCAGGTGCTGGATTCCATGGATCTCGAGCGCGAGCGCGGCATCACTATTAAGGCGCATAGCGTGACCTTGCATTACCAGGCAAAAGATGGCCAAATCTATCAATTAAATTTCATCGATACGCCAGGACATGTGGATTTTTCCTATGAAGTTTCTCGCTCGCTGGCGGCTTGCGAAGGCGCTTTATTGGTAGTCGATGCTGGGCAAGGGGTTGAGGCACAAACTGTTGCCGTATGTTATACCGCCCTCGACCAAGGACTGGAAGTAATACCGGTATTGAACAAAATTGATCTACCACAAGCCGATCCGGATCGCGTCATTCATGAAATTGAAGATATTATCGGTCTGGAAGCGAAAAACGCGGTCTGCATTAGTGCTAAGCAAGGGCTGGGCATCGATGTCTTGCTCGAACGTTTGATCAAAGATATTCCACCGCCGCAAGGCGATCCAGAGGCACCGCTGCAAGCCTTAATCATCGATTCCTGGTTTGATAGTTATCTCGGTGTGGTTTCGCTGGTGCGTATTAAAAATGGCGTGGTGCGCATGGGAGACAAGATCAAAGTGATGTCCTTGGGTAAGGTGCATGAAATCACTGGTCTTGGGATTTATACGCCGAAACGTACACCAAAAGATGAATTACGCGCTGGCGAAGCAGGTTATATCGTCGCGGGAATTAAAGATATTAATGGTGCGCCAGTAGGCGATACGTTGACCCATGCGCATCGGTCGGCCAGCGAAGCGTTGCCTGGTTTCCAAAAGGTAAAACCGCAAGTCTATGCCGGTTTATATCCCATTCGCGCCGATGATTTTCCCGCTTTCCGTGAAGCCTTGGCGAAATTGCGGCTGAATGATGCGGCTTTGTTTTATGAGCCAGAATCATCCGATGCGCTCGGCTTTGGTTTTCGTTGCGGATTTTTGGGCATGTTGCATATGGAAATTGTGCAAGAACGCCTGGAACGCGAATATGATATGGATTTGATTACCACCGCGCCGACGGTTATTTATGAAGTAATCACCACCCAAGGTGAAACTTTATATATCGATAGCCCAGCGAAATTACCGGCGCCCAATTATATCGCTGAAATTCGCGAACCGATTGCTAAAGCCAATATTTTAGTGCCGCAAAGTTATCTCGGCAGTGTGATTACGCTTTGTGTCGAGCGGCGCGGAACGCAAAAAAGTATGTTGTTTCACGGTAATCAAGTGGCCTTAACCTATGAATTGCCGATGAGTGAAATTGTACTCGATTTTTTTGATCGGTTAAAATCGGTGAGCCGTGGCTATGCTTCGCTCGATTATAGTTTTGCCCATTTTGTTACGGCGGACTTGGTGAGATTGGATTTAATGATTAACGGTGAAAAAGTGGATGCGCTGGCTTCCATCGTGCATAGAGAAACTGCACAACTGCGTGGTAAATTATTGACTGAGAAGATGCGAGAATTGATCCCGCGGCAAATGTTTGATGTAGCGATCCAAGCAGCGATCGGCGCGCATATTATTTCACGCACCACGGTGAAAGCTTTGCGTAAGAATGTCACTGCCAAATGTTATGGTGGTGATATTACGCGTAAACGTAAGTTACTCGAAAAACAAAAAGAAGGTAAAAAACGCATGAAGCAAGTGGGTAGCGTGGAAATTCCTCAGGAGGCGTTTTTGGCCGTGTTGAAGATTGATAAGAAATAATGAGGGAAGTATGAATTTCAATTTCGAACTTATTTTATTTTATGCCACATTAGTGACAGGTATTATTGTGTTGATGGATGTCATTTGGTTTGCGCCGGTGCGTCATCGTAAAAATTCCGCACTCAAAGCGAAATCAATAACCGCTAGTCAAATGAAACTACCGTTAGTGATTGATTACTCGCGCTCGTTTTTCCCTATTTTATTATTGGTTTTTTTGCTGCGTTCATTTTTGTATGAACCTTTCCGCATTCCTTCTGGTTCATTAGAGCCGACGTTATTGATCGGCGATTTAATTCTGGTAAATAAATTTGATTACGGTGTTCGCTTGCCGATTATGCATAAAATGATTTATCCGCTGGGTAATCCGCAGCGCGGCGACATTCTTATTTTTCGCTGGCCGCCAAATCCTTCCTTTGATTTTATCAAACGTGTTATTGGTGTGCCGGGAGATCATATCAGTTATCTCAATAAAACGGTTTATATAAACGGCAATAAAATGCCGCAACAATTTATTGCTTATGCTAATACCGAAAATGAAAGCGGCGGTGAATCAAAAGTGGAGGAACGTGAAGAAGATTTAATGGGTATTAAACATAAAATTTATGTTGATCCCAGTCGTTCTTCTGTTGATTATAAAGATATTGTTGTCCCTGCTGGCATGTATTTTGTAATGGGTGATAATCGCGATGATAGCGCCGATAGCCGCTATTTTGGTTTTGTGCCGGATAGTCATATTGTTGGCAAGGCGGTGGCGATTTGGATGAGCTGGGATTCGAAACAGCATAATGTGCGCTGGAATCGCTTGGCAAAGGTGGTTCATTGATGCCTGAAGAATTAAGCCGCAAAATGAATTATGCTTTTCAACAGCCAAAATTATTAAAGACTGCGCTGACTCATCGCAGCAAGGGCGGAGAAAATAATGAGCGTTTAGAATATCTAGGCGATGCTGTCGTTAATTTTGTAATTGCCGAAGCACTATATCAACAATTTCCGCAAGCGGCAGAAGGTGACTTAAGCCGCTGGCGCGCTACCTTAATCAATCGTGATACCTTAGCTGAGATGGCAAAGCAATTTGATTTAGGGAAATATATTTTTCTTGGACCTGGTGAATTGAAAAGCGGCGGTAGTCAACGTCAATCCATTCTTTCTTGTGCTATGGAAGCGATTATTGGTGCGATTTATTTAGATGGCGGTTTTGCTGCTGCACGCGAACGCATTTTAGATTGGTATCAGCCATTATTGATTTCTCTTTCGAGTGCCGCGACGCATAAAGATCCTAAGACTTTGCTGCAAGAATTTTTACAAAGCCAACATTTAGCTTTGCCCGTCTATACGATAGAAGATATACAAGGAGAAGCGCATCAACAAGAATTTACCATACGGTGTGTGGTCGAGGGTTTGGCGCAATATACATTAGGAAAAGGAACTAGCCGGCGGCGTGCCGAACAAGAAGCAGCACAAGCTATGTTGGAGAAACTCAAAAAATGAATGAACAAACCACGCAAGAAAAATGCGGTTATGTCGCTATCATCGGTCGGCCGAATGTGGGTAAATCCACTTTATTAAATGCGTTGATCGGGCAAAAAGTCAGTATCACTTCACCTAAGCCGCAAACCACGCGCTGCCAAGTGTTGGGAATTAAAACGCGCGGCAATGTTCAAGCGGTTTATATGGATACCCCGGGCTTACATTCCACTGAAAAACATGCGATCAATCGTTATATGAATAAGATGGCGAGCTCTGTGATTGCTGATGCGGATGTGATTGTTTTTATGATTGATGCTGGACGTTGGCGTGAAGAAGATGAATTAGTGTTGGATAAGCTGCGGAGAGAAGGACAGGGCGCAGCGCCAGTTATTTTAGTGATTAATAAAATTGATGAAACCAAGGATAAAAAATTATTATTGCCGTTAATTGATAAATTACAAGCTAAATATGATTTTGCGCAAATCATTCCAGTTTCGGCTTTGCGCGGTGAAAATGTTAATTTGTTAGAAAATAAAATTATGGAATTGTTACCGGAAAGTCCATTCTTTTATCCAGAAGATCAATACACTGATAAAAATATTCGGTTCCAGATTGCGGAAATTATTCGCGAAAAATTAATTACTTCGACCGAACAAGAAGTGCCGTATAGTTCAACGGTGACGGTTGATGAATTTAAAGCGACAGATAAATTAGTAGAGATCAGTGCGATTATTTGGGTGGAGCGCGAAGGACAAAAGATTATTGTTATTGGCAAAAAAGGTGAGCGGTTAAAACAAATTGGGACACGTGCGCGAAAAGAAATTGAATTTTTATTGGGGCAGAAAGTATTTTTGAGATTATGGGTGAAGGTGAAAGAGCGTTGGACGGATAGTGATTTGGCGTTGAAGAGTTTTGGATTTGAGTGAGCACCTTCGTCATACTGACTGTCATGCCAGCGAAGGCTGGCATCCAGCATAAAATATTTTATACTGGATGCCAGCCTTCGCTGGCATGACGCTATTAATTAGTGAGCATATATGCGCATCATACTACAACCAAGCATGATTCTCCACAGCCGTCCTTATCGCGAAACTAGCTTACTGCTCGACATCCTCACCCTTGACCACGGCCGTATCTCCGCCATCGCCAAAGGGGTGCGTCGACCGCGTGCATCCACCCAAGCTTTATTACAAGTTTTCACCCCATTATTATTATCTTGGTATGGTCGCGGCGAGTTGGTAACCCTCTCGCAAATCGAATTAAATGGTGCCGCAATTCAACTTCAAGGTCATTGCTTATTTGCCGGTTTATATCTCAATGAACTATTAACTCGCTTACTGCAAAAAGATGATCCGCATCCGGAAATTTTCACTCTATATCGCGACACGTTGCACGTACTACAATCCACATCACTTGATGAAAAAATTTTACGACTTTTTGAAAAACGTTTACTAGAAGAATTAGGTTATGGATTTTTATTAGATGCCATTAAACAAAAAATCTTATTACCCGAAAAATATTACGAATTTCATCCCGAGCAAGGTTTTATCCTCAGTACACTACAAATAACCGCCGACAATATTTTTTCCGGTAATAGTTTACTGGCCTTCGCCGCCGAATCATTAACCGATGATACTATATTGCGCGATGCCAAACGCTTGGTGCGTTTGATGCTGGCGCATTTATTGGGCGATAGGCCGCTGAATAGCCGGCAGTTGTTTGTAAAATAAGATAAAATTTTTATTTGATATGATTAATAATACCAATAGTTGTAATTAGTGACAACTATTGGTATTATTAAATATGTCAAATATTCAAGCTCAAATAGAATTATTCCATCTAATTTTCCTGCGCCAGCTCGAAGGAAAATTAGACAAAAAACTTTATGCCCTAAAAGGCGGGTGTAATTTACGATTTTTTTTCAAAAGTATTCGTTATTCGGAAGATATTGATTTTGATGTAAGTATTATCTCTAAAGCAACTTTAGAAAATAAAATAAATAAGATTCTTGCAAGCATAGATTTTAAAAAGATTTTGCAAAATAAGGGAATGGAAATTATTCAAGCGACTCCGGCAAAACAAACAGAAACCACACAACGCTGGAAATTATTATTACGTACCCGAAATTCAACAATGGCCATTCCAACCAAAATTGAATTTTCACGCCGCAAGATGGATCAAGGTGTTGCGTATGTCGCTGTCGATAGTGATGTCGTTAACCAGTATAGTCTTTATCCCATTCTCTGTAACCATTATGAGCGTGATACCGCTTTTTTACAAAAAATACATGCATTGATTAACAGGACTGAAACACAAGCAAGAGATGTGTTTGATTTAAAGTGGTTGTTAGATCAAGGAGCAAAGGTAAAATTAAGTGATTTTTCAACTAAAGAAATTCAATCCGCTATAAAAAATATTCAGGGAATTGAATACAGCGATTTTAAAGGACAGGTAATTGCTTATCTGATGGAAGAATATAAGCAATTTTATGATTCAGCAGCGAAATGGGATGAAATTTGTGCGCAAGTGATTGTTGCATTACAAGGGTGAAAAATATGCGGCTAATTGAGGCAGAACAAAAATTACTAAGTTTGCAACAACCAGTGTTACAGACTCGTGATGTTTCTGCCTGTTTAAATATCCCTACAGCGCAAGCTAGTAAAATATTAGAGCATCTGGTTGTGGCTGGTCGCTTTGTGCGTTTGATGCGTGGCAGGTGGGCAACTAGCCGTCAGATTGATCCATTAATTTTACCGGAATATCTGACCGCACCTTTTCCTAGTTATGTTTCACTGCAGACGGCCTTATTTTATCACGGGATGATTTCGCAAATTCCGCCTACTATCTACGCTGTTTCGCTGGCACGGACTCGGCAATATTTAACTAGCTTTGGAAATATATCAATACATCATTTACATCCTGATTTTTTCTTTGGATTTGAACAAATAGGTCAAATTAAAATGGCAACGATGGAAAAAGCATTGATTGATATTCTTTATCTCATTCCTGCTAAATCAAAATTATTTAAAACTTTACCTGAA
>Ga0207159_1138_pt1 | contig 16724 bp, 12 predicted proteins | sample Alteio_BWMinHeat_23_FD_153511 | JGI IMG/M metagenome (GOLD analysis project Ga0207159, IMG submission 153511) | Enriched cells from forest soil in Barre Woods Harvard Forest LTER site, Petersham, Massachusetts, United States -... | ecosystem: Environmental > Terrestrial > Soil > Temperate forest >... | reverse complement strand
CCTGAGCCATTCGAGTTCGGTGTGTACGCGGTTGGTGAGGGCCTCCTGGCGCTTACTTTGTGCGGCCAGGAACTCTTCTTTCTTTTCGAGGAAGGCGCTGTAGTTGCCGGCGACGCGCATGCTGCCATCGATGTAGATGCGATTGAGTTCGACGACGGCGAGGGCGGTGTTTTCGAGGAAGTAGCGGTCGTGGCTAACCACCACGGAGGCGAAGCGCGCGTTGAGCAGCGCTTTTTCGAGCCACTCGATGCCGGCGATGTCGAGGTGATTTGTGGGCTCGTCGAGGAGGAGGACGTCGGGTTGTTGTGCGAAGGCGTGGGCGAGGGCTAGACGCTTTTTCCAGCCGCCGGACAGGGAGTCGGTTGGTATTTGAAAGTCGGTGAATCCGGCGCGGCCGAGGGCTTCGGCGATGCGAGCTTCGCGCTCGCCTTCGCTGATGTGCTGTTGGTGGACGGCTTCGCGCACTATGGAGTGTGGAGTGGATTCGGCGGGGAACTCGGAGGTCTGCGCGACATAGGTGGCGCGCGCGAGTTTGCGTCGGGCGACCTGACCGGAGTCGGGGTCGATTTCGCCGGCGAGAATTTGAAGGAGGGTGGATTTGCCGGACCCGTTGGGGCCGATGAGGCCGATGCGATCGCCTTCGCTGACGGTGAAAGAGATGTTGGTGAACAGCCGCGTTGCGCCGAACGATTTTGCGAGGGACTGTGCGTTGAGGATAGGAGGCAAGTTCGGATTCTTTCCGCGGTGAGTATTTTTAGCTTACAAGTTTTTGCGGAGGGTGACGGCGCGACATTCGGTGCGGTGCATAGGGGATACTACAGTTCGTGAGGAAGGGAACGGATGAGGATTGAGTCGGTTACGTTGCGGGAGATACAGGTTCCGCTGGTGGATTTTTTTGAGACGAGCTTTGGGCGCATTACCGGGCGGCGAATTCTGCTGGTCACGCTACGGGGCGAGGGGATTGAAGGATGGGGCGAGTGCGTCGCGGATGCTGATCCTTTTTATAGCGAGGAGAGCATTGATACGGCTTGGCTGATGGCGGTGCAGTATCTGGCACCGGCGGTCCTGGGCAGGGTGGTAAATGCGGGAAGGGAAGCGCCTGCGCTGTTTGCGCGTGTGCGTGGACATCGCATGGCGAAAGCTGCCTTTGAGAATGCGATGTGGGATGCGGAGGCGCAGTGGCGGGAGGTGCCGCTGTGGAGTTTGTTGGGCGGGAGTTGCAGGGAGATACCGTGTGGCGTGAGCATTGGGATTCAGAATTCGCATGAGCAGTTACTGGCGAAAATTGAGCGTGAGCTGGCCGCGGGGTATCAGCGGATTAAGGTGAAGGTGAAGCCGGGATGGGATTTCGACGTTTTGGAAAAGATACGCGTTCGGTGGCCTGACATTTTGCTGAGCTGCGATGCTAATTCCGCTTACTCGCCAGCGGATGGCGAGCACTTGAAGGGCTTTGACCGGTTCGGGTTGCTAATGATCGAGCAGCCGTTGTGGAATGATGACATTTATTTTCATTCGGCGTTGCAGCGGGAGTTGAAGACGGCGGTGTGCCTGGATGAATCGATCCGGAATGCGCGGGATGCGGAGGCGGCGTTGGAGTTGGGCGCTTGCCGGATTTTGAATATCAAGGTTGGGCGCGTAGGCGGGTTTTCGGAGGCGATTGCGGTGCATGATGTGGCGCGGCGGTTTGGCGTGCCGGTCTGGTGCGGCGGGATGATTGAGGCTGGGTTGGGACGGTCGCATAATGTGGCGTTGTCTACGCTGCCGGGATTCACGTTGCCGGGGGATGTTTCTGCTTCGAAACGCTACTGGAGGGAAGACATTATTGAACCTGAGGTGACGGTGTCGGCAAAGGGGACGATTCAGGCGAGTGACCGGCCGGGGCGGGGTTATGAGCTTCGCCGGGATTTGATTGAGACGCTGACGGTGCGGAAAGAGGAGTTGAAATGACATCGATTGTGAAGGCTGACTCGCTGGTGAATCCTGAGATTGAGTACGCTTCTACGCTGTCTTCGCGTTATTACATTGACCCGGAATTCTTAGCGCGGGAGCAATGCGAGATTTTTTGGCGGACGTGGCAGATTGTGGGGCGGTCGGAGCAATTGAAGAATGCTGGTGATTTCATTACGGCGAATTTGCTGGGTGAGCCGTTGCTGATTAGTCGTGGTGGAGATGGGACGTTGCGCGGGTTTTATAACGTTTGCCGGCATCGGGCTGGGCCGGTGGCCGAGGGATGCGGGTCGCGGAAGGTTTTTCGGTGCGGCTATCACGGGTGGACTTATGGGTTGGATGGGAAGCTGATGAATGCTCCTGAGATGGAAGGGACGAAGGATTTTTGCGCGGAGGAGTTGAGGCTCCGGCCTGTGCAGGTGGGCGAGTGGGAGGGACAGGTTTTCGTCAATCTTGATGCGGATGCGGAGCCCTTACTGGCCGCGTTGCGAGAGCTGCCCGCGCAGGCGGCGAAGTTCAAGTTTGGAGAAATGCGACTCGCGGGACTCAGCTTCGCCCTCACCGCTGGCACCCGCCTGGGTATCGTCGGTCCCAACGGCAGCGGGAAGTCCACTCTCATGCGGCTCATGCAACGCGAAATTCTTCCAGACACAGGCGAAGTTCGCCTCGCGCCCAACCTGCGCATCGTCTACTTCGACCAGACACGCCGCATGGACGAAGCTGTCAGTCTGCGCCGCGCCCTCGCTCCCGACAGCGACTCGGTCATCTATCAGGACAGCGTTATTCACGTCGCATCCTGGGCCGAGCGCTTTCTCTTCACCAGCGATCAACTCAACCAGCCCGTCGAGCGCCTGTCTGGAGGAGAGCGCGCCCGGGTCCTGATCGCGAAACTGATGCTTCAACCCGCCGATCTACTTCTGCTCGACGAGCCCACCAACGACCTCGACATCCCCACGCTGGAGATCCTCGAAGAGAGCCTGCTCGAATACAAAGGCGCGCTCGTGCTCATCACCCACGACCGCTTCATGCTCGACCGCGTATCAACGGTGGTACTCGGCCTCGACGGAGCGGGCCGTGCCGAGCAATTCGCAGACTATTCCCAATGGGAAAATTGGCAGAACGAACAGTCACGCGCACCAGCGACGCCACAAAAATCCGACATTCCCAACGCCGTTCTCAATTCACCACCAGCCGGCAAGAAAAAATTGTCCTATCTGGAAGCACGAGAGTACGCCACCCTCGAGGAGCAAATCGCAACAGCAGAATCGCTCTTGGCACAAAAGCAAAGAGCAAGCGAAGACCCGGCCATCGCCACCGACGCAACTCGACTCCAACAGGCCCTCGCAGAAGCCAATCAAGCCGCCGAACAAGTCGACTCGCTCTATCGCCGCTGGCACGAACTGGAAGAAAAATTGTCCGGCTGAGTCTATAGCAACTTGGGCAGACTGCCTTTACCTGCGACTGCATCTGACATGTAATACTTTTACGAAGTAGTGTTCTAGGGCCTACATGTCTTCATTTGAACTTCTTAACAAGCATTCCTTCCAGACCGCCACTCGGCCCTACTCTGGGGTGGAGTCTTCCCCTGCTCTTTTACATGCCATCATCCAATCCTCTGACGACGCCATCGTTACTAAACGCCTCGATGGAACCATCACCAGTTGGAACCCCGCCGCCACTCGAATCTTCGGTTATCAACCCGAAGAAATTGTGGGCCAATCGATCCTGAAGCTTATTCCCGAGCGCTTACATGGCGAGGAACAGGTCATTATCCAGAAGCTCAAAGCCGGGGAGCAGATCGCGCACTACGAAACCATCCGGCGTACCAAAGACGGCAAAGAAATCACGATTTCTGTCACCATTTCCCCTCTCAAAAATGAGAACGGCGAAGTAATCGGTGCCTCAAAAATCGCCCGTGAAATCACGGATCAAAAGCAGTTGGATGAGGTCAGGTTTCGACTGGCCGCGATCGTAGAGTCTTCCGAGGACGCCATCCTCAGCAAAGATCTAAACGGCATCATTTTGAGTTGGAATAACGCTGCTGCACGCATTCTCGGATACTCAGCAGACGAGATCGTCGGCTCATCCATCCTCAGGCTCATTCCAGCGGAACTGCATCACGAAGAATTCGCTATCCTCAAAAAACTCAAAGCCGGCGAGCGCATCGATCATTTCGAAACAACGCGTCTCCATAAAAGCGGCAAACGGCTGGATGTTTCCCTCACCATTTCTCCAATTCGAAATAACTCAGGAACGGTAATAGGCGCGTCCAAGATTCTTCGCGACATCTCCGACCGCAAACGATTGCAACGGTCGCTGATTGACGCAGAAAGAATTGCCGCCACCGGCAAGATGGCTGCGACCATCGCGCACGAAATCAACAATCCCCTCGAAGCTTTGGTTAACTCGGTCTACCTAGCCAAAGTAAATGCGCTGCATCCGGATCAGGTCGTCGCGTTTCTCAGCATGGCGGAAAGTGAGCTTGAGCGCGTTTCTCACATTGCCAAACAGACCCTCGGCTACTATCGCGAGTATGCCTCCACCGTTCCCGTCCAACTCGGTGCACTCGTTCAGGAAGTACTTAGAATCTACGGACCGAAAATGAAATCCGCCGGCATTCAGGTGGAGGAAAAACTTCCATCCACACAACCAATCATGTTGCGAAAGGGAGAGATGATTCAGGTCATCTCCAACCTCGTCACCAATGCCACCCACGCCATGCCATCCGGTGGCAAGCTCACGCTATCAGTTGAAGATGCCGTTCGTTCCGGCCGCAGCGGCGTCGTCCTGTGCGTCGCCGACGAGGGCATAGGCATCTCCAGCGAACACATCGAAAAAATCTTTGAGCCTTTCTTCACCACACGCCAGTCCGTCGGCACCGGCATCGGCCTGTGGATAGCTAAACAGTTTGTCGAGGGGCATGAAGGCACCATCGAGGTCGAAAGTACGGTTGGCACCCCCTCGCACGGTACAATCTTTTGCATATTTCTGCCGAAGGACAATCCTTACTCTCGCAAGAAAAAGTGATTGGCTGACCCATTTTTTCTCCAAAGGGAAATTAACGTGCATATCTCCTCGATAGTCGACCCTGGGGAGGGCGACATCTGATGGGCGTTACGTGTTTCTGCCTGATTCTAAGTCTGTTAACGGGATTGGACAGCGCCAATGCGGCCGCCGCGAAAACCAACGGACCGCCGCACGCCGCCCATCAGATACAAACTCCCACATCTTTGCAGCAAGAAACCGCCGCGGCGTCGCAGACTCAGCTCGATGTGCCGGCATCCCGGTCGCAAAACGCTGCCGCCCAAATTCCGGCCCTGGACTCCGCCGACCTTACTGCCTTCATCGACGGTCTGGTTCCGATCCAACTCGCGCGCGGCGAATTAGCGGGCGCTGTCGTCATTGTCATTCAAGGGGACAGAATTCTCCTGAAAAAGGGCTACGGCTTCTCCAATTTCAAGCGTAAGACCCCTATCGATCCCGACCAGACTTTGTTCCGTTTCGGTTCAATCTCCAAGCTGATGACTTTCGTCAGCGCAATGCAACTCGTCGAGCAAGGCCGCCTCGATCTCGATGCGGATGTAAACAAATATCTCGATTTCCAGATCGAACCCGCGTTTGACCAGCCCGTCACCGTGCGCACCTTGATGACGCACACCGCCGGCTTCGAACACCAGCAGCAGTACATCCTGCAGCACGTCGGCGATCCGCAAATCTCGCTCCGCGATTACCTCATACGCTTCCAACCCAAGCGCATCTATCCACCAGGAATAATGGGCTCCTACTCCGGTTACGGAGTCAGCCTCATCGGCTACATCGTCCAACGCATCAGCGGCGAACGTTACCAGGACTATGTGCAGCACCGCATCTTCGATCCACTCGGCATGACGCGGTCGACCTTCGACCAGCCGTTGCCGCCTGCTTTGCGTGATTTTCTGTCCCAGGGCTACTTCTCCACGTCGCAGTCGCCCAATGAATTCGAAGTCTTCAACCCCGCACCCTCCGGTGCCATGTCCGGCACGCTCGCAGACCTAGCCCGCTTTTCCCAGGCCCTGATGAACGGCGGCGAATGGCATGGTACCCGCATCCTCAGACCAGAAACCGTACAAGAAATGTGGACCCGGCAATTCTCGGTCAGCCCCGCGCTGCCCGCCATGTGCCTGGGGTTTTACGAAATCAATCTGCACGGCATGCGATTCGTAGGACACAACGGCGACAGCCGTGTCTTCCATAGCCAAGTCGAAATTCAGCCAGAGCGCAAACTCATCATCATGTCCGCCTACAACTCGCTCGGCAGCGACTATAGCGGCCAGGAAACCGCCAGATTGGAAGTGGTCGGTGGCATCCTTGATCGATACTTCCCATACCGCGACCACCCGACATGGCAGCCCGTGGACGCGCAGGCCCGCGAAATCGACGGCGTCTTCATGCAGGCGCGCCGCATCGAATCCGGTCGCATGAAACTCGATTCCCTCGGCGACCAGATTCGCACTCATGTAAACAACGACGGGGAGCTTCTCATCGCGGACCCAATCAACCCTCGGGCCGTCGCACATCGCCTGCGCTACCTCGGCGATGATCTATGGCAAGTTGAAAATGGCGCCGGACGCATCAAGGGCGTGCGCGACAGAAACGGCCGGCTCAACAGCCTCGCCAGCATGTTCGGAGCAAAAATGATGGTGCGTGTCTCGTGGTGGGAAGATGCGCGCTTCGTTATCCCCTTCACCGCGATCTCTCTCATTATCGCTGGCTTGGTTGTCTGCGGAATGCTCCTGCAGCTCGTCCGCCGGCTCTTCCCATCGAAGCACCCAAAAACCACCAAAGCCCGCACGCCCCTCACCACGGCCCAACGTCTCGCGGCCCTGGTCTGGATCCCCGCCGTGCCCATCTTCCTCATCTGTTTCGTGCGAATCGCCCACGAACCCATACCTGATTTCCCACGCGTTCCGTGGTATTTCGCCGCGCAAAACGTGCTGGTAGGCATCGCGATCCTGCTCAGTATTCCAAGCATTTACGCCGCATTTCGAGTCGTTTCCCGCAGCCAAGTCTCAATCCGGTGCAAACTCAAGCACGGTGCCGTCGGCGCCGGCTATGCCTTCCTTATCTGGTTCTCCTTGCACTGGCATCTAGTGGGCCCGATCCAGCGCTACTAATTCAATCGACACTAATTACGACGCCCAGCACATGCGTGCCGCCAGGCTGCAGATGAATCGCATTCTCTCCCACATTGGCCGACTCCACGCAAACCATCTCCCGCCACTCCTCGGCCCCCATATCCCGCAAAGCCTTAGTTTTCTCGCTCCACGGATTCCAAACCACCGTGCTCCGCGACCCACGTTTCTCCACCACAACGCGCCGCTTCCATCCAGCATCATTCACCACACAAGTACGCTCCGTGTTCAGATAAACCCTATCCGTCTCGCCACTTAGCCGAATAGCCTCGCTCTCCTCCACCTTCCGTGCCGCATTATCCACCTTGTCGATATAGGCACCTCCAGCCAACCCCTCCACCGACACCTGAGCGATATCGCTCACCGCAAAGTAACTATGCAGCGCCTCCTCAAAATCTAGAGCGGCATCCCCCCGATTGCTTACCTGCAAATCCATCCGCAACCTGGGTCCAACCACCACCCGATAGTTCACCCTCCAACCACCCACCCCAAAATTCTCCGCCACATCGCCATTCTCCAGTTCAAATCTCAGCTCCACACCACCATCGCCATCCACCACCTCCACCAACCTCCAAACCGCAGTCCGTGCAAATCCATGCGACGGCCCAGCCAACCCCGCTTCCCGCGGTCCAAACCACGGAAAGATAATTGGCACGCCTCCCCTTATTGCCCTCCCTCTTACAAACTCGCTCCGCGTGCTGGTAAACAGCACCGGTTTCTGCCCCAACGGCGTCCACTGGGTGACATGTGCGCCCTGCATGTAAATCTCCGCGGACGCCTCCCGCGCGGAAACAGCGGCACGCACGAGACCGGATTCGTTCTCCGCAAACTTCACCCGCTCTCCTGATCCGAATCGAGCTTCCAGCTCACTCCGCGTTTGCAACACAGCACCTCCGAGACGAGGCCGCCAGTCTAACTCCCCTTCGCGAATCGCTCTCGTTCCTCTTCTCCTTGACAGCCTAGGAGAGCCACGCTACTCTTTCCTAGTTTTTCTAGGAGAGTCCGCTCATGGGCCAGATGGATGTACTGCAAGGCACGTTGGACATGCTTATTCTCAAAGCCGTCTCCCTCGGCCCCTTGCATGGATACGGAGTGCTTCTCCGCATCCAGCAAATATCGGGCGACCAACTCGAAATCCAGCAAGGCTCGCTCTACCCCGCTCTCTACCGTCTCGAACACCAGGGTTGGCTCGCCAGCGATTGGGGCGAGTCCGACAACAATCGCCGCGCAAAGTTTTATCGCCTCACCGCTCAGGGCAGGCGTCGCTTCAACGCCGAACTCGAAAAATGGAACCGCATGAGCGACCTTATGGCCAGCATCCTCAGCACCCGCCCGGAGGAAGTATGAGCCTGCCTTCCCGCCTCCACTCTTTCGCCTCATCCCTGTTTCATCGCGCAGAACTCGACCGCAACATGGAGGCAGAGTTCCGCTTCCATTTCGACAAATACGCCGAGCAACTGATTCAATCCGGCATCGCGCCAGACGAAGCACGCCGTCGCGCGCGCCTGGAACTCGGCAGCCTCGCCACGCAGAAAGAAAATTGCCGGCGATCGCTCGGTCTGCGCCTCTGGGACGAACTCATCGCAGACATCCGCTTCGGTGTCCGAATGCTGCGAAAAAGTCCCGCCTTCGCTATCATCGCCGTGCTCTCCCTCGCACTCGGCATTGGTGTAAACACCACCATCTTCACGCTGGCCAAATCCGTGCTCCTCGACCGTCTGCAGGTGCCCGATCCAGATCAGCTGCGCCTTTTGTCCTGGACATCCGGCAAAAACTTCGCGATGGAGTCGCTCTGGGGAAACTTCTCCGATGAAGGCGGCGCCGCGCACAGCAGCTCCTTCTCCTATCCCGTCTACAAAGCACTTCGCAACCAGACGAACATGTTTCAACCGCTCTTTGCATTCAAAGACATCAGCCAGATGACCGCCACGGTTGATGGTCGCGCGGAGGCCATCTACGGCGAACTTGTCTCCGGTAATTTCTATGACGGCATGCGGATTCACCCCGCTCTAGGCCGCGGTATTTCTCCGGCAGATGATGTCGAAGGCAAAGCAAACGTCGCAGTCCTCAGCGACGCATTCTGGGCCCGTCACTTCGCACGTTCTCCTGACGTCATCGGGAAAACAATCAACATCAATCTGCTGCCGGTCACGATAGTCGGCGTTAACCATCCCAGCTTCACGGGTGCCGAGATGTCCCGGTTCCCAGAGGTCTTCCTGCCGCTGAGCGCGCAGCCCACATTCCTGCCGCGCGGCAAAACGGGCAACCTCCTCACCGATCCAAACAGTTGGTGGCTGCAGATAATAGGCCGCCGCATCGACTCGCCAAACGTCTCCGACAGCGCACTCGAGAGCGCGCTGGATACTCCATTTCTCCAAGTGGTCAAATCAACCGTGACCATCAAGGAAGGTCATGACGATCTGCCGCATATTCGCGTGCAACCCGGACGCCGTGGCCTCGACTACGCAAAAGAGGAGTTCATCAGGCCCATCTACGTCCTCATTGCTCTCGTGGTATTCGTCCTGCTGATCGCCTGCGCCAACCTCGCCAATTTGCTGCTAGCGCGTTCGACAGCGCGGCAGCGCGAGATGAGCGTCCGCGTGGCCATGGGCGCGAGCCGCATGCGCGTTGTGCGTCAAGTGGTCACGGAGAGTTTACTTCTCTCTCTTGCCGGCGGCGTCGGCGGAGTCATCCTCGGCTACTTGTTGAGAAATCTTCTTCCCCGCCTGAGTTCAAACCCATGGGAAGGCATCGGCCTTCATCCCCGCTTCGACCTTTACGTCATTCTGTTCACACTTGGCGTCTCTGTAGTCACGGGCTTGTTGCTATCCATTCCGCAGGCGTTTCAAGGTCGGCGCGAAGACGTCAGCTCCGGTCTTAAAGAAGGCACGCGCTCCACTGCCAGCGGTCACAATTTCGCAAGCAAGGCGCTCGTCATTTTTCAGATCTCTGTCTCTCTCGTCCTGCTGTTCGGCGCAGGACTTTTTCTCAAGACACTGTCAAACCTGCGTGCCGCCCCAATCGGCTTCCAGCCCGATCGCATTGTCCTCTTTGAGATTGATCCGCCGCGGTCGCGATACACACCAGAGGCTTCGCTCCCGCTGCATCAAAAGATACTCGACGCGCTGGTGGCCGTTCCCGGCGTCCAGAGCGCTACTCTATCGAGCGATCCCCTCGTCGCTCAGGACTCTTCGATCAACCGGTTCCAGCGCAACGATCGCCCGAAAGACTCAAAAGCTGAGGCATGGGAAAACAACGTCGGCTCAAACTTCTTTCAAACATTGCAGATTCCCATTCTGGCTGGTCGTTCGTTCAGTTCCTCAGACATTCTTACTTCGCCAAAAGTCGCCATCATCAATCAAAAACTCGCGCACAAGTACTTTGCCGATGAAAACCCGATCGGCAAGACCTTCAACAAAGAAAAATACGAGATTGTTGGCGTCTGCGGCGACACCAAATACGAAGACCTCAAGTCCGAAGCGCCGCCAACCTTCTTCCTCCCCTACACCCAATCCTTCGAAGCCAACGTCACCTACGAAGTCAGAACCTTCGCGACCGGTGCAGAGATTCTCAAGTCACTTCAGCAGGCTGTCGCCACAGTGGACAAGGACCTGCCGCTTATTCACATCCGCACACAAAATGAGCAGATCGACGCGACCCTATCCGGCCAACGGATCTTCGCCCTGCTCACCTCCGCATTCGGAGTCCTTGCGCTCATCCTCGCCTGCATCGGCATCTACGGCATCATGGCCTACACCGTCACGCGTCGCACCAACGAAATCGGCATCCGCATGGCCCTCGGCGCCCCGCGTTCGAAAGTCCTTCGCATGATCCTCGGCGAAGCCTCCATCCTGACCATCATCGGAGTGGTCATCGGCGTCGTCACATCGCTCTTTCTCGCACGGCTCGTCACAACAATGCTCTACGGACTCAAGCCGTCAGACCCGGCAGCATTGTCATCCGCGGCCTTCGTGCTGGTGGCAATCGCTCTGGTTGCCGGATGGCTGCCCGCACGTCGGGCGTCCCAGGTCGATCCGATGGATGCACTCCGGCACGAGTAGCTCCGCGTCACCCGCGCGAATAGCCCCTGCTGTAGCCGCGTTGATAGGCATCGCGATAGTACCGCTTGTATGCATCGCGGGATCCCATCTCGCCGTAGTAGCCAGGGCAGTCTTCGTACTTATCGTCGGTTCTGGGGCGGAAGCTGTGACCCGTGTCACGATCTCGCGCGCCGTCTGCATACCCATCGCGGAACCCGTTCTCTCCCGCCGTCCGTGCGACTACCGGCTCTTGATAATACCCACCATACAAAGAAGGCGGTGCGGGCGGCGCCGCAGCGCGGTAATAGTCATCCCCACCGCAACCCACCAGCAACAACACCATCGACCCTGCAAGCAAAAGCGCTCCAGCAAGAGACTTCATAGCGCACCTCACACAATAGAAAACGCACACCGGCTCGCAATGTTGTGGAGAAAAAGTTGTCGTCTGGAAAAGGCTAGTTCTGTGAGACCAAGGGAATCCTCACCGTGAACTCCGTCCGGCCTGGCTCAGAGGTAAAGTCCACCGAACCGTGCAACTTGTCATGCACGATGCGATGAACGATATCCAGGCCAAGTCCCGTCCCCACACCCGCCGCCTTCGTCGTGTAGAACGGCTCGAATATGTGCGGCTGATGTTCTTGCAGAATTCCCGCCCCATTGTCTGTGATCGTAATCACAACCTGGTTATCCGCCGTCGCGGTCCGTATCTCGATGCGGCCCTTTTGCGGAAGCGCGTCAATCGCGTTGTCCAGCAGGTTTGTCCAAACCTGATTCAGTCCCGCACCAAAGCACATCACCGGCGGCAAAGATGTCGAAAACTCCTTTACGACTTCGATCTCTTTCGTCCGCAACTTGTGCGCCAGAATAATCAGGGTGCTCGCAATGCTTTCGTTCACATCGACAGCTTGCTGCGCCAGCTTGCCTTCATACGCATACTTTTTCACCGCCAGGGCAAGCTCTGTCACGCGGGAAATGCTCTCTTCCACCGCACCCACCAACTGCAGACTACTTACCAGCGACTCCAACCACGTCAGAGCGCTCGCCAGCGTTTCTCCCTCAAACTCGTTCCGCGCACATTGCAGTTCTTCGCGCGTGATGCCCATCGCAGCCAGTGGAGGCGCCATCTGCCACGCCTCAGGAATCCCCTGTTCGGTCAGCCATTCACCCAGCGCTTCCTCAGCGTCCGATTCTTCTATCGAACTGCGCGGCTGCAACTTCTGCCTCGACATCGCACGTTGCTGCAGCTCAACCAGACAATCCACCTGCTCTTCAGACATCGCCGTCCGGCTCAACTTCATTCCAACCGTTTGCAGCCGCAGCAAATTCGCCCGCAACAACCCGGCAGCCCGCCGCGCGGCCGCTCCAGGATTGTTGAGCTCGTGCATCAGCCCGGCAACCATCGTCCCCAGCGAAGCCAGCTTTTCCCGCTGCACCACCATCGCCTGCAGCATCTCCGTGCGTCTGGCCATGTTCCCCAGAATGCCCTGGCGCACTTCTTTACACGAAGTCATCATCTGCCAGAAGCCTTCTTCATCCAGCCGCACCAGTCGCGTCGGCGTTTCGGCAATCAGATCAACTTTATTTTGCGTGCCCGCCAGCAGCGGCACCTCTCCGCCAGTCTCATTCGCTCCCAGGACAGCAAGCGTTTCCTGCCCGTCTGCGACACGGATCTCGCCATCCAGAATGATCCAGAAAAAATGCGCCGCAGTTCCACTCTCCAGCACATAATCGCCCGGCTGAAAATCAATCACCTCGGCCTTGCCGAAGCAGTTCATATCGGCCGAATCCAGCGTCTGGAATACCGGCACCTGCTGCAACCTCTTCAGCAGGCTCTCGCGATCCATCTCTACAATCGTTCCCGTTGCAATCGTCGTCATCTATAGCTTCGCCAGATACTGATGAATAAATTGCACCGCCATCGATCCCTGTCCCACAGCCGACGCAACTCGCTTTATCGAATCAGATCGCACATCGCCCGCCGCAAATATCCCCGGCAAATTGCACTCCAGTAGAAACGGCTGGCGATCCTCGCGCCAATTTCCCAATGCATTGTTTGTCTTCAACTGTGGCCCCGTCAGCAGAAATCCGCGCGCGTCCCGCGCCAACTCACTCGGCAACCACTCCGTTTTCGGAGCGGCTCCGATAAAAATAAACATCGAGGTCGCCAGCTGTTCCCGCTCGCCGTTCGGCCCCTTCAACCGGATACAGCCCAATCGCTCCTTACCATCCACCGCCACCACCTCGGTGCCAGTCTCCACAATGATGTTCGGGCGTTCACTGATCTGGTCTACCAGATATTTCGACATTCCCTGCGCCAATGACGAAGCGCGCACCAGCATTGACACCTTCGCGGCATAGTTTGAAAAATACATCGCCGCCTGCCCGGCAGAGTTCGCGCCGCCCACAATAAAGACCTCTTCATCCGCGCAACTCATCGCCTCGGTCATCGCCGCGCCATAATAAACGCCCGCTCCCGTGAACCGGTCGATCCCAGGAATATCCAGTTTCCGGTAGTCCACCCCAAGAGAAACCAACACCGTTTGGCACGAAACCTCTCGGTCATCCGCCAGCTTCACGAAGTGATACTTGTTCTCGCTGCGCAGGCTCGATGCACGCTGCGTCAGAAACTCCGCGCCGAAACGGGTCGCCTGAATGTAGGCCCTCTTCGCCAGTTCCTCACCGCTCACGCCCGCGGGAAAACCCAAGTAATTCTCGATCCGCGAACTCGACCCGGCCTGCCCGCCCGGGGCCTGCGGTTCCACCACCAGAGTCCGCAACCCCTCCGAGGCCCCATACACCGCAGCCGCCAACCCGGCCGGCCCAGCCCCAAGAATCACTAGGTCATAAAAATCCTTCGCCGCTTGGACTCGCAGCCCAATCCGCGCCGCCAAAGCCGTCTGCGAAGGCTGCACCAGCGGGTCGCCGGTCGGAAACATCACCACCGGCAACTCCGCATCGCTCAGCTTGTACTTCTTCAGTTCCTCAACCGCTTCGGGCGTCTTCTCTAAATCGAGGAATACGTAAGGCACGCGATTCCTCTGCAGAAAATCACGAACTTCATGGTCCCGCTGCGCCCACCGAACCCCAACAATCCGCAATCCATCAAACGGAGGCTTATAGCCCTCGCCCCACGCCTCGAGTAAATCGTCCAGCGGCGGATAAAGCTTCTCTTCCGGCGGGTCCCACGGCTTCGTCAGGTAGTAGTGGATCTTGGCTGCGTTAATCGCGTTGATTGCCGCCTCGGTGTCCGCGTACGCCGTTAATAGCGCCCGCTTAGCCTGCGGATAGATCGCGATCGACTTCTCCAGCAACTCAACGCCCATCATCCCCGGCATACGCTGGTCGCTCAGAATCAACGCAACCGTATCCCCGCGCTCTTTCAATTGTTTGCACGTATCCAGCGCCGCCTGGCCCGAACCGGCGCGCAATATCCGGAAATTCGCGCCATAGTGCCGGCGCAAATCCTGCATCACCGCCTCGAGAACAGCCGTATCATCATCTACCGCAAGCAGAATCGGTTTCGCCGCCATAATCGCAATAAGTGTACCCGCCTTTATGGATTCACCCCGACGCCCTGACGATGCATCATTGATGCCCTCCGCCAAATTTCTAACAATTAGGGCTAAAGGTTTTCCGTAATGTGCCGATACACTGTTCGGAGGGCAGATGTCTCAAACACACATGGAAGTCATCCTCGCCGACAACCAACCAATCTTCCGCGCTGGCGTGGCGCGTGTCCTCGGCGCCGAGCCCCATATTGCCATTGCCGTGCAGACCTCCGACCGCGAACACCTCCTCGCTGCCGTCGATCAAATCCCCAACGCTGTCGTATTATTCGCCGGCTCGCTCCGCGCCGAACTGCCCGAACTGGTAACCCGCCTCCGCGCCGCCGGCAGCCGCGCCATCTGCTTCGCCGAAAACGAAGAGTCCCCCAAGCCCTACCTCACCTCCGGCGTCGACTCCGTCCTCTTCCGCGGGGTTACCGGCCACACGCTGCTCGAAACTCTTCACCGTGTCGCCAGCGGAGAGCCACAGACTGCAGCGTCCTTCTCCCCCGCGCCGCCCGATGAAATTGACTCCGTCGGCGAGCGCGTTCTCGAACGCCTCACCCCCAAGGAACTTCAGATTGTCTCCCTAGTCGTCGAGGGCCAGCGCAACAAAGAGATCGCCGAGCGCCTTTCCTGCAAAGAGCAGGTCGTCAAAAATTACATGCGCACCATCTTCGACAAAACCGGCGTCTCCGACCGCCTCGAGCTGGCGCTCTTCACGGTCCACCACCCGGCGCTAGCCAAAGCCGCCGCCGAAACCAGCCAGGCGCTGCGCAACGCCATCTAGTTCTTCAGAAAAAGAGCGTAGGCCCAAGTTTTTCCCACCCCGGTGCCTACGCTCTCCTTTTTCCGCCCGCACACGCCGCTAGCTGAGCTTCATCGCCACCGACTTAGCTTGCGTGAACAGATATAAATAATCCGGGCCACCAGCCTTCGAATCCGTCCCCGACATATTGAATCCGCCAAACGGATGCGCGCCCACCATCGCCCCCGTGCACTTGCGATTCAAATACAAGTTCCCCACATGGAAATCCCGGCTGGCCCGCACCAATCTCTCAGGCGTATTCGAATACACAGCGCCCGTCAGCCCGTACTCCGTATTGTTCGCAATCGCCAGTGACTCCTCGAAATTACGCGACCGAATCACCGCCAGCACCGGCCCAAAAATCTCTTCCTGCGCAATCCTCGCGGTAGGCGCCACATCCGCGAACACCGTCGGCGGTATAAAGTACCCATCCTCCGGCTTCGTCGCGGCTTCCCCGCCGTTCAGTAGCCGGCCTTCGCTCTTGCCCGCCTCAATGTAGCCAAGAATGCTCTTATACGCCGCCTCATTGACCACCGGTCCCGCATAAGCATTCGCCGCCGGGTCGCCTACCTTCATCTGCGACACCCTCTCGCGCAACCGGTCGATGAACACGTCATAAATCTTGTCATCTACTATCGCGCGCGAACAGGCCGAGCACTTTTGCCCATTAAATCCAAACGCAGAAACGGCCACACCCTCCACCGCGCTCTCAATGTCCGCGTCGGCGTCCACGATGATGGAGTCCTTACCGCCCATCTCCAGAATCGTCCGCTTGATCCATATCTGCCCCGGCCTTGGTTGCGCGGCACGTGCATGAATATCCAGACCCACATCCTTCGATCCGGTAAATGCAATAAAGCGTGTATGCGGGTGCTCGACAATCGCATTGCCGAAACTTGCCCCAGACCCCGGGCAGAAATTCACCACACCCGGCGGCATCCCCGCTTCTTCCAGCACCGCGAAAAACCGCGCCGCAATCGTCGGTGAATCGCTCGACGGCTTCAGCACCACCGTATTCCCGCAAACGATCGCCGCCGTCGTCATACCCGCCATAATTGCCAGAGGAAAATTCCACGGCGGAATCACCGCGCCAACACCCAGCGGAATATACGTCAGACTGTTGCGTTCGCCCGGATACTGAATTGGAGTCTCAGCCTTAGCCAGCCGCAACGCCTCGCGCGCGTAAAACTCCAGAAAGTCGATCGTCTCGCCA
>Ga0207159_1030_pt1 | contig 16748 bp, 12 predicted proteins | sample Alteio_BWMinHeat_23_FD_153511 | JGI IMG/M metagenome (GOLD analysis project Ga0207159, IMG submission 153511) | Enriched cells from forest soil in Barre Woods Harvard Forest LTER site, Petersham, Massachusetts, United States -... | ecosystem: Environmental > Terrestrial > Soil > Temperate forest >... | reverse complement strand
GGCATTAAACGGCTGGTTGGCATCGCCCAGTCTGCAAGGGCAAAAGCCCCTATGGTTACCGGCCACCTGAAGCCTTTAATTTTAATACCCATCGGAATGTTTACTTCTTTATCCACAGAAGAAGCAGAAGCGGTGCTGCTGCATGAGCTCGCGCATATCCGGCGTTCGGACTACCTGGTCAACCTGCTGCAAAGCATCATGGAGATCATTTTCTTTTTTAACCCGGCAATACTTTGGCTGTCGGCACTTATAAAGGCCGAGCGTGAAAACTGCTGCGATGATATGGCAGTCGCACGAAGCGGAAAGGTTAATTATCTTAAAGCGCTGGTGGCCTGCGAGGAATACAATATGCCCGCCGTATGTTACGCAATGGCCCTAAAAGTGAATAACGGCAGCCTTAAAAACCGTGTTACCCGCATTATCTCAAACAAAAACCTGCCACTGAATAAAGGGGAAAAGTCGCTACTGGCGGTTTGCCTTATTGCAGTGGGCATATTTGCTACGGCCTTTGCGGACGGCGGCAAAGCGGGCAAAAAGGCGATGGCCGGGCAAAAAGACGCTGCCATGCAACCAATGGCAGACAGCATACCGGGTGCCGGTGAAGATACTGTGTTTGCTAAACAGGTGACAGATACAACCCGAAAGCACACCAACGCTGCTGCAAAGGATACCGGCTCCGTATTTGCAGGTTCTGGCCATGCCACAAATGAACAAAAAACTGATGAAGCCAAACCAAAAAGCGACAGCGATTGGACTCAAGCTTATCAAAACAAACATCCCGGCCCATATGATGCCTATCTCCAGGACCGGAGCAAGCAAATTGCCTATGAGCTTCTAAAAGAAAACCTGGTAAAGGATAAAACTTACTTTACCTATAGGCTGTCAAGAGACGAATTCTCTATCGATGGCATAAAACAGCCGGACGTATTACGCCGCCGGATTGTGGATGAATTTTTTAAACCGGACGATGATTTCAATATCGGCTATACTTTCAAGGATCCCGGTATCTATGGGGCATCTAAAAGCATATATAACAAATCTTCAACAGATTACCAGGGCCAAAGTTATGGCCAGCAAAGAAAGATCATAGACGAAATGGCGCGGGAGGGACTGATAAACTACCGGGACGATGTTTCATTCACGCTTACTACCAAAACGCTTGTGATAAATGGCATTGTACAAAGCGGTGAGATATTTCAAAGATACCGCCAGGACTATGTGCCTGCCGATGCAGATGATAGCTGGACCTGGAACTACAACGGGCCGGGAAGCTACCCGGCCAATGCATACAGGTCCCGCGACTGGGATGCATATTCCCGGCAAACTGCTGCTGAGCGGCAGCGGGTGGAGGCAGAAAGAGATAAGAAGCTTGTTGCCGACCTGCTGCAGGATGGTTTGATAACTGATCCGAACAATGTAACCTTTACACTCAGCGATAAAAAGATTGAGATCAACGGCAAAAAGCAAAGCGAAGAACTCTATAACAAATACAAGGACAAATACATGCACAATAATACTGGCGGCACCTGGGGCTGGAATTATCAGCACCACGGATAAAGTAATAGGAATCTGATCCTGCAAACTGATCGCTGAACTATCGTGCCAAAGGAAAACATCTGCCTGTTATGTGCGGCCGCAGGCCATTGTTTCTTGCTGATCAAATTAAGAAATCATGATAAAGAACTATTTTAAGATCGCCTGGAGGAACCTTGTTAAAAACAAGACGCTTTCTTTCATCAACATTGGGGGCCTTGCTGTCGGCATGGCTGTTGCCATACTGATAGGTTTATGGATATGGGACGAATTGTCCTTTAACTTCTATCATCAAAACCATGATCGTATTGCGCAAGTTTACCAAAGCCAAACTGCTGACGGCATTATCAATACCGAAGCAGGCATACCGGCGGGCCTGGGCGCAGAATTGCGCAATGTGCATGGGAGCGATTTTAAATATATTGCCATGTCGTCGTGGACTGGCAAGCATATTTTGTCGGCAGGCGCCAATAAAATCTTAACCAGGGGCAATTTTATGGAGGCGGATGCGCCAAAATTGTTCAGCTTTAACATACTAAAAGGCACTGGTAACGGGCTTAACGACCCATCGGCCATTTTACTTTCCAACACATTGGCAACAGCGCTTTTTGGCAGCCAAAACCCTGTTGGCGAAACGGTGGTGCTGGATAACGGCAACAGCTTTAAAGTTACCGGCGTTTATGAGGAGCTACCTGCCAATACTACTTTCCATCAAAGGGATATTACATTTATAGGCTCCTGGAATTATTATGCGGCTAACGTATTGCCTAAATGGGTGTTTAACGCCTGGGCCTGGGACTGTGCCCAATTATTTGTGCAGGTGGCCGATAATGCAGATATAGCAAAGGTTTCTCAAAAGATAAAAAACACCATCATCAGCAAAGAAGCCAGTGGAGAACCAAAGTGTGAAACTGTGCTTAACCCGATGGATAAATGGCATTTATACGAATACAAAAACGGTGTGCAGGTTTGGGGGCAAATGCAATATGTGTGGCTGTTTGGCATTATCGGCATATTCGTACTGCTGCTGGCATGTATTAATTTTATGAACCTGAGCACTGCACGCAGTGAAAAGCGTGCTAAAGAGGTTGGCATACGCAAGGCCATAGGGTCGGCAAGAAGCCAGTTGATAAAGCAGTTTTTTTGCGAATCGCTGCTTACTGCAATGCTGGCTTTTGCTGTTGCCTTAATACTTGTACAGCTTATAATGCCCTGGTTTAACAATGTTACCAATAAACAAATTGCGGTGTCATGGCTTAACCCATTTTTTTGGACAGCAGGACTGGGCTTTGCCTTTTTTACGGGGCTGGTTGCCGGAAGCTATCCCGCACTGTACCTGTCGTCGTTCAGGCCGGTTAAGGTACTGAAAGGGACATTTAAAGCTGGCAGCTTTGCAGCTATTCAGCGTAAATTGCTGGCGGTGGTTCAGTTCACGGTTTCAATCGTGTTAATTATTGGCACCATTACCGTTTTTAAACAAGTAAAGTATGCCGAGAGCCGGCCGGTGGGATATAACCGCGACGGGTTGATCAATATAACGCTGATAAATAATGATTTGAACAAACAGTTTGATGCGGTGCGAAATGATTTGCTGCAATCAGGCTTTGTTTCCGAAGCGGCCGAATCGTCTGATGCGGTTACAGGCATAGGCAATAATGTTGGCAGCTTTCAATGGAAAGGCAAGCCCCCTGGAATGAATGACGACTTTGGTTTTGTAGGCGTTACATTTGAATATGGCAAAGCTGTCGGGTGGCAATTTAAGGAGGGCAGGGATTTTTCGCGCCAGCACAAAACTGACTCCGCAGCCGTTGTGCTTAATGAGGCCGCTGTTAAGTATATGGGGCTGAAGAACCCGGTTGGCGAAACAGTAAGATTGGGGAACAGGGATTACCGGGTTATTGGCGTAACTACTGATATGGTGATGAATTCACCCTTTGCCCCGGCAACACAAACCATTTTTTACATTAATAACGAAATTGGACGGTATCTGCTCATTAAGGTCAATCCAAATGTTAGTATGCGCCGGGCACTAAATAAAATTGAAAAAGTTTGCAAAACTTATTCTCCTGCAATGCCGTTTTCATACTCATTTGTTGATGAGGAATACGCCAAAAAGTTTGCCTCTGAAGAGCGCATTGGTACCCTGGCCCGTTTTTTTGCAGCACTGGCCATATTTATCAGTTGCCTGGGCTTATTTGGCATGGCATCATTTATGGCCGAGCAACGGGTTAAGGAAATCGGCGTACGCAAAGTATTAGGCGCTTCCGTTTTTGGTTTGTGGCGCTTACTGTCAAAGGATTTTGTAACGATGGTGGTGATTTCACAATTTGTTGCCATGCCTGTTGCGTGGTGGATCATGCACAACTGGCTGCAAAATTATACTTATCGTACAGGCTTATCCTGGTGGGTGTTTGCGGTCTCAGGTTTCGGCGCGCTGGTAATAACCCTGCTCACCATAAGCTATCAAAGTATTAAAGCGGCAATTGCCAACCCGGTTAAAAGTTTAAGGTCGGAGTGATAAATATCTTGAAGAAGAACAAAAAAACATGCCATGAACAACGCAATCGCAAACCTCTTTTCCGGCCAGGTGGCTAATGCCGTCAGCCGCACACTTATCCATTCGTTATGGCAGGGCGCGCTGCTGTCTGTTGTAACCGGGCTGGTAATGGCTTGTACGCGCAAGGCATCGTCTGCAATCCGCTACAACTTGCTGGTTGCGGCAATGGCGCTGTTTGCTGTTGCAGTAGCGGGCACGTTTTGCTTTGAATTTAGCAACGGGGATACACATATACCGCCATCGGCAGGTCAGAATGCAGGTAATTCTATGCCCGTGCTGCACGAAACAACAATATATACGGTTGCTCCCAATTCTTCTATATGGGAAACCATCAGTTCTTATTTGAACAGGTATGCATCAATCATTGCATGGACATGGCTGTTGATCGTTTGTGCGCGTTGCCTGCAGTTGGTAACCGGCCTGCGGGAAGTATATCGCCTTCGTCACAAAAACATATCCGGCATTGGTAACTATTGGGAAGAGCAGGTTCGGCAGCTTAGTGATCAGTTAGGCATTAAACGGCTGGTTGGCATCGCCCAGTCTGCAAGGGCAAAAGCCCCTATGGTTACCGGCCACCTGAAGCCTTTAATTTTAATACCCATCGGAATGTTTACTTCTTTATCCACAGAAGAAGCAGAAGCGGTGCTGCTGCATGAGCTCGCGCATATCCGGCGTTCGGACTACCTGGTCAACCTGCTGCAGAACATGATGGAAATAGTGCTGTTTTTTAACCCTGCGGTGCTTTGGCTTTCGGCACTCATAAAGGCCGAGCGGGAAAACTGCTGCGACGATATAGCTGTTGCCCGCAGTGGCAAGCTAAATTACCTTAAGGCACTGGTGGCCTGCGGGGAATACAATATGCCGCCGTCCTCTTATGCGATGGCGCTAAAATCGAGCAATGGCGGCTTGAAAAAACGTGTTGCCCGCATTATTCACAACAAAAACGAATCGCTTAACCGCGCAGAGAAGGCATTGCTGGCGGTTTGCCTTATTACAGTGGGCATATTTGCCACGGCTTTTGCCAACGGCGGCAGACCAGACAAACATTCATCAGCAACCGTCCAAAAAACGGCTGCCGTACAACCGAAGGCGGATGGCATAGCTGGCGGCAATGCAGATACGGTGTACGCCCCAAAAGCAACAGATACAACCAAACCGCGTAAAAATACCAACGCCAGCGGCGAAAATACTGCAGCTGACGAGCAAACAGCGGAAGCCAAACAAAAAAGCGACAGCGAACGGACGATGGGTATTATCAGCGACATGATGAAAGACGGTATCATTACCAGCCCAATTGGTCTTTCATTTAAGATAGGCACGGATGAATTTGTGGTGAACTATCAAAAACAACCAGATGCGGTTTATCAAAAATACCGGCCCAGGTATGTTACAAGCCAACTTAAAGGCAACGGTGATTGGGTTTGGTATTATCAGTTTGATTCGCAGAAATACAGGGCAATAGTTGCACATAAATACAATGATGCCCAAACCCGCGACACAACAACAGGCATCTTCCATGGTAAATTAAACCAATAAAGTATGTAGCAACCCAGTGTGGCGGCAACGGCGATTGGGCCCGGTATTACTATTCCATTCATAGAAATGGGCCGGTATCGCTCTCCCATAAATATAATGCTGCGCGAAATGCTGGTAAAGTCCGGCCAGTTACTGGCATCCCCCAAACCGGTGATGCAAAAATTGGCATCTTCCAAAGTAAATTAAACTACTATATGAGCTTATTAAAACTAACGCTGAGTATCTCGACATGCCTTCTTGTGTCTGTTACTTTTGCACAGGATGCGCCAACTTCAAAGTACAACCAGCACGAAGCGTTTCCCGCAGTATTTTACCCAGCCGACGGCACGTTGCTGCGTGGCGGCAATGGCGCGCCGGGGCCTGAATATTGGCAAAACCGCGCCGACTACAATTTGAATGTAACGCTGGATACAGCCAACCATACTGTAAGCGGCACCACTGTTATAACGTACACCAACAACAGCCCCGACGGCCTTGCCTTTCTTTGGTTACAGCTTGACCAGAACATTTACCGCGAAGAGTCACGCGGACATGCTACCGCCGCAGTGGACAATGATAACCCCCGCAACAAAACCTTTACCAACGGAGATGAAATAAAATCAGTTTACATCGTCCGCAACGGTAAAAGCGAGGCGGCCGACTACCTGGTTACAGACACACGCATGCAGATTAGATTGAAGGATACGCTGCCTGCCAACGGTGCCAGGCTGCAGATTAAAATTGCATATGCATTTAAAATACCCGAGTTTGGCAACGACCGCATGGGGCGGAAGCTATACAAAGAAGGCTGGATTTACGAGATTGCCCAATGGTACCCACGCATGGAGGTGTACGACGATGTGAGCGGCTGGAACACCATACCGTACTTAGGCGCAGGTGAGTTTTACCTGGAATATGGCGATTTTGACTATACTGTTACCGCGCCGGCCAATATGGTTGTGGTAGGCTCCGGTGAGTTGCTTAACCCTGTAGAAGTATATGCCCCAGTAGTACAGCAACGCCTGGCAGCCGCCCGCAACAGCGATAAAACACTGATGATAAAAGACAGTGCGGATTTGAGTGACAAAAGCCTGTACCCGGCAAAAGCAAACCTTACATGGCATTTTTATACACCCAACGCCCGCGATGTGTCGTGGGCGGCCTCCAAAGCCTTTATGTGGGACGCAGCGCGTATTAACCTGCCCAGCGGCAAAAAAGCGCTGGCACAGTCCGTGTACCCCGTTGAAGCTAAGGGGCAGGATGCTTGGGGCCGGTCAACTGAATACGTAAAAAACTGTATTGAACTGTATTCAGGCCAGTGGTTTGAATATACCTATAAAGTTGCCACAAATGTAGGTGGCACCGTGGGCGGTATGGAATATCCGGGCATAGTGTTCTGCGGTACCGATAACAAAGGTGCCGGGTTATGGGGTGTTGCCAACCACGAATTTGGCCACAACTGGTTCCCGATGGTGGTGGGTTCCAATGAGCGTAAATATGCCTGGATGGATGAGGGCTTTAATAATTTCATTAATAAAGTGGATACCAGGGTGTTTAACAAAGGTGAATATTGGCAGCCTGCCGATGTACAACAAAAGGCCTTAGACATATTTACGGATGACGCAGACGAGATTATGACCACGCCGGATGTTATACAGGGCCGTTACCTGGGCAATGCCGCCTATGACAAACCCGAACAAGGGTTGACAATTTTACGGGAGCAGATTTTGGGTGAAAACCGTTTTGACTACGCCTTTCGCACATACATTAAGCGCTGGGCTTTTAAACACCCTACGCCCTGGGATTTTTTCCACACGATAGACAATGCCGCCGGTGAGGATTTAAGCTGGTTTTGGCACGAATGGTTCTTCACCAACTGGAAACTTGACCAGGCGGTAACAGCCATTGATTATGTGGATAATGATGCCACAAAAGGCTCGCTTATCACCATCGCCAATAACGAAGGGATGGCATTGCCGGTTACTGTTGAAGTTAAAGAAGACAACGGCAAAGTATCGCGCATAAACCTGCCCGCTGAAGTGTGGCAGCGAGGTGGCGAATGGACGTTTGCTTTTAAATCTGCTTCCAGGCTTGTTTATGCCACTGTGAACCCCGACCATGTGTTACCCGACATAAACCCCGGAAACAACGCTTTAAGCGCCATAAAAATGGATAGCAGCGCTACCGCAGCAACAGTGCTTAAACATTATTTTGATGCCATTGGCGGCGAGGACAAGGTTAAAGCGATAAAAGACCTTACTGTTACCTTGGCCGACACCCTGGATGGCACTATATTCAAAAAAGTGAACCAATATAAAATGCGGGATAAGTTTCTGCAGGTGATTACAAGGCTCGACCCCAATACCGTTACCTTTCATCTTTCCATTGATGGGGACAGTTTAACACTTGTACAACAGGGCAAAACCCAGCACAGAATAATTGAGCCAGCGGGCAAAGCGCGTTTTAAACTATTCCCGGAGCTTGATTTTGCCCAACAGGGTGATACGATGCAGCTGGACGACAAGTACCACATTATTGACGGCGCCCCGGCATATCTTATCACAGTAAACCAGCCCGACGGCATTAAGGTGAAGTATTTTTATGACCAGCAAACGGGTCTAAAGGTTCAGCAATATGTGGATAGGCCTGATGTTACGCACCTGGCTTTCAGCGACTACCGCGTTATAGATGCCGGCGTGAAAATTCCTTTTACTCAGCAGGACATCCGGGGTAGTGCCACAATCACTTACAAGGTCACTTCCGCCGCAGCAAATACAAACCTGCCGGATGATGTTTTTAAGTGAGCAGAGCGTTTTGAAGTCTTGGTAAAATTTGTATCGTACGATGCTCAAAACAAGCAAAACCGCGTGAAGAATTGATTAGGCAAGCGGGATCGTGGGGAACGTTGGATCAGTAATATTAGAAAGAGGGCTTTTTAAATTTTGCCCATTTTTCGCATGCACTTAAAAACATTTTGGATATTCACCAATACTATAAATAAGCCTGCGGAGGCAAGGCAGGGCAAAAAAAGGTACTCTAAAGTCACTCTGTTTCATTTTCCTAACTTTGCCCCATGAATAACCAGGGAAGCTCCCATACTTCAGATCTTAATAACGAACTAAAACTAAAAGGGTTTAAGGCCTATGAAGCAGACGTAAAGGCCGTTGGTGGCCACAGTTATAACCGCAAGGACTTTTACAAGATCAGCTTAAATACCGGGCAGTATGTTTTTCATTATGCTGACAGGAGTTTTGAAACTGATGAAACCATTTTATTTTTTGGCAACCCGCGTATCCCTTACTCCTGCGAGGTTATTTCACAAACCGATGGTTACGCGTGTCTCTTTACAGAAGACTTTTTGAAATTAAGTGAACGTTCCCAAAGCCTTTTGCAATCACCATTATTTAAGATCGGCGGCACACCCATTTTAAAGATAAATAAAGAGCAAAAGGAGCTTGTTGCTGCTATATTTAGAAAGATGATTGCAGAGCAGGAGACCGGCTATGCCTATAAAAACGAATTGATACGCAACTACATTAGCCTGGTTATTCACGAAGCGTTGAAATTGCAGCCTGCAGAAAACAATTCTCAAAAGAAAAATGCGGCTGTACGGATCGCTTCTGTGTTTCTTGAACTGTTGGAAAGACAGTTTCCTATAGAAAGCACTCAGCATCCGCTGAATTTGAAAACCGCGCAGGACTTTGCCAAACACTTGTCCGTACACGTAAATTCTTTAAACCGTTCGGTAAAAGAAGTAACGGGCAAACCTACCACCGCACATATTGCCGAAAGGATCATCAGCGAAGCAAAGGCATTGCTGCAGCATACGGATTGGAATATTGCTGACATTGCTTATGCCCTTGGTTTTGAATATCCCACCTACTTCAATAACTTCTTCAAAAGGATGACCGGGACAAATCCCGGGGCTTTGCGGTTACAGGAGGTTTGAAATTATTAATGATCGGTTTGATAATCGTTACCACCTGGCCTGCCCGCTATGGTAGCTTTGCTGTGTCATTTAAATAATAAAGGAACAAATATGAAAAACAGTAAAGTTTGGATGATCACGGGCGCGGGGCGCGGAATGGGCGCAGATATCGCAAAGGCTGCTTTGGCTGCCGGGTACCGGGTTGTTGCTACCGGCCGTAATACCGGTAAGGTAACTAAAGCGCTTGGCGAGGCAGAGGATCTGCTGGTAGTAAAACTGGACGTTACCAGGCCTGCAGACGCCGAGGCTGCGGTAAAGGCTGCGGTGGAACGGTTTGGAAGCATAGATGTGCTTGTGAACAATGCTGCAAGCTTTTATGCGGGCTTCTTTGAGGAGATTACACCAGGGCAGATGGAACAGCAGCTATCAACAAGCCTCACCGGCCCGATGAATGTGACACGTGCTGTGTTGCCGGTTATGCGTAAACAACGCTCAGGCCAGGTTATCACGATCTCGTCAAGCGCCGGTCTTATGGGTTTTGAATTCTGTACCGCTTACGCAGCATCAAAGTTTGGTATAGAGGGATGGATGGAATCGCTGGAGGCGGAGTTAGGGCCGTTCGGTATTCATACCATTATTGTAAATCCGGGCTTTTTCCGTACAGAGCTTCTCACTGAAGAATCAACAAATTATGCCAGCCCTTCTATTAATGACTATGATGAACGCAGAGCGCAGCAAATGCAATTTTGGAAAGGCTATAACGGACAGCAATCAGGCGACCCGGCCAAGCTCGCCCGGGCGCTGATCACAATATCCGGCCTGGAAAAGCCGCCGCACCGCTTTATTGCAGGTGCTGATGCCATTGGCACCGCAGAACAGGTAGTTACAACACTTCAGCAGCAGGTAAACGCTTATCGTGACCTGTCAAGTTCTCTCGCATATTAGGACGCTTGGGTGGCTTTTGTTGTCGCTTTCCCGCACGTCGCTTTTGTGGTACCGGCTCATTATATGCCTGCGCCAACATACAAATGCATTGTTGCCTTCTTTGTATTAAGTTTCGGGGAGTGTTACCAGTAAGATAGCCCGCCCGGGGGCATTTATCCGGGCGGGCTGATGTGTATGCAGGGCTATTATTAATTGCATAAAGCAATCAGCAATAAAACAGCTATTGATTTACCTTATTCATTTGCTATAAAAGGACATCTTCTTACATAACCGGTTTCAAACAATTGCAAGGTTAAAAACTCCGCGAGGCTTGCAGCGCTTATCTTATCGCCGGGGCAATCCTCTAAACTGATTTGGAGCGCACTTATTTTATCTGTCATTTCAATCAGCGGAAGCCTTACCAGCGTCCAGTCAATATTGCTGGCCGACAGTATATTTAATTCCGTTTGTTTATCTGCCGTTGTTTGCGGATAATTTGCTTTCATCCATTCGGTTGCCATTGTTGTTTTGGCGCCCTTTTTATCAAATGCCGTATCAACATTCAATCCTGTGATAAGTATATAGCGTTTAATACCGCACTCATTCATAGCACGTATAACATTGGTTGTTGCGTCACTAAAAATGGGCGATTCACCTTTAGGCTGTCCTAATGTACTGATCACTGCGTGGCATCCGCTGATCAATGAAAGCACTGCGTTATAATTGCGTGCATCACCTTGTACTATTTCTATCTGCGGGCTTTTAATATTAAATTGTTCAGGGTGTCTTATAAGCATTTTAAAGCAGTATCCCCCGTTTAATAATTGTTGCACAAGATACCTTCCCGATTTACCGGTTCCGCCAATCACGGCTACCTTTGTATTATGTTGCATGTTGTTCTTTATAAAATTTTAAATAGATGTATTTGCTGTTCGCCTGGCGGCAAACAGATCATTCAGCGCCTGTAAGGAAGACGCTGCTAAAGATGGTTCACTATTTTATAAAGAGGATGTAATGCCGCAAATATACTATTTATCTGCGAGTTCAATCCATACAGGTGCATGGTCGCTGCTTTTTTCCCATCCGCGCACATTGCGGTCTACACCCGCAGCCTTTAAACGGCTGCTAAGGTTCGGGCTAAGTAAAAAATGGTCAATGCGTAAACCTGCGTCACGGCTGTACGCATCGCGGAAATAATCCCAAAACGTATATATCTTTTCGTTGGGGTGCAGTTTTCGTAAAGCATCCGTCCATCCTTGCTCAGCAAGGTCTTTAAACGCAGCCCTGGTTTCCGGCCTGAAGAGTGCATCATCTACCCAGCGCTCAGGCTTGTACACATCAATCTCGGTTGGCATAACATTATAGTCACCCGTAAGTATTACAGGCACGTCCTGGGCCAGCAGTGTTTTGGCATGTGCGGCCAGGCGCTTGAACCAACCAAGCTTATAATCAAATTTAGGCCCCGGTGCAGGGTTGCCATTTGGCAGGTACAGGCAGCCGATCAGCAGGCCGTTCACTTTAGCTTCAATATAACGGCTGTGAATATCTTCAGGGTCTCCCGGCAATGCCCTTCTTACTTCTTCGGGCTGACCAACACGCGAAAGTATGGCCACCCCGTTCCAGCTTTTTTGCCCGTGCCAGATAACATCATAGCCCGCATCCCGTATGGCTTGTTCCGGAAATTTTTCCTGCGGCGCTTTAAGTTCCTGCAAACAGGCAACATCAGGTGCGGATTCCTCCAGCCAGCGCAGCAGCACCGGCAGGCGCCCGTTTACCCCGTTAACATTATAGGTAGCTATTTTCATTGTTAAGCTTTATTATGTTTCATCAAAGATACGTGCTTTGGGATATTGGAAATAAGCGGTAAATTTTTATAAGATAAAGGCAATTTCTCCTTCAAAATCCCCCTTTCCCGGCGAGGGCAATATTATATGTAGCTAACTACGTATATTTGTACATATAATAAAAATATATGGACCGGGAAATTGTTATTGAGCCTTTAAACAACAAAGATTGCGGCAGCATTATAAGCCTTGTATTGCCCATTCAGCAAATCGAATTCGGCATACCCGTTACCCTGGAAGGCCAGCCCGACCTGCTGGACATTGAGCTGTATTATTTCCGCGACGGCGGCCGCTTTTGGGGTGCAAAACACAATGGACAACTGGTTGGTACCATAGCCCTTATAAACATTGGGTATAACACCGGCGTTTTACGCAAAATGTTTGTGCAAAAGGAGTTTCGCGGCAAGCAGTTTGGGGTTGGGCAGCAACTGCTTACAACGTTAACGGCATATTGCAGGGCACATAACATTAACCACCTGTACTTAGGCACGGTTGAGGTGATGAAAGCGGCACACAGGTTTTACGAAAGGAACGGATTTAGCAGGATAAGTGTTGACATGTTACCATCTTATTTTCAGAGGATGCCGTCGGATAATGTTTTTTATTATCTAAACTTACATAATTAAAATTCCGCCATGAATGTAATAGACGAACTGGGCATACTTGCCCTTTCAACAAGGCTGCAGCGCCTGAGCGAGCGGCTGCGCAAAGACGGCTTATTGATATACAAAGCATACGGCATTTACTTTGAGCCTAAATGGTTTCCTGTTATATACACACTGCACGTAAGAACTGTTTTAAGTGTGGTAGAACTGGCTAATGAAATAGGATACTCGCACCCATCAACCATTACGCTGCTGAAAGAACTGGAGAAGAATAAACTCGTGCGCAGCAAGCGTGATAAGGCTGATGAAAGAAAGCGCCTTGTTCAGCTGACAGGCAAGGCAACACAATTGGTTGCACAGATGCAGCCCGTATGGCAGGTAATGGTAAATGGCTTAACACAACTGACCGATACCAAAAATAACCTGATGCAGGCCATTATTGAAACAGAAGCCCGGCTTGAAAAGCAGGGTTTTTACCAAAGGGCGTTGGATAGTATGCAGGGTGGTAATGCTGGTAAATAGTAAGCACAGGTTGCTTTGGAAAGCGACGGTGTTTTTAGGGACAGAATTGAAGAAGTAATTGGCGAGGGCTTGAATTTGTTGCCAACTATATTTATATTCACAACGTATACAACATTAAAAAACTATATACTTTTAACCATACCGTCAAAGAATAGTTCAATAGTTTTTGGTTTGGGAAAGAGCAAATTATTACTTGGTTGACCTTTATTTTTTATATGCTAAAAGCAATTAATATTTTTCTTATAGCCTCTTATTTTATAAGCATTTGTATGTTTTCTATTGATACAATTGATGCTTATAAGGCAGGGCAAACCAGTAATGCTGTATTTATTATTGCAGGCATAATGATCTGTTTTATTTCATTTGTTTTGTATATTAATATTTGTATCTTTTTACTTAAAAAAGCGCATCTTAAACTTTTCTCTAAAATTAATATTGTAGTTAGTTTTCTCCAGGTATTTTATTTATCGTTAATAGGGTTTACTTATAATTTTACTGCCGGAGCCGAGATAACACCATATTTTTTATTCGATTCAGCTTTCAGGTTAGGTTTACATTTGGATTTTTTTGATATCAGATTTGTTTTAAACTATTCAACAAGCAATAGCATTGTTGTTGGGGTCAATATAATGCCTGCGATAGTTTTTATACTGGTTAACAAGCAGTATAAAAAATTTGAGCGGTTAGGCTTTTTTGATCGTATTGACAATAATGAAATATCTTTTTCGGATAGGTAAGTTTAGCTATCCTAACTGTATTAAGTTAATGAATAATGCAACTTTTTATCAGTAAGGAACATTTGGCAGATCAGGGGAAACCGGTTTGCAAATGAAAGTTAAGCAGCATTGCTTATATTTAATTCTATCTTAAATTTTTTTATTCACTTTTCATATACAAGCCGTATAAGTGAAACACCCTGTGCAGGCAGCTCAAATTTAATAACAGCTGATCCTTCTTTTGATACAGCCAGCCACCCCGGCGTTTCTAAAAAAGCCAGTTGCCCGCTTTTTTCTAACTGGGCATATTCAGCAGGCGTAACGGTTTGTAACGAACCCTGTTGTTTCCATGTTTCATAGGCATTGCTGTGCTGTTGGTCAATACGGTAATGCTGCAATAAAATTTGTTTTCCGGGGATGTTCTTCAGTGTTAATGCAACCATTGCAGAACCTGCCGGCAGGTCATCATCATGATAATTCCATATCATCACTGATACACCTTTTTCATCTGCGGAAGCCAGTGCATTTATATCCCGTTTCGCGCCGCGTACACCGGAATAGATCAATGTATCTAACGGAACAGCATCTTTACATTCAACTGCTATACGGTTTGCATTCATCATCCCGAACATCCTGAAAACATTCAGTACCGGCTTATCTATGCCATTAGTAGCAAGGTCCCTGAAGCCATCAAACCAACGCTGATCTTCAAATTCAAAACTCCAGCTAACGGCGCCTTCAATATTTACACCATACCGTTTTGCAATATCATAAATGCGTGCAAAAGATGAGGCCGTGTATGATGAATACATGGTGCCGTTGCGGTACGCATTTTCAGGATTGGTAGCCATACCGCAGGCAGCGCAGCCTTCCGGGTCGCATTCGCCAATGATGATGGGCAGGGTTTTAAATGCAGAAGATGCAACAGCTTCAAAGCCCTTTGCAATATCCTTTAGCTCGCTTGTCATATTCATTTGCACATGGCCGTTTACTGTGCGCGGGCTGCCCTTTGCATGAAAGCTGATATAGTCCAGCGGTGCGCCTGTTTTATGGGTAGCATAATTATTGCCTGAGGCGCAATGCACCAGGAATTTTTGTAAAAAATCATACGCCTTATCCCAGCCCGGCCCCGTGGAAGTTGGGCCACCCACCCTTGCGGCGGGGCAGGCCCTTTTAACCGCATCAACCGCATAGTCGTACAGCATAAAATATTCTTCTTCCGTACCTTTCCAGTAACCAATGTTTGGCTCATTCCATACCTCCCAATACCACGTGGCTACTTGCTTTGCGCCGTAACGCTGCACACAATGGCTAACCCATTGGTACACCAGTTGCCCCCATTTATTATAGTCGGTTGGCTGGTAAGCCCAGCCGGTAAATATCTCCGAATATTGCGCTCCCGGCTTCCAGTAATGCCTGTATGGCTGCGGGTGTATTGAAAGTGCTTCGGGCATAAAGCCTATTTCTGCAATGGGCCTCATCCCCCTTGAAACATAGGTATCGAATATTGAGTCAACGATGTGCCAGTTGTAAATCGGCTTGCCTCCCGCATCTTCTGTATAAGCATTGGTTGAGCCCCATTTTAAAGCGGCAGTACCATCTCCTGTTGTTAACAGGTTATGTGTACGCACATAAACAGGAACCGGGCTAAGTTTTGATATCTCGGTAAGCAATTTTTTGCCATCCTTCATGTAAGTATAATTCGGCTCATCGTAACCAAAAAAAGCCCAGATGGGTTTTAATTTTTCTTCCTGCTGTGCAACATCTGCCTGGATGAAAACAGTTTGCTGTGTTTGCGCGATAAGTTTATTCCCTGCATGTATAAAGGGGATAATTAACAATAACAGCAGTGGCTTATATAAAATATTTTTATTGTCAGGCATGTTACCGGTGTTTATAAAGCAAGATACTTTATTCATTATAACCGGGAGCAGGCTAAAAAAATTATAAGCTGCGAATATTTCATTATGACTCTATAGATTTTCATCGCAGCTATGTAAAGACAGATTCTGCGGCAAAAGATGTTACATGGCCGGGCCCAGCCTGCGCTGCGCAAAAGAAAAACAGTAAATTCGCAGCCAATAAATTTATATGAACAGACCCTGCCTTATTTTATGTGCTTTTTTTACCATGCAATGTTTTGCTGCCTTTTGCCAAAGCAATGAACGGATGCAAAGTGCCCAGCCGGCTAATGTTAAACCGCCAAGTGACAAAGCGATGGAATTGAATAATGATGCAAATGAACATTTTAGCAAAAAGGAATATGCCCTTGCCATTACGGGGTACAAACAGGCTATTGCCGTTGATTCAGATTATGTTGATGCCTATAATAACCTGGGGCTTGCGTTGTACGAATCCAATTCCCTTGACAGTGCAGAACATTACCTGCGGACTTCATTGCACTACTATCCCGATGGTGTAACCGCCCTGCAGGACCTTGGCCTGGTAGAAGAAAAAAAAAGGGACCTTGCAAAAGCTTCTGACTGCTATAAAAAGATAACAGTACTTCAGCCGGATAACCCCGAAGGCTTTTATAACTCCGCACGTATCCTGACCACATTAGCCAAATTTGACGAAGCATTAGTGCAGGCACAAATGGCCGAA
>Ga0207159_1137_pt1 | contig 16774 bp, 15 predicted proteins | sample Alteio_BWMinHeat_23_FD_153511 | JGI IMG/M metagenome (GOLD analysis project Ga0207159, IMG submission 153511) | Enriched cells from forest soil in Barre Woods Harvard Forest LTER site, Petersham, Massachusetts, United States -... | ecosystem: Environmental > Terrestrial > Soil > Temperate forest >... | reverse complement strand
GAGCTGTTCTTCCTCTGTGACCAAACCGACACATTTCACTTGGGATCCAGGATAATTGGGCACCTCAACAAAATTCACATGAAATTTCTTCCAAAGTTTAATCTCATCCGAAACGATTTTTTCGATTTTGACGTGGACATAATCCGATGCAAGGAGTTCCTTATCGGCCCCTTGATTGCTTAGAAAGGCATGCAATGGAGTTTCTTCTGCTTTTGAATTCAAATACATCCGTGGGATGCACGTGATGAGACGGATTGGAAGGGTAAGTGTATCTATAATGAGTGAGGATAAAATTGCAAAGATAAGACCCGCAATATTTTGTACTTTTCTGGCATGATTTAATGTGAGCGGGAGAAATAAATCTGTGGCGAGATTTCTCCAAGTATTGGATCGGGTGGGTTTAACTAGCTCTGATACAAACCCCATGGTGTCTTTACCCTGGGGTGTTTTCTCAACTTGATGGTACTCCTCATTTGTGAGTTGTTTTGTCCAGATGGTATTATTGTTTAAGTTTGCGACTGAGATATAATTAGACATTTGTTGACTCCAATGTTTTATTTGTTTGTTTAGTACAGCATAAATATCGCAAATTTACAAGTCAATAAAAATCACTATAATTTCCTCACAGTCTCGTTAAATTAAAGGCGGCGCAGAGCGCCGCACTCCAAGGAGCTCGCAAGCTCACTCATGAGCGAGATTGCGAGCTCCTTAGAGTGCGGCGCTCAGCGCCGCCTTCAGTTTAGCGGGAATTGCTGAACCTGACCTGTCAGAAAATTCACGCTGCTTAAGAACACTAGGGCGATTGTATCTCCCTCTTCCAAGATGACCTTTTGAATATCCTCATTCCTTAGAAGATGTTCTCCAGGCCGTGGCTCCACAACAATCAAGGCCTTTTCAGGATCTATCCCATGATTAAAAAGGACCGGACAAAAGGGACCTAAAGGACAAAAAATTGTGGCATTTTTTATGTCCCTTATGTCATTTAGGTCCTTTATGTTCCTTTGTCCTTTCTTTATTAATTCTTTATAAGACCTTTACTTTAATTCTCTATTAATATATAATTCAGTGAAAAATAAGAGGTTTTTATGCTAGAGAATAGTAATTGGACACGCGTTGAGGCGCGATTTGATCGAGAAGAGTTCTTGGCAAAATATAACAAGTCGCATGGAGAATCGTTAGGTCGTGTTGTTGTTATTATTGATAGAAACGACAAGAGGTATGACGAAATCCTTAACGAAGCTTGTTGGAAGGCATTGTTCAAGCTAAAGAATGACTACAAGCAGAAAAACGATCAGGATAACTATCAATTTACCTACCTAAGTATGGGGCAATTTTTATCCAAACACAAGTTCTATCCTCAAAATAAAAAAGACAAAAAACTATTTCATAAACAAATAAGGCATAAGATTAAATTTCTAAGGACAGATGCCGTTAAGAATGATAAATTTGTCAAGTGGGCTCTCATTGATGAGGGGATTCTTTTGCTCAGTTACCTTAAACAGTTTCCGAATACTGACAAAAGAAGACAGTATCTATCAGAGGCTTATGTTCTGTTTTCTCAGGCGGAGAAGTTAAACACCACCCAAACGGTCTATCTCTTCCTTGCTGAAGTGATCTTGGATTATGAATATATTCCTCTAGGGTTTACGAGAGAAGAAGCAAAAAAATTGGCATATGGATACGTCAGAAAGTCAGAAGAAAAATCGGAGCAATCCAAAGAAGAAATTCCCTCTCAACAACATCATGAGAAAACTCCAAGGATTGTGACTCTGCCTACAGAATTTGCACGTCCGCGATATACAAGAGAACTTAACGAATGCCCACAGTCGCCACAGTATACAGTTCCTCTTGATGAAGTCTTGTCAGATCCAATGGAAATAGATGGTGCTCAAGATGGCTCTCTCCATCACTCTGTTATCAGTAGTCCTATAGATGATGAGATCCAAGAAGATGAAAAGGAAGTGAATGCCCTGAACACACTCCCAATAGAATCTCTTCAGAAACTGAAGCAATGCGATACCGAATTTCTCGAGGCGTTGGAAAACACACTCTGTGGCATGGGATTAAGTCTTGAGGATGATGAGTGGGATGAAGATATCTCCACAGATGAAGAAATTCGCACTCTTATTGACGACCATTATGGTGAGGGGACAGATATCACTATGTTCTTCGATGACAAAACTACGCAATTGAGCTTTCTCTCCTGGAATGCATATCCCGAAAAGATCTATCTAGTTAAAAAAAATAATAAGTGGTATCGCTCTATTCCCTCCTATTCTGGGGAGCTTCCAACTCTTGAGCAATTAGCAGAGATATATCCGAAAGTTGAGACATCAGCTTCCCATAAAGAATATGACCCGAACGTTGTTCGCCGAGTTTTGTTTGCAAACAATGTGCTCAAACTTCCCCGTAAAGATATTTCTGAGGGGGTTGAATTGGATGTTAGAAGGGTAAGTGAGATTTTAGTAGCAAATGGAATAAGAGAATCGTCCCGTTGGGTCACTTCAGAATTACGGGAGGCAATGATCCAAGTCTATCTTGAGCTCTATCAAGATCTACAAACAAAGAAAGTTACCCTGAGAAGCATCACGAAAGCTTTGTCGGACAAATTTGAGGTTGATAAAAGCCGAATTTATCAAGTGTATCATAGTGTCTTAGTGCCTACCGATCAAAGAAATCAAGGTGAAATTTCAAGTACCGACGCTGAAAAAGTTATAGCCATGTATAGAAGAGGGGACTCTTTAATTATGAAGCGACAAAGATAAATTTCAAGTCAATCATCGAGGTTATCTCAAAAAATATGGATCCAAAAGACTATCATCATCGTTTTGATCTCCAGCTCGAGAAAAAGGTATCTGAGACAGATAGAGATAAACTAATCGTTGAAACTTTTCAACAGCTTAAAACAGCAGAGGGGAAAAATCCATCCATTTCGAAGGTTGTAAATGCAGTGAAGCAACATAGCATTGGACGCAAAACTGTTGAACGTATTCTAAAGGGACAAAAGCTTGTCCAAGAACAAATTAAATCGAAGCATTTAAATAAAGACACTAAAAATAAGATCAAAAACGAATTTCATCGCATTAATCCGGCATATGGAGAAGTCAAAGCCACTTACCGACAACTGGCTGATAGATATAACGTTTCAGTAGGTCAAGTGGTCGATCTATTAAAAGATCGAACTTATAGAAGTGGAAAAAAAGTCAAACTTGATGAGACACTTGATAAGATACAAACCTTGCATGAGAGCTTGCGTGATGATCCGAAGCAAATAGTTAAGATTATGGTGGAGACAGGACTATCGGAATCATCAGTCATCCAATATTTAAAAAAACTAGAGGCTCAGCCGAAAAAAAACAGCTAGCTTCATTTTTGGGACTAGGACTAGAACTTCTTGTCCCGCGATGTCGTTATTAAAGGCGGCGCCGAGCGCCGCACTCCAAGGAGCTCGCAAGCTCGCTCATGAGCGAGCTTGCGAGCTCCTTGGAGTGCGGCGCTCGGCGCCGCCTTTACTTCAACGATACTGTGATGGATGTTCTGCGGGAATTGCTGTCACTTTCTAGATTTAAGGTAGGTGTTATGGATTGGTTTAGAAATACCATTTGCTTGTTCGTTTTTGTTAGTTCGCTTTCTGCAACGGAAAAGAAACCAGAAAGTCTCTACTTCTCTGAAATGGCAGCCAGTGGGACTGATTGGCTGATCAACAAGGGGCAAAAGGCTCCTGTGCTCAAGCCCCTCACGTGGGTCTCTTCTCGAGCGATGAGTACTGCCATATTTCCTCTCTGCACAGCAGTGGATATGGTTGTACTCACTACTAAACAAGTCAAAGAGGTTCCTCATATCCTTGTAGACAAAGATCCAACTCAACATAAGCTGCATGTAGAGCAATACAAAAAAAATTCAACTGCCCTTAAGAAAAACACATGGGGTATTGTAACCTCTCCTGTGGGCATCATTTCACCTGATATTGTAACTCATCACTTCATCCCTCATCATATTGAAACTTTTAAAGTAGTCCCGTACGGTAAGTTGTATAGTTCTCGTGCTCATGTCGTTTATCCTCAATCGACATCTGAAGTCCAAGCTATCCTCATCGAAGCTCAGCGTGCTGGTAAGACGATTTCGACCATGGGCAAGTCTATGAGTCAGGGTAAACAGGCCATCTCTAATCGAGATTGGAATGTCGTTATTAATACCTCCAAACTCAATCAAATCGAGATCGATCCGGTTTTAAAAATTGCCAAAGTTGGCGCTGGGGCCTCCTGGGGGGATCTGCAAAGAGAGGCAAATCAATATGGTTTAGCTGTCAGAGTGATGCAGGCCTCAAATATTTTTAGTATTGGGGGTTCGATTTCCGTCAATTGCCATGGATGGGACTATAAAACAGGTTGCCTACGCAATACCGTTGTGGCTCTCACCCTTGTGGATGCAATGGGTAACATTTGGGAGATTACACCCGAAGATCCAACATTTGACGATGTTGTGGGGGGATATGGAGCTTTTGGAGTAATTGTAGAAGCTGTCATCTCTTTGACAGATAATATTGAAGTTGTTGAAACTGGGGTGGAAATAGCTCCAAGGGACTACCACGCCTATTTCAACCAAAACATTCGACATAATGAAGATGTTGAAATGCATCTTTATCGTCTCTCGCTAGAACCCAAACGTCTCTTTCAAACGGGTCTTGCCGTGAATTATTTGAAAGTGAGCGATAAGCCGGTTGTGGCCAACCTGATGGATGAGCCAGAGCGCGGTAGCCGAGTCGATCGAGTGAAACTCCATACTATCCGCCGCCTGAAGTGGCTTCATCCTTTGGCATGGAAAGTCGAAAAAAAGAATGCTCTTACAGAGAAGAGATCGTCTCGTAACGAGGTGATGCGGCCGCCCATCAATCCCATCTTCAACAATTCACAAGTCGATACAGAATGGCTTCAGGAGTTCTTTGTCAAAGGAGAAGACCTAGCAGATTTTTTGAGTTTTTTAGGAGCAATCCTACAAAAAAATAATGTGGCGCCTCTTAATGCCTCCGTCCGATTTGTGAAACATGACAATAAAACAAAGCTGTCGTATGCAAGTGAAGGAGATCGCTTTGCAATTGTCCTCTTCTTCAATCAGAAACTATCTCAAAATGAAATTGAAAAAACCAAGATGTGGGTTCGTGAAGTCATCGATTATCTCATCTCTCATGAAGGGACGTATTATTTACCCTATAAACATTTTGCCACTGTAGAACAGTTCAGAGCCTGTTATCCCAATTGGCAAACCGTTGTTTTAAATAAACGAAAGATAGATCCGAAGTCTCTTTTTGATAATGGATTTATTGCAGATTACCTGATTGCAAATGAGAGGCATGATTCCCTCTTTCGTGACGTGTTCAGTCGTGTGGACGGCCAACGACAGGGCATTCGTGACTTTTTGAATCATGTGTTCATGCAACTCGATGAAGAGAATTTTTTTGCTATTGTTGACTCCATTTTAGACGATCCACAACTCAATGACGACGCAATTTATGAGAGGCTGTACAATAGAATTGGAGATGCCAAGTCCAATGCGGTTTCAAATTTACGAGAGACCATGCATTCTTTGAAATGCCTCAAAGAAGAATTGGGAGATCAAACTGCGCAATTAGTGGGTCAAAAGACAATTTCCGGATACTTGGAAATAGGGTATCCAGGCAGGATGATACGGCCTCTTAAAAATCGCTTAGACATGAAAGGCCCACTTTATGTGATCACGGATCAGGAAAGGATAAGCGACTATGTTGAAGCCGGTTTCCCTCGTCCTTACGATCGATTTATTCCTTTGAATAATTACGAGCCCATTTCAGAAAGTGACATTCCAACGGCTAGTGTCGATCTCGTCTGTATGTACATTGGTCTACACCATGCCCCTGAAGAGAAACTTGATCTGTTTATTCAGTCTATAAAAAGGGTTCTCAGGCCAGGGGGAACCTTCATTTTGATGGATCATGATGCAGGTTCGCGAGAAATGCAAAATCTCGTCGACGTTGTGCATAGCATCTTCAATGCAGCCACAGGAGTTGAACCCGAGCTCAACAGCCAAGAAATTCGGAATTTTCATTCCTTACATTATTGGATAGACCGCGTGGAGTCTCATGGATTGGTTCACTTCAATACAAAGCCCCTCATACGTGTAGGGGACTCGACTCAAAATTCACTTGTGCGTTTTGATAAGTCTATGGCCATGGCGACTCCTGAGTCGATTACAGAATCTTTACTCATGGATCCTCACTATTTGCGGCCTCAAAAGCAGACCTATTTAACGGCTCCAGAATGGCAGAATGTAAGGGCTTCTCAGCGCTATGCAGCTTTTGTTGAAAAGAACCCCGCCTATCGATATCCCTACTTCAGTGAAATCGGCGGCTTCTGGAAGGTCTATGGGCAATCTTGGAATGCTGCCCAAAAGCAAAATGGTGTTGCTGAAGTCGCCCTGGCCGAATACAACCTGATGAATCTTTTTGTAGGCACCACGATGACCCTTGAGTACGGAGCAAAAGGAATAATCGCAGCACCATTTTCTCTGGTGGATAAAGCCATTGGCAGAGGTGACAGTAAGGTCGACAGCTCCCCCACTGACGAAGAACGCGTCCGTTCCATGAGAGAATATGGAAACTTTATCGAGAATACCCCTTTCTACAAATATCCCTACTTCAAAGATATTGGGTCTTATTGGAGTACCTACTGGAATGAAAATAGGTCTTTAAAAGATCGTGCCAAAGGTCTATTGGTAGGGACGGGGATGACTGTAGAGTATACATTAAAAGGACTTGTTTCAGCCCCCATGTCGTACATCTATGGATCAGAGGCTATCAAGGAAGCTGAAACCACACATCTTCTGCTCCACGATCAAGAGAACCATATTAAAACGATCGATTCGAGTGTTGTGGTAGTAGAAAGTTACCCAGAGCACCATTTGAAGCATGTTGAAATTCCCCGATACAAACGTTTTACAGAAATTATGTTAAAAATCGCTCAAGAACCCTCTATAAGATGTCTCAATATCGCAGGGCACGATAAAATTCAGGTTGATGTCAAAAGTCCCAAAGGTGTATTTCAGGACCACCCAGGCATTCGAATGCTATATGAAATTCCTGCTCCTACAGATTTGGAATCGACGTATCTCGCATTGGAGGTTGAGGTAGAGCTGTTGTTTGAAGCGATCAGAGCTTTGCAAAGGGATGGCTTAGAGATCCTTTTCATCCACGATTATTAGACATCCATATCTTCAAAAGGGGTTTAAGATGAAGCAAAAACGCAGAGATGATATACAAGTTAAGATATACGAGAATAGACCTCAAGATTTTAATCCTCATGTGGAAGTGGCTGCCTGTTATGTGGAGTTGGGCGGAAATTTTCTCTGGCTCAAAAGAGCGGCCGATAAGCCAGAAGGGAATATGTGGGGAGTGCCTGGAGGAAAGTTTGAAGTCAATGAAAACCCTGAAGAGGCAGCTGTTCGTGAATTATTTGAAGAAACAGGCATCACAATTGACGCTCGATCACAACTTCATGGTTTAGGAGCTCTCTACGTCCGTAAGCCCGAGGTTGATTATATCTACCATCTATTTCAAATTAACATGGAAAGGGCGCCCACAATTTCTCTTTCTGCTGAGCACCTGGAATATACCTGGGCTTCCTTGAATGAAAGTAAGAACTTAAATCTAATGGCAGGGGCTGAAGAGCTTTTGCACTATTATCTCACTCGTAAGCGGAGGATTTGAGATGTTTTAAAATAATTATTTACCTTTTGGTTTTGGCCTGTTATAGGGTGAGGATATCCCATATCTTGGGAAATAAGGAGGTCTTTATGGATTCCAAACAGATGAAAGATAGCGTCCAGCGCCTGTATAACGAAGTTTATACAAAGGGGCAGTTGTCAGTCTGTGATGAGTTGTGCGACCCAAACTTAAAGTTTCACGATGCCGCAGCAGAAAGTTATAAACCAGGCGTTTCTGCTTTCAAGGACTCCGAAAAGGCCTATCATCGAGCCTTCCCCAAAAAAGAACCTAAAATTGAAGATATCTTTGTGAACGATGATAAAGTTGTCGTTCGTTGGTCTTGCAAAGGCAAGCATGAAGGAGAGCTACAGGGCACGCCTGCCACTCATCGACCTTTTAAGATTTCAGGGATCAGTATCTATCAATTCAAGAATGGAAAAATCAGCGAGGTTTGGCAATCCTGGGATCGTTTGAGTCTACTTGAGCAACTCGGCATTGCGCAACCCGTCCATGCCCTACACTAAAACAGGGTAGGTTCTTGTTGTAATCAGTAAAATGGCGGCGCCGAGCGCCGCACTCCAGGGAGCTCGCAAGCTCCCTGGAGTGCGGCGCTCGGCGCCGCCTTTAAATGTAACGAGTGTGCTATTTTGACTCTTTTTTCTGATCCTGCTCTTTCTTTTTATCGACGTCCTTTTTGGTCTTTTTGGATTTTTCGGGAGCTTTGAGCTTAAATGGCTTAGTGGGAGGAGGATGGACATTATAACATAGAAATTGATATAAATAATACTCATCGATTACACCCTCTGTAAACCTTCGACGAATCCTTTAGTTTACCGCAGAGCCGCAGCGAGCGCAGAGGAAACGCAGAGATTTTTTTTCACAAAAATAGTCTCTGCGTTTTCTCTGCGTACTCTGTGGCACTGCGGTAAACTACGGCGTTCGTAAAGGGGTTCGTCGAAGGTTTACTTTTTTTTTAATTGCATTAAAAGAAGATTTCTGATAGAATTCTTTTTGTCACTAATAGGAGAGATATATGATAGATAATAATAAACCATTGAACTTTCGAAATTTCTTTGGCGAGTATGCATTGGCTCCTTTATCTTCCCAATTATCGCTAAAGGAACGCATTGTCGCATTAACCCTTTCGATATTAATGGGAATTGCCACCTTGGGAGTTGTTCATTTCACTTTGTTAGCTCTAAGACGATATAAAGTGAATCCTAAAACACCTCAAATAGAAAAAATCCAGAATATCAGTCAGCAGACGATCAAAAATGAACCAGCCCCCCAAGATCTTTCTAAGACTTCAAATAGTGAACTTAAAAATGATCCAATATCCAAAGATTTTGAGTATTTCTGGGGTTACTTCAAGGAGTATCTCTCCAGGATAAAAGAAAACAAACTTCCCAATTCAGAAACTGGATACTACGCTTACATTTGTGATCGTTGTAAAGATAGTTCCTTCTGGATGCTAAAGACAAATCCTTCACTTGTTAAAGAGATTGAGGAAAAAGCCAAAAACATTCAAAACCATGAACTTCCTACAACTAATACTCGAAATGAAGGCATGAATAGCGATCCTATAAGTGCGTATAGAAACTATTTGGAGGCCAAGTATCCATTTCGGTTTCATGGGGTGCTTGATGAGAAGCAGTTGGATTTCGAAAAATTTATTCAAGGTGTTTATCAGTACTGGCCTAAAAACTATCCTTTAGCCTTTCTGATAAATATCGGCCGACATTGGTCCTTCATATTTATGGATGAAAACAGGCGTGAACTACAATACGTTGATAGTGGTGGAGGATGTGCCGTTCGCAATGAAGTTAAGCGTCTTTGTGAATCATTAAGTCAAATGAGTCCTGACAAGCCTCCTTTTCGTTTTACCATACCAATTACAGATAAAGTACAAGTTGACTATCGATGTGGCATTTGGGTATGTTATTTACTCGAGAAGCTCCTTGAAAATCCCGATAAGAGTTTAATGCAGAATTTTACTACTCCTGAGGGACGATTTGATATTGATAAGGCTACGAGAGAAATTGATGCCTTTGAAATTCATATGCAAAAAACGATCATGGCAATATCTTCAAAAGTCACGTCTGTTATATAATTTATATATTATACAATAAGAATTAAAGACGGCGCGGAGCGCCGCAACTCCATGGAGCTCGTAGGCTCGCTCATGAGCGAGCCTGCGAGCTCCGTGGAGTGCGGCGCTCCGCGCCGCCTTAATTCTACGACACTGTGGTTATGAATTAAGCCTGGATGCAGTATCCATAGCAGTTGTACTCGAAGTTGAAGAGGTGGCCTTTATCCACAAGGGCTTGAATGATCCGGTAAAGCCAGACATGTTTTTGGACTTCAATGTTCTTAGAGCGAAATCCAAGGGCATGATAATTTCTCCAGGGGTCCTCATTTGTGTTTAATACAATAAGTTCTTTACCGGATATAATCCTATTTCTCTGAAAGTAGTCCTGAAGGCTTTTATCAGACTCAATTTCTTTCAACCGCTTCTTCTTGGCCTCAACGGCTTCTGCTTCAGTGATGATTCCGTTTTTACATGCCTCTGCAATCACAATATCGATCTGTTCCTCTGATACACAAGCGATTAAACCCCGACTCCGATTTCCACAATAATACTGCTCTCCCAAAAAACCTGTTGACTTGTTCCACATATGTTCAAGATCGATCAGACCTACACGTCGAGGGCCTTGATAACCTTGTGCTTCGGTCAAAATGGGAATATTACGCCATGCCACGTCATTGAAACCGCTTTTGGCCACAAAGGTCGCGAGTTGATGAGCGGTTTCGTTTAATTCTCTCGAGTACTTATGATAAAACTCCTCTTGGCTACTTTCGCGAGGGTTAAATTCTAGATACTCTTCAGCAATGAAAGTGTATTCATTCCCATCGGCATTAACCGTAAAGGTCTTAGCATGGGGAATGATAAGAAGACCTAATTGATGAACGAGGCAGGTTTGCTTAGCATCAACCATGTTTTCAAAACGATAGAGGATATTTTCATTACGAACGTTTGCGATTTTGAACACAAGATCAGGATGTTGTGCTAATTTGAAAACCCGAGTACGTTTCGTCATTGACCATTGGATTTGGTCATCCTCTTTACCCTGCAATATTTTTGGCATGAGCTCTTGTATTTTTCTAGTTGTTTCTGAGGAAATAGTGATCCCCTCTTCCAACTCCTTCCTTATATCGATGACTTTGAAGTTGTGTTGTGAACGTAGGATAGCCTTTGCAACAAGCATAAAGAGGGGCATCACAATTGTAAAATAAGAGAGGAGTTTTGCAATTCTCGCTAATAATGAAGACTCAGACGGAGAAAGGATGACTTTTTCTTGTCCGTTACTTGTACGTCCTTCAATGACAATAGCTTTTTTTCCACCTAGGTTGAAGTAGTCGTCCACCTTCTCAACTAGCGTGCTTCCAGAGTTATAAGATACAGCAGTAAAGAAATTTATTTCTGACATAACTAACCTTGTTTGTTTAGTCAAAATTATGTTCTATTTAATTGTTAATGTCAATTCAAAAGATATACTCATCGGCGATGTCGCGTTTGTCGTGACCATCGAGGACATGGAAGACGCGGAGCTTATTCAATGTCACTGGAGAAAGCTGCCCAATAGGAATATAGATTACCTTCTTTCCAAAGCGCCTTGCAAAACTTTTAAAAATCTTTCGAGGGGGCTTGTGAGCCACATAGACGATCATGGGTTTGACGGCATAGTCAATCGAGGCCATGAGCAACACTTCGGCTTTAGTCCTACAGTCTCGATAGTCGGGATCGCCCCAGACATTGGCCATGCGCCTTGGCGGGTAAGACATCAGGAAGCCTCCATACTCACAGCGGCTGATGCCAGGTCCTACGACCTGCTTTGTAATTGGTGTGGCGTAGAAGGCCATGTCAGACTCTTGGGAATGTTCTCCTAGCCATGTGGTGCCCCATGGGTATTTCTCTTGATAGGGTGTTCCTTCTTCTGGGGCATCCTCATCGAAGATGATGCAGATGGAACCGACGCCCCCTGGAGGCTTGCCGTTGACCTTGACGTAGAGCTTTTTCTCATGCCAATGGCGGATTGTCTCACGTGTATCGAGACCATCCTCAATACTTGTCGTAAAAGGAACTGTGCGGCCAGCCTCTTCTGAGAGAATCTGACAGCCCTTTTTCTTCAAGAAGTCGCCAAAACGTTCGATGGCGATGTCCTCAGGAGGATAGGAGCAGATGGTAAAAGGGCCTGGGGGTTTGAAACGGAAGGCAGATTTGTCTTTGCGTTTCTGAAAAAAATCGAAATCCTTTCGGCCCTTCTCTTTCATGTGAAAACGAATAATTTTGCTAGGACCCCAGACATCTTCAATGGAGAGGTCAAGTTCCGGCAATCCGTCGATATTGCGCAAGTGGGGGTAGCTCGTGGCCAGATTCCACACTTCGTAAGCATAATTATGGTCGACGCACCCTTTGGCAGCGGTCAGAATCTTGAAAAGATCGGGCATGAGCTGCCCGCCTATCAAGGCATAGTTCCTGACAAATTTCATCAGATTATGAAGATTATACCCTGCAAACGCATGCCCATAATTTTGGATGTACTTTTCCGACGATTCTTTATAGAGTTGAAAGATTGCTTTCTGCCGGTCTAGGGGGCCATCTATGGTGATCGTCTCACGACGCTCTTCATATTTTTTTGATATCCACCCATATTCAGCCGCCACATCTCTGCACGATTCTGGCGTCAATGTGCAAAGTTGAACCAGATCCCTTTCGCTATGATAGAGGGAGGGGAAAGAGCGGCTTTGAGTGAGCTTGAGGACATTTGCGATATGAGCCATTCCGCCTACGAAGAGGATCCGATCATAGGAAAGCGAGAGCTCCTTCAGCCTTCGAGCCATATAAGTTTCGCGCTGCAAGTCTTGTCGTGTGGGAAGAATCTTCTGTTCTGCAGCCGACTTTTCATAGAGCTCGTAGTAGACCTGTAAGCCTAGGCGTTGGATGGCATAAGGATCTGGGACATGTTCTCGGATATCAGGATATTCGTCCACATCGAGATCGATACAAAAGGAAGGAATATGGCGTTCAGCAGCGCTGCGCAAGGCTTCAAAGGTGGCATCGCACGGTTCCGACAGAAAATAGAGTGGATTATTTTCATGATTGAAAGCGATGACGACGCTGATATCGGGGAGTCTCGAAGCCGCATGCTGCATCTTATCTTGCATGGTTTCAGGTAGCTCTACAGCGATGCAATCGGGTTTCAGCGTCTCGATAGCAAGTTTGACTTGCGAGGCCATCTCCATATTGTAATGGATGATAGGGATGGCATGGATGGCTCCACGTTGGATGGTGAAGGGTTCTAGAAACGTCATCGCAATCCTATAGAACGTACATCAGCGCATCGTCGCCAAGTGTCATCAAGATGGCTTCACGGAGCAATCCATCGACGTTGCCCTTGTTCCCATTCAAGCTCTTGATGCGCTTAGCCGCATAGCGTGCGACATTGATACCATCGCGGATCGTGTAGTTCTCTTGATTGGCATGGGCCTTCTGCAGAAAAGCGATGACATAGTCCATGATATAATCATCGACGAAGGGGAGGTTTTCTCGGAGGATGCGCCGTTCTTCTTCTGCTTCGGGGAAATCCAAGTAAATCTGAGGCTGAAGACGGCTGTGGATATATTCTGGAATCTCAAAGGTGGAAGCATCATCATTCATGGTGACGCAGATTCTGAAATCGGGATGGGCAGACACCTTCAGACCTGCGACGATAGATTCAATATAGCGTCTTGTGTCGAGGAGGGGAGCAAGCGAAGCCCAAGATTTTTCGCTCATGCGGTTAGCTTCATCCAAGATACAAACCCCTCCACGGATCATGGCCGTCACGAGAGACGAAGCCACATAGCGGATGCCCCCAGATTGGTCGACGACAGGTGTGATGAGGAGATCTTCAGGGCGGGTATCCATCGTACATTGGTAGATGTAGACAGGGCGCCCGAGTTTCTTTGCCGCCGCATAGGCCAGGGTTGTTTTGCCGACACCGGGCTTTCCGATGAGCCTGGGATTGAGCGGAATGTCATTTTCGTCGACTACAAGCCATGCTGCTAAGAGCTGTTCCAACACATCGCGTTGACCGATCCATTGGAATTTAAATTCATCGGGGAAACCTAAGGCTATTTCGACCCCTTGGATTTGGATACGGCTTTCGTGTTCACTGGGAAGAGAGTATGTCATTGTAAGGAACCTTCATCATTTAAGGATTAGCAGCCTTCTGAGAACCATATTGCAAGGCTGCTTTGGCAATATTTTCACGCGCATTTGGGAACTGCAGTTCCATTTCGTTCAGCATCGTGTCCACCTTCTTGCGCATGGAGTTTTGGCCGACGGGGCATCGGCACATAATTCTAGCAAACCCCTGTTGCTGGGCAAAGTTGCGGATGTCTTGTTCGGCAATATAAATCAAAGGACGAATAATGGTCACTCCATATTCTTTCATATGAATTTTTGGGAGAGTGCCAGCGAATTCCGCCTTATGCAGAAGATTCATCAAGACAGTTTGTGCGCTATCATCACGATGATGACCAAAGGCAATCGTAACGGCTCCAACCTCTTTAGCTGCTTCAAATAGTAGGCGACGGCGCTCTCGGGAACAGCTATAGCATTCTAACGTCTCGAGTTTTTGGGTCGACTGCCGAGTGATGAAATTAATATCCAGTTTTGCACAGAGGGATGCTAGGTAAGATTCGTTCACGCCAGCACCGCAGGAGAATTCTCCCCCGATGTGGATAGCATGAATATCGAGTTCGGGAAATCCTCTTCCGGATATGGCCTTAAGCATGAACAAGAGCGTGAGGCTATCCTTTCCACCGCTCAGAGCAATGGCGACTTTGGAAATCCCATTCAGCATCTGAAAGTCGTAGAGAGCCTTTCGGAATGTACTTTCGATCTTCTTGCCCAGTTTGGTCCAGGGCGGTTGGGGGATTGAAATTTCCATGCTTTCTAGATTTTACAATTGTTTGAAAAGTTAACCATCGATTATAATTAGTTCAGTAATTTTGTCCTGTAAAAAGGTATGAGTCAAGTGCTATTTTGTAACCCGATTGGGCCCATCGAGGGCTACGCCAAAAGAGTGAGATGAGATATGACTGAAAAAGCTGGAAGGAATGATCCCTGTCCGTGTGGATCAGGAAAGAAATACAAGCAGTGCTGTATGAAAGCTGAACAAACGAAAAAAGCGGCCTCACACACCCCTCAGGGACTACGTAAGTTTACTGCCAAGGTTTTGAGTGGTGGTGGGAAGCCTAATCCTGAACCTCAGCCTATATCACAAGGCCAAAATCAGGCAGCGGCAAACTATCAGTCGCTCATGGACCGCTCTTTTGGCAGTGGGATTCATAACCCGAGTGATAGGCCTCCCGTTCCTGAAAATCCTGATGAGTATCTTCCTAAACAGAAAAGTTCCGATGACGATCAGCAATAATCTTGTTGAGACAAAAAAACGGATTCTGCTATAACAACCCCTTCGCTGTGCTGGCATAGCTCAACTGGTAGAGCACCCGACTTGTAATCGGGCGGTTGTGAGTTCAAGTCTTACTGCCAGCATCATCTCTTCGGGGGTATCGCATAGCGGCAATTGCAAGGGACTGTAAATCCCTCGACTTCGGTCTCCGTTGGTTCGAGTCCAACTACCCCCAAAATCACAAATGGACAAATCGACCTCATGGACCACATGAACCAAATCGACAAAGTCCATTTGTCGATTCTCTGCTTTGAACAGTGATGGTAAATTAGATGTTCTTGACTTGGAAGTTTATTAAGTATGATAAATCATTGATGGGTCTCAGTGACGGTAACGGGCCAGCAAGTATTCAAGTTGGAATGAGAATCAACTTGCAGGCCCATCATCATTTTCTTTTCCACTTCGGATCTTCGCCGTAATATCGCTTTCCATCGATAGGTGAACCCCAAGGATCGTTCACTTTTTTATAGAAGCTGTAATTGTCGTGTTCTTCTGCTCGTCTTATGAGGCCATTGCATTGCCTTTTCCATTTTTTTTGGGTACCTCTCGCAGCGCCAGCGACAGGACCCCAAGGTTTTTTAAAAGATCTGCTCATAATCACAAAATCCGTAATACCTCTTGCTCATCCACTGCCGACGAATCATACAATATCGCAACTGGCATTTGCAGGCCTTTTTGCTACAGAGTTTCTTCTTTGAAATTTTCATAAAGCGAAAAACTAAGCCATCATTGCCCTTTGTATAGGCTGGGCATGTGTAAGAATCATGACGTGAATGCTTGGAGGTGTCTTCCTGGAAGCATGAGGTATGGCTTCAATCAAAATGTCCATTCCGAGAGCCATTAAAAAGCGAAAAAGGCGTTCGATGGTAAAACCTGAAATTCTCCCACGTATGATTGCCGATACCTTAGGTTGATCGATCCCCATAAGCGTTGCTGCTTTTGTTTGGGTTAGCTTTTTTCGCTTTATGGCATCGGCAATAAGCATTGCAAGTTCGGCCTTAGCCAAAGCCTCTTGCGGATTTAGGTGGCCTGTGTCTTTGTAAACATTACCAGAGCTAACCGTAACTTCTATTTCATCTTTTTTTTTCATGATGCATTCTCCTTATCCGAATCGCTCTTTATAATCTGTAGAGGCTCTCTTTAACCTCTGCTCAATAAGGTCCATATCTTGTTTGGGCGTTGCGATCTTTCGTTTACTCTTCTTCTGGAAGACATGTAAAACATAGACTGCTTTCTTAAAGTGAACAGTATAGACGGCCCGATAGGTTCCGCTTCTATGATCTTCAACAATCTCAAGAACGCTATTGCCACCAAATCCTTTGAGTGGTTTTGCGTTTAGATGCTGTTTCCCACGCGTGGCTTGAAGCAGACCAAAGTTAAAAGTCTCCTGCACTTTTTGCGGTAGCTTTGTTAAGTCTTTCAAACTCGATCCAATCCAGATGAGTTCACGCGTGTCCATCGATTCCATGAGATCCTCATAGTCATATTATGCCAAATCCAGCATATTCCAGCAAGATTT
>Ga0207159_1136_pt1 | contig 16904 bp, 14 predicted proteins | sample Alteio_BWMinHeat_23_FD_153511 | JGI IMG/M metagenome (GOLD analysis project Ga0207159, IMG submission 153511) | Enriched cells from forest soil in Barre Woods Harvard Forest LTER site, Petersham, Massachusetts, United States -... | ecosystem: Environmental > Terrestrial > Soil > Temperate forest >... | reverse complement strand
TCGAGGGATACGATGGGTGATTCAATTATTCTACCCAGCTCTTTGTTATGGTCATAAATGATAATGGTTGGTACATGATGTATAAGCTTTCCTGCCTCTTCGTGTTGCGGGCTCTGCTTATAGGCATTTGTTGAATTGTTAACAAATATGAGTTTTAGATGAGCTGTATCGAATAATGCTGCCTGCAAAATTTTTATTACCCTTGGTACCTCACGTTTGCTGTCGCCGCACCAACTGCCGAGGAATATCTCGATGGTTTTATTTTCAAGCAGTGGTTGTATCGTGTGAACTGTTAGTGTATCAATTGTATAACCGGTGTACGATTTATCAAACCATTCCTTATAAGGGCCGGTTTGCAAAATAGATAGTGAGCAGTGGCCCGCAAGTATTGTTTTACCCTGTTCGTTTTGTATTTGGGCATTAATAACGGGAGTAGAAGATGGCGCAATTGAACGGTTACAGGCTGTTGCTGCAACGCATATTGCTGTCATCATGAATACATATTTCATGACAGTATTTTTAAATGAATAATAAAATGGCATTAGCCCGCATAATGAATACAGGCTTTGAAAAGGCGTGATATATTATTCAGGAACAGGGAGGATGAAAAATACTATTGATAAGTAAGAATGAATACAAGGATGGGTTACAATTGTTATAATTACTGGTACGTTGCACCAGGTTTGAATGATACAGGGGCTTTTCAGTGAGCAGATATTTCCAGTCTGTTTGGGAAAGAATTTCCTTTTGCTTTTCCGGTAAAGAGTTTTGCTGGTCGGGCGGAACATTGGAATATTTGAAATCGCACTGCTGCTGGGTTTTGTCTTCATCAGGTACAATAGTGTATTCTGCGTATTGTTCTAACCTTATTGCTGTTGGGGCAAATAGGACACAGATAAGTAATATTGCGAGCAGTTTCCGCAGACAGGTAATTTACTGTAAGGTATATATTTTCTTTAACTCACTGCAAATTCTTTGTACTGAATCTTTTAAGGGCGTATAAGTAAACTCCGGAAAGTACTTTAGCAGTTTGCTGTTATTAAAATATACTTTGGCCTGGGCTGTTTTAGCGGTCTCCTTTGTAAGCAAAGGCGCCTTGCCGGATATAGCACCTTTAACTGCTTCCACCCTCCAGACAACTTCAGCAAGAAAAGGGGTAACTTTTTTATACGCCGGCTTTTTACCAAAGCTGTGGGCTATTTCTTTAAACAGTTCTTGGTAGCTAACATTGGCAGCGCTTAATATAAACCGTTGCGACGTGGCATTGCTGTTCATTAGCAGCATCATTGCCCTTACTACATCATCTACATCAACAAAACCGGTAACGCCTTCGGTGTACCAGGGAAACTCATTATAGGCGCTTTTAAAAATACCTGTTGAGCCTTTGCTCCAGTCACCAGATCCTAAAATAATGGTTGGGTTTACTATTACGGCATCCAATCCTTCACCAATCCCCCGCCATACTTCCATCTCCCCAAAATATTTGCTCCTTCCGTATTCGCTGTTACTGGTTTCTTTTGTCCAGTTCATTGTTTCATCTATTACTGTATCAATGCGTATGCGCCCCAAAGCAGATACCGAGCTTACATGCAGCAGTTTCTTCACCCCTGCATTAAGGCAGGCATTTACAATATTGGCTGTACCATTTATATTGGTTTTGTATAACAGGTCCCGTACTTTAGGGCTGAAGGAAACCATGCCTGCACAATGGTACACCTGCTGCACATTAGCCATCGCTTCTTCAAGTGCAACAACGTCAAAAATATCGCCGTGCACCCATTGTACTTTACCATCAGTACCTTCAATAGACGGGATAGCTGATCTGTATAAAGCTTTCACTTCTTTATTTTGATGAACAAGCTGCTTTATTAAGGCAGAGCCAACTAAACCGGAAGCCCCAGTAACTAAGATCATTTGATTGCAGATTTATAGATTGCAGATTTTTCCATACAGCGTGTACCCATATTTTATATATGACATATAAGAAATTTAATACACTTCGGCTAAAGCCATTTGCATTTGCTGCTTTGTCCCAAGCCTAAAGGCTTGGGTTAAGTAAACCAACCAAACCGGATGGTTGCGGACTTCCATTTTAGTATAACCCAAGGTTTTAGCCTTGGGATTAATGCAAAATAGAATATTGGCTTTAGCCAAAGTTTTCTTTATAACCAAGGCGTTCTACAAAATGTTTATACTCCTCCCTGTTTTGGTTCCCCACACCGCGTGTACCCATGTTTTATATATGATATATAAGAAATTTAATACACTTCGGCTAAAGCCATTTGCATTTACTGCTTTGTCCCAAGCCTAAAGGCTTGGGTTAAGTAAACCAACCAAACCGGATGGCTGCGGACTTTCGTTTTAGCATAACCCAAGGCTTTAGCCTTGGGATTAATGCAAAATAGATTATTGGCTTTAGCCAAAGTCATCTTTATAACCAAGGCTTTCTATAAAATGTTTATATTCTTCCATAAAAGTAAATTTTTGATGATGCATCTGCTGGTTGTCAATATATGCCCTTACTATATCAATTTTATCATTACTTACCGAAGCCGCAAAATATTTATCAGCCCATTCCAAACCATTTTTAGTAAGCCCGTTTCTGTTTGCCCAAAAGGCGCTTTCTCCTTTTAATAATTGCATTTGCTTCGCTATACTTAAATCATATTTTAAAAGCATTAGCACATGTATATGTTCATCATGCCCATTAATTCTGTCAATAATAATCCCTTTCTCTACAGCATTAGCACTAATATGAGTGCATACTTGACCAAGCAGTGCTGGTTTTAATATGGGCTCCCTGTTTTTGGTTCCCCACACAGCATGTATCCATATTTTTATATGTGACATATAGGAAATTTAATACATTTTGGCTGAGCGATTTGGGATTTACTTTTTTGCCCAATCCGGCATATTGGTTTTTTACTACACCCTTTATCGTTAACAAATTCTCACCCCATACCTTACCAAGCTATTGATCAACTTTCTTTACCATCCTTGCCATACTCATAAAAGCCTTTCCCGTTTTTTCTTCCCAATTCACCTGCATCAACCTTTGCCTTTTGCAGAGGCGATGGCATTAAACGTTCCGGTTTGCCCAATGCCTGCCAAACAATATTGCTTACCGAATAATTAATATCAATCCCTATAAGGTCCATCAGCCGGAAAGGTCCCATTTTAAAACCACTGGCTTCCATAACTGCATCAATGGTTTCTATATCGGCAAGACCGGCTTCAACTAATCTCATCGCTTCTAAGTAATAATGCCTTGCCACCCGGTTTACAATAAATCCCGGTGAGTCGTTGCACACAACAGGCGTTTTACCCATTTGCAGGGCAATGCCAATAATGGTTTGTACAACGTCATCGCTTGTGTGGACTGTTTTAATAACTTCAACCAATTTCATTACAGGTGCAGGATTGAAAAAGTGCATGCCCGCTACCCTTGATGCGTCCATAACACCAAGGGCAATTTCAGTAACAGATATGGAGGAGGTATTAGTTGCAAAAATTACATCGCTGTTGTTTATAGCGGCGAGTTTATTGAACAGCCCGATCTTTGCCTGCTTGTCTTCAATAATGGCTTCTATTATTATACCGGCTGTACAATCTTCAACCTTTTCTGTAAAATCAATCCGCTTTATAATTGTTTCCTTTTCTTTAGCATTAATTTTCTGTTTGTCGCACAATTTTTGAAGTGTATTTTCAATAACGGTCCTGCTTTTATTAAGCATACCGGTGTTAACATCAAAAAGAATAGTATGATAGCCTGCCCGTGCCGCTGCCTGGGCAATGCCGCTGCCCATAGTACCAGCCCCGCACACGCAAATAGTATTTATTTGTTTAGCTGCCATACAGTTTGCAAAAGTACATGGATAATAAGATACTTACATGTTATCCACTGTATCATATAAAAATCACAGCGCCTTTTATAGGATGCTTAATTTTACAACATGAGGCAATTAGACCTTTTTGGATCACCGCAAGAATTGAAGCCTGGCGAAAACCCGGATGAGAAGGTTATTGCTGAAACTGAGACCGCTGAAACCGCAGCTGCAGCAGATACCGATACGGTTAACAGCAGGAATGAGGGCAACAATATTATAGTTATCGAGCAGGAACTTTTTGCCAGGGAGCCTGAAACCGATGAAGGCAGCCAATTGATACTAAAGGCGCCTGGAAGAAGGGGAAGAAAGTCATTCAAGGAAATTGATTTGGAGATAGCGCTGGTAGAGGTGCCGGGTGATGAACTGCTTTTTCAAAAAATGTATTATCCTATTAGCCAGGTGGCTAAGTGGTTTAATGTGAACACCTCACTCTTACGGTTTTGGGAGAATGAGTTTGATATTTTAAAACCGCGCAAAAACCGGAAGGGTGACAGGCTTTTCAGGCCTGAGGATGTTAAGAGCCTGCAGGTAATTTATTATTTATTGCGCCAGCGAAAATTTTCAATAGAAGGCGCTAAAAAATATTTAAAGCAAAACAGGAGCAGGGCCGATGTTAATATTCAGCTTATTCAATCTTTAACAAGATTTCGTTCCTTTCTCTTGGAAATCAAAGCTAACTTAGGCGAATGAAGAAACTATTTTTCAGTGTCAGCATAATGATGCTGTTTTTTGGGTGTTCAGTAAAAAAGGCTGCTGTTGCTTATGTACCTGCCCATAATTACGAGATAAGTTACGATAACGGAAAGGTATTTAAAGGCCTGCTAAAGCGTACCGATATTGAAAGTGATACGGCTTTTAAATGGTTTCAAAAAAATATGCAATACGGTACTGCTAATGCCGCAGCTATAGAAGCTTTTAAAAAGAACAGCGGAAAGTTTAAAGTAGTTGTATTTTTTGGAACATGGTGTGAAGATTCCCAAAATCTTGTTCCCGTATTTTACCGTCTTGTTGATAAGGCTGGTTATCCCGATGATAACATAACCCTTATTGGTGTTGACCGCGCCAAAACAACACTGGACAATCTGCATACTGCATTTGGTATAACCAATGTGCCCACTTTTATAATAATGAAAGATGGCAAGGAGGTAAACAGGGTAGTGGAATATGGAAAGTATGGAGAGATAGATAAAGAGTTGGGGGAGATTGTTGCCGGGCTGTAATGTTTCTGCACTATCTACGAATTACGAATCAATACGAATGTACGAATGAATATCGATGATGTTTAAGCTTGTCAAGCGTTAACATCTGGTATTAATGAGGCACAATTAATATAGCATCCCAATAGCGGCTGCTTTTAGTTCGTAGCTCTCTCTTCATCGAATAAAAGGCAATCTTTCTAAGAAACGAATGATTCTTCATTTGCATCCATTCGTAATTCGCAGATGATACAATTATTGCTTTACAGTAGACGAATTAGCGCCTTGAGCATTGCCCGCAGATGAGGGCAATGTAAGTAAGGTTACAGGCCAGTCAAAATGCGCATTGAGTATTTTTGAACTGGTAGTATAATTATAATCAGGGCTAAAAATAAAAAAGCAACTGCCGCCTTTTATCTGGTCAATAATTTGTTCATGCTCGGCATAGGGTACCGCAGGGCATCCATAGCTTCTTCCCATCAAGGTGCCGAGGTCGGCCCTTTCTTCATTAACATAATAGCTGCCGTGTAAAACAATATTACGCGCACGTACATGATCGTTAATGCCCTTTTCCATACCATCAAAATGCATGCTGTATCCGGCTTTGCCCTTGTAGGTGTCAGCTGTTACCAAAAAACCAAGCGAACTTTTATGTGAATTATTGCGGTTTGAAAAACTGGTAGCATATTCTTTACCGGAATTTTTTCCGTGGGATACATAAGTGTTAACCAATAACTGGCCATTTACCATGTCGATAATATACAATCTTTTACTGCTGCTTAACTGGCTGTAATCGCAAATGGTAAGTACATCAGGGCGCTGCAGTTTGTTCTGGCTCAGCAGGTATTCATAACCCTTGCATGCATAGAAAAAAACATTCCGCTGCAAACCCGCAGAATCCAAATGCATTTTATTATACAGGGAATCAACCCAACCGGTAACGGTTGCGGGTTCATCTGAAGAAAGTAAAGAAGGGAATTTTTTACCATCGGTAAATTTACCTGCCATAGCAGGATTAATTGATGTAAAAGCACACAAGCAGATACTGCACACCATTAATAATGTCCTCATCAATGTCAATTTTTTTCAGTATTAAGAAATTTATTATAACTGTTTTCCACAATCTTTATTGCGGGGAAGGCGAATATAAAAGTAATTTATATATTAGTGGAAAATTATCAGCAAAAATTAAGCCGCTGTAATATTAATTTTAGAATTTTTTAAGTAATTAAGTCCAAAAGAAGACAATTTGACCATTTTATCTGAAAATAGGCGGCGCTAACTAATGATTGTTAGCTATTACGGGGTACGAATTTTTTTCGTTTATTTGTTGATGGCCTTTCGTAAGTCAATTTTAAGGGTAACTGCTACTACATCCACTTTAATAAATACTTTTAATTCGTGGCTTTGCGGATAGATAAGGTTTAACCGCTTGCTTACATTTTGCAGTACGATGCCCCTGCCTGTAGATAACGTAGAAGTATCGGCAGGTTTACTCCAGGTAAGGTTCATGTTAAAAACACCGTTTGCTGATTTTACTTCTATTTCAAGTGTTTTGGCTGTAATGTCATGCAGCGACAATTGTTTAAAAGCATTTTCTGCAATGGGCAAAATAATAAACGGAGCTATTTGTTCATTGCGGGCATACTCTATTATTTTTAAAATAATATTTACTTTGCCGTCCAGGGCAATTTTTTCCAGCTCAACATATTCTTGCAGCAGTTCCAGTTCCTTTTCAAGGCTAACCCGCGACTGGTTATTTTCATACATAGCATAAAGAAGCAGGCTTTTTATCTTTTTTATCATCCCGGCAACCAACAACGGTTTTTCGTTTAACAATACTTCTACCCTATTGAGAATATCTACAAAAAAAACGGGCTGTATCTGGCCCTCGTCCACTAACGGGGTTATTTTTCTTTTCTCGTTTTTTATCAGGTCAAGTTCCTGCTGTTTTACATGCCACATTTTCCCCAGCTTTATAGCCGCTGCCAGGCAGCCTTCCATATTTATCTGGCTGAATAAATTAAAAAATTCCCACACAAAGCTTTTGGGGTAAGAAGGCTTCATCAGCCCGTCTAAACCGCGCAGCACCGGAAGTACGTGTATATAATAAACTTCGAAAAGGATAAAATAGATAATGCTGAACAGCAGCCATAAAAGCACAAGGGCTATATAGCGGCCTTTATTTAAAAACTGCGGTATTAAAAAATAGATAATTGCATAGCAATAGATCATATCCAGCGGAGTGGATACTGCTATTTCCAGCAGCGACGAAAAAAAGGTACGGGTAATGGTGTAACCATGCCATTGTAACGTTGAAAAGATGGCATAATATAATATCCACCCTATCCAGAAAAGCGAGTGCCTTGCTAAACGGTAATTGCGGTTATTAGAAAAGATGAGCGAATAAGTTGTCATAGCGGTATAAAAAACTATGCTGCAAATTTTTTAAGAAGCGGGTTTAAACAGTGATTGAAAATATGGTAAAATTTCATAGACGAACAGGAATATTCTTTATTCCCGGTAGCAAAAAAAATTGCAGGTGGTTGAAACCACCCGCGTCACATGAGAAAAATGAGAAAATTTTAGAATATTATTAAACAATGGTTTTTAAGCTATTAGTTACCGGCTACAAAACTAATGTGCCTAATGTTACCACAATGTATAATTTACCTGAACTATGAAGTTTACTTTCCGAAGAATGATTTTTTAATGCCGGGGCAATAAATCAAGCAATCGCAAGGCAAACGTTTTTTTCTTAAAGCGATGCAAATTTATATATTATTTTAATAAGTCCATATTTTTGATAGACTTTTATTCGTTTATCCCTAAAAATCGGACTTTAATAATAATTAACTTTTCTATTACCATTTTAAATCGAATTATTGCGAAGTTCTTCGTAGAAACAGGTTTTCTGGCCAAAAACTTGTTTTAGCCAATGAGATACCAAAATAACAAACAAATGCTGCCTGCTGCACGAGATAAATATGTAAATGATAGGCTGGTAAAACTGATTGCTATTCCCTTATTAGGTATTATAATACCCAACTTAACCGGTATTATAACTTATACACGGTACAGCATAGCTGAAATAGTGGGCAGTTATCTTTTTTTTATACTCATCTCTTTTTTTGTGTGGGAAGGTAATGCACAACTGATGCGCATTATTAAACGCAAATACAAGTGGGGGCACCGCAGTTATTACAAAACCATTCTCGCGCTGTTTTTGTCCAATATTATTTATTCGGGAGTAACATCTGTTTTACTGCTGGTGCTGTGGAAATTTTTCTCCAGGGAAAACGACAATAGCTGGCACACTATAACAAACACTGCTATTATCATAATAATTACGGCCAACATTGTGGCCAATACTTATGAGAATTTCTTTTTAAACCAGGAGCAGGTATATGCCCTGTCCAGGGTAGAACAATTAAGCCTTGCCAAAGCCCAGGCGGAATTAATAGCCTTAAAAAACCAGATAGACCCTCATTTTATTTTTAATTCGCTTAACACACTGTCGTTTTTAATTTCATCCGACCCCCCCAATGCAAAGCTGTATAACGATACGCTTGCCAAAGTGTACCATTACATACTGAGAAATAAGGAAAAAGACCTTGTTTTACTTAGAGAAGAAATTGAATTTATCAGCAATTATTTTTACCTGCTCAGGATACGTTTTCATAACTCCATCAGCATGACCATTGAAATAAACGATGTGGATGCCGAGGAATTTCTTATTCTCCCCATTTCCATGCAAACACTGGTTGAAAATGCCATAAAACATAATGAATTTACGGAAAGCAGGCCACTGGCAATTTATGTGTCTGTAACGTCCAACTATGTGCTGGTAAAAAACCGGGTAAACCTTAAAACTTACCCAGTGCCAACCTCCCGCATTGGTTTAAATAACCTGGACAACAGGTATAAGCTTATAGCAGGGCGCAGTATACTTATTGATGATACACCAAATTTTTTCAGTGTCAAATTACCCGTTATAAACCTTTTGTTATGAGAATACTAATTATAGAAGACGAAAAACCGGCGATTGAGCATTTAATTGAATGCCTTAATAACCTTGATGAAACAATTAAGATAACTGCATCAACCGGCAGCGTTAAAGAAAGCGTTAAGTGGCTGCAGGAAAACACCGTGCCCGACCTTATATTGATGGACATACAGCTTTCCGACGGGCTTTCGTTCAATATTTTTGACAACGTTAAAATTGAATGCCCCGTTATTTTTATCACCGCTTATGACAAATACCTTACACAGGCATTTGAATATAACAGTATAGATTACCTGCTTAAACCTATTGACGAGGTAAAGCTTAAGGCAGCCATAAAAAAATATAAGACCCTGCAAAATTATTTTGTGAACAACTATTCGTCACTGTTTGAATACCTTAATAACCAGAACAAGAAGAAATCAAGGATAATTGTGCGCAAGGGGCTGGAGTTTCAAACCATAAAAATGGAAGACATCGCTTATTTTTTTACGGAGCACAAAATTGTTTTCCTCGTTGACAGGAACAATAAAAAATTCCTGTCGGAGAACAACACCCTATCCGAACTGGAGGAGGAACTGGATGCCAATTTATTTTTCCGCGCCAACAGAAAATATATTGTAAATGCCAATTACATTAACCGTTTTAAACCGGTAGATAAAAGCAAGATCAGCGTTGAGCTAAGTGTAACTGTAAATGAAGAAATTATAGTAAGCCAGGAAAACGCCACATCGTTTAAAAAGTGGATAAACGCTATTTAAGAGCCGTAAGGCACAAGAAGGAGGCGTAAGGCGTAAGGTATAGGGTGTAAGGAAAAGAATCGATGAATTTTCTTCCTTACACCTTAAGCCTTAAACCTTTTACCTTTATGATTTACCTCCTGCTGGCTATCAACAAATTGATGTCCGTATATTTAAGGTCAAAGCGCTGGCTTATGTAAATATTGGTCAAGTGGCCTTTATACAGATAAATACCATGGCGCATATTAAAGTTGTGCCACAACATGGCGTCAAGGCCGCCTTCGTCACTGGCGTCCAGTAAAAGGGGCATTAATACATTGCTTATGGCATGGCTGGCTGTGCGGGCAAAACCACTGGGTATGTTGGGTACGCAATAGTGTATAACGCCGTGCTTTTCAAAAGTAGGGTGTTCGTGGGTGGTTATTTCGCTGGTTTCAAAACAGCCGCCACGGTCAATGCTTACATCAATTATAACGCTGCCGGGGCGCATGGCCATAACCATATCTTCCGTTACAACTATAGGGCTGCGGCCGCTTTCGTTGCTTAAGGCGCCAACCGCTACTTCGCAGGTTTTTAATTGTTTGCCTAATATTTTGGGTTCAATCACGCTTGTCCAAACGCGTACACCCAGGTTATTTTGCAGCCGTTTTAAGCGGTAAACGTTATTGTCGAACACTTTTACTGATGCGCCCATGGCAAGCGCCGTGCGTGTGGCAAATTCACCTACTACGCCTGCGCCTATAATAACAACTTTGGTGGGCGGAATACCGCTTATGCCGCCAAGCAACACGCCTTTACCCGAATTGGCGCTGCCCAAATATTGCCCGGCAAGCAGCATTACCGCGCTGCCGGCTATTTCGCTCATACTGCGTACTATGGGGAAGGTACCGCTGTCGTCTTTCAAATTCTCAAAGCCAAGGGCGGTTATGCGCTTTGCCATCATCTTCTCAATGAATTCCTGTTTGAGAATGGGGATATGTATAGGCGAGATGATGGTTTGGTTAAGCTGCAGGTGCGGAAGATCGGCTTCCACAACCGGCGCACTTTTTATTAAAATAGGCGCTTTATATACCTCAGATTTATCATGAGCTATTTTTGCACCGGCCTCGCTAAAATCACTGTCTTCGTATTTGCTTCCCTCACCTGCCTTTGTTTCAATGATCACGTCGTGGCCATTGTTAACCAGTACGGCCACAGCTTCGGGAATTAATGCTACCCTGTTCTCCTGGAAAGCGGTTTCCTTGGGGATACCAATATGTAATTTTGCACCCTGCGGCTTAATATCAAGTGTTTCTTCAAGCGTTTCGTAACTGAATGCCGGGTTTACCCTGGTTTTGGAGGAAGCCATAGTAGCTAAATTCTTTTATTAAAATTACTCTTTTTTCCTAACACTTATAGCACGAATAGAATAAACCCGCTGACACGAATTAAGACGAATGGCACAAATTACACGAATTTGAGTATCCTTCTGCTACAGGACATCGCTTACTGTCATCTGTCATTCTCTCACCTGCCAGCTTCTTTAATGACTTGCTGACCCAATGACTTACTGACCGATGGTGATTCTCCTTGTTTCCTCATCAATAGCCTCAATATGGATGTGTACTGCATCGTCCGGCAACAGGCCTCCGGCCTTTTCGGGCCACTCAATAAGGCAGAGGTTGCCACTGTATAAGCAATCTTCCACACCGGCCTGCATGGCTTCTTCTTCGTCTTTTAACCGGTACCAGTCCATATGGTAAATGGTGCCTGCAATTACACTGCGGTATTCATTTATAATGGCGAACGTGGGGCTGCTTACCACATCCTTTACCTGCAGAACAGTGCAAAGGGCGTGAATAAAAGTGGTTTTGCCGGCGCCCATAGCGCCATAAAAAGCCAATGCCTTTTTATGTTTTTTGCTGTTCCACAATTGTTGTGCCGCCTCGTTGATCTGGCTAAGATTAAAAACCATATTCATATAACAAAGATATTTCCCCGTTCGTAAGGCCGGGGATTTATTGAACGGTAACTTTGAATAAAACCGTAAAAGCCAAAATTAACGTACTCCCAAAAATTCAGGATATGAAGCTATATATTAAAAACATGGTATGCAACCGCTGTAAAATGGCTGTTAAAACAGAGCTTGAAAAGCCCGGGTATCATCCTGTTTCTGTAGAGTTGGGAGAAGTGGAGATAGCTGAAGAGCTTACCAAAGACGGGCTTGAGGCATTAAACATATCCTTAAAGCATCTCGGTTTTGAATTAATAGACAACCGAAAAGGAAAGATCATTGAGAAAATAAAGGTTGAACTCATCAATTTCCTTCAACATTCAGATGAACACAGGGAGGTTAACCTCTCCGGCTTTCTTTCAAATGAGGTTCATTACGACTATACTTACCTCAGCAACCTTTTTTCGGAGGTGGAGGGCACTACCATTGAAAAATACTTCATCAGCCTGAAGATTGAAAAGGTAAAGGAATTGCTGATGTATGATGAACTTTCCCTTTCACAGATCGCCGATATGCTGGGTTATAGCAGCGCCGCCTATCTCTCCGGACAGTTTAAAAAAATAACCGGCCTCACCCCTTCCTTCTACAAATCGCTGAAAGAACATAAGCGCAAAAACATAGACGAACTGTAAATGTCATAAACCATTCTCAAAATTGCATAACAATCCAGGGGGATGGCGTGATTAACTTTGCATCTTAAAGAATGACAGATTGGAGAATGACAGATGACAGGAGGAAAAGCCATTGAGCAAGCTTAACGGAATTACCTGTCATCTCTCATTCTGTCATCTGTCAACTAAATAGAGAGTTATGGAAACAATAAACTGGAAAGTAGAAGGCATGAGTTGTACAAACTGTGCCTTAACCATTCATAAATACCTGGAGGAAAAAGGCCAGCAAAATGTGAAGGTTAATTTTATAGGCGGCGATGTAAGCTTTGGTATAAATGGCAATATATCCAAACAGGAACTTGAAAAAGGTATAGATAAGCTCGGCTATCACGTTGTTACGAATGATGGTGAATTAAAAGGGAAAAAACGTAAGCTGTTTAATAATCACTTACAGCGGTTCTTATTTTGCCTGGTTTTTACCCTGCCGCTGTTGCTGCACATGGTTGGGTTTCACATCATGTGGCTAATGAACGGGTATGTTCAGCTTGCATTTACCATACCTGTGTTTATAGTGGGTATGGGCTTTTTTGGCCGCAGTGCAATAAACAGTTTGCTTAAAGGCATACCTAATATGAATGTATTGGTGGCGCTGGGTGCAGTTGCATCTTTTGGTTACAGCCTTTACGGCACCATTACCGGCAATGCTGAGCAGTATATGTTCTATGAAACCACCGCCACCATTATAACGCTGATATTTTTTGGTAACTATATTGAAGAAAAGGCGGTTGCCACTACGCAGTCAGCATTAAAAAAATTAGCTGTTACACAAAAGGTAATGGCCAATATGATCACTTACAATGAGCAACATGAGGAGCATATTTTTCCCGTTGAAAGCACCCACCTGCATGTGGGGGACCTGATATTAATAAAGAACGGTGAATATGTGCCAATGGATTGCAAGATATTAGACGGAGAAGCAAGCGTAAACGAAGCGATCATTACCGGGGAAAGCGTACCCGTTGAAAAGAAAATGAATGATAAACTTATTGGTGGAAGCGTTCTGGTAGATGGCACCATAAAGGCCTATGTTACTGCCGTTGGGCAGGATACTGTTTTAAGTAATATTTTAAAACTGGTAAAGGAAGCACAAACTGAAAAGCCGCCTGTACAACAGCTTGCCGATAAGATAAGCGCCATTTTTGTGCCTGTAGTGGTAAGTATTGCGGTAATTACTTTTTTAGCCAACTATTTTTTAGCGGATGTAAATTTCAGCGGCAGCCTTTTACGCAGTATTGCTGTACTGGTAATTGCCTGCCCCTGCGCAATGGGGCTTGCAACCCCCGCGGCGATAGCCGTTGGTTTGGGCAGGGCGGCGCGTAACGGGGTACTGTTTAAAAATGCAAAAAGCCTGGAGATATTTAAAGATATTAAGCAGGTGGTTTTTGATAAAACCGGAACGCTGACAACAGGTGAGTTCAAAATTGTAAATTTCGGGATAACCGGCAATGAGGGTGCTGTTTCGCCACTCACTCCCGAAGTTTCGGGATCACCTCTTATGCCAGTTTATCTCACGTCTGGCGTTTCACGTCTCACGATTCACGATTCACATCCCACGTCCCAGGATTCACGTCTCACGCCAGATGAATTTAAGCGCCTTGCCTACTCGCTGGAACGGTATTCAAACCATCCCATTGCAAAATGCATTATAAAAGAATGGAAAATAAAAAACGCAATAGGTTGGGTTAAAATTGAAGAAATAAAGGGGTTTGGTATAAAGGCGGTTGATAAAGAAGGAAATGTTTATTTGGCGGGCTCTTTCAAGGTTGCAGAAAACTTAACAGGCGATCATTCGCATAATGTGTACATAGTTAAAAATGATGTACTGATTGGCTGGGTTGATATTGAAGATAGTATAAGGCCCGAAGCAAAACAGGTGGTTGATGCGCTTCACCAAAAAGGCATAAAAACAATATTACTGAGCGGCGATAAAAAGGAAAAATGTGAGGCCGTTGCCAGGCAGCTTGGGATAGATGAGGTAATAGCAGAACAAACACCCCAACAAAAATTAGATAAGATCTCTGCGTTAACCAGGCTGCAGCCTACTGCCATGGTGGGTGATGGTATTAACGATGCGCCCGCCCTGGCAAAAGCTACTGTGGGTATATCATTAAGCGATGCATCGCATATTGCTATGCAAAGTGCACAGGTAGTATTGATGAATTACGGGATAAAACACCTGCCTTTGTCACTTGGGTTAGGCAGGCATACTTATATTACCATCAAACAAAATCTTTTCTGGGCATTTGCCTACAACATCATTGCTATACCTGTTGCGGCGCTTGGTTTTTTAAGTCCCGCCTTTGCCGCACTGGCCATGGGTTTTAGTGATGTTGTACTGGCGGTTAATTCAGTTAGGTTGAGATGGAAGAAGGTTGAGTAAGGGTAATTGCAAGCGGAACAATGAAAGAGCAATGCACCGACAGACCTATAAGGGTTTAAAAAACCTTATAGGTTTTTACCTTAGAATAAACTCAAATTGCAGGGCGTTTTATTCCATTAGGAATAGTTGGTGCCATTAACTCGCGTAAAATAGCACCAAGCACTCCTATGGAGTGCAAAACAAAATGTATGACCTCTTTTGCTACCCACCAGATATTCCTACGGAATATTGTAATTACATTACAGAGATTGCAAGAACGATTTCCATGTTTTTTATCCCGCAGGAATATTGTAATTCTATTAAAGATATTGCAGGAACGATTTCTATGTTTTTTATTCCGTAGGAATAATTCGTGGGTAGAAAAATAACAAATTGAATTAATTCATTCCATCGGAATGATTGGTGCTCTTGAATTTGTGGCAAATCCAAAATAATTATAGTGCCGTACACCCTTATGAAGTGCTGACAGGATTAACTAAATTTGCTTCTTCACGAAATGTTCTTAACGGAATATCAAAAAAGCTCAAATAACTTGAACTAAAAAGGCTATACAAAATGACACCATCCACTATCAACTCACAATTGCAGAAGGCACAGGCTTTCAAAGTCCTGCACGAACGCGCCGGCATATTTGTTATACCAAACCCATGGGATGCGGGTTCGGCAAGGATGCTGCAACTATTGGGTTTTGAGGCGCTGGCCACTACCAGTGCGGGGCTGGCGTTCTCGCTTGGCAAGCCTGACGGCGATGGAAGTGTTACGCGGGAAGAAACATTGGCGAATGCCCAAACTATTATTTCTGCTACAAACCTCCCTGTGTCTGCCGACCTGGAAAACGGTTATGGCGATGATCCTGGAAAATGCGCTGAAACTATTTTGCTTGCAGCCGATGCCGGGCTTGTTGGCGGTTCCATTGAAGATGCCACCGGAAATGCTGAAGATCCAAATTACCCGTTTGAATTATCAGTCGAGCGCATAAAGGCAGCAGTAAAGGCTGCACGCAGTTTACCTTTTCCCTTCACTTTAACAGCAAGGGCAGAGAACCTGATACATGGGCGGCCTGATCTTAAAGATACCATCCGGCGCATGGAAGCATTTGCAGAAGCTGGTGCGGATGTGCTATATGCACCCGGCCTAAAAACAAAAGAAGAAATTGAGGCTGTTGTAAAGTCTGTTGCGCCTAAACCGGTAAATGTTGTACTTGGTCTTAATAGTGTTAGCCTCTCTGTTGATGAGCTTGCAGCCCTTGGTGTAAAAAGGATAAGCCTGGGTTCCGCGCTTGCCCGCTCCGCTTATGGTTCTTTCTTCCGTGCATCACAGGAAATACACCAAAAGGGTACGTTTACTTTTGCAAAAGATACGATGCCCTATGCAGAGATAAATAAGCTGTTCAGGTAATTGATACCTTACAAAATAATAATAATACCGCAAATAAACTATTATGTATATTTGAAATGAACATTACCGGAACAAATAATTATTTAGTACACCAGGAGGGAATTCCTCACAATAATACCTGCTTAATGCCCGCTGCCAAATATGCGTTGCTCGCCATTCTTTCAGTAATAATTTTGTTATGTGCACCAGCCAGGTTGCTGGCGCAGAAAACCGGTTTACCTGTTAACCATCTATTTGGAAGAAAATATAAGGCAGGCGGGACTGACCGCTACAGAATAACAATGCAGGAATCTCATGATGGAAAATGGCAGCTTACCAATATTGCTGTATGCGAACTAAAAGTAGTAATGGACAGTGCAGGTGTTCCTTATGATGAAGTGCGCTGGATCTCAAAAAAAGTGATCAACCCAACTGATACCGTTGATCAAACACAAAAAGCGCTGTCGGTTACCCCTTATCGTATTTCATTGGACGGGAAAGGCAAAATTCCTCTTCCTAAAATTGAGGTTCCGGAAATGACGGAACCGATACAGGACTTTAATACCTTTTTTATCGCGGTAAGCCCCCAGCTTGGAGGCCTGGACAAGTTAAAAAAAGCGGGCGACAGTATCTTAATAGATAAGCCCGTTACGGCCG
>Ga0207159_1125_pt1 | contig 17100 bp, 12 predicted proteins | sample Alteio_BWMinHeat_23_FD_153511 | JGI IMG/M metagenome (GOLD analysis project Ga0207159, IMG submission 153511) | Enriched cells from forest soil in Barre Woods Harvard Forest LTER site, Petersham, Massachusetts, United States -... | ecosystem: Environmental > Terrestrial > Soil > Temperate forest >... | reverse complement strand
CACACGAATATTTTTGATTCGTTAATAAATGCAAACGGCATCTCGGGTTTTGACCCCACCATGCTCACCAATCCATTGCCTGCTTCATGGCACACGGGTGTAAATACCAATTGGCTTGACCAGGTATTGCGTACGGCGCCTATTACAAACATTGAACTTTCAGCGCGTGGCGGCAATGATAAAACGAGGTTCTTTATGTCGGGCGACTATTTTGACCAGCAGGGTATTGTGATTGATAACTATTATAAACGCGGCTCGTTCAGGGTAAACGTTGACAATAAAGTAAGCAACAGTGTAAGCATCGGCGCCGGCCTGTCTTTCACCTATGGCAAGAACAGGCGGAGTTTTAATGACGATACCTATACAGGTATTGTTACAAACGCGATCGGCGCATCGCCTTTAATGCCTGTTTATAATGCTGATGGCACTTATGCCGACTATACCCAATACCAGGCGCAGTGGCTAAGCGATAACCCGGTAAAATCTGCACAGCAGGTTATACCCATTACTACCAATTACCGTTTAATAGGCAATGTGTTCACAGATATTGACCTGTTAAAAAATTTAAGGCTGCACAGTTCATTTGCAACTGATTACACCAACCTTACTGACGACCAGTATTTTGACGCTTTAACAAGCGACGCATCGGGCGTTAACGGAAAGGCTTTTAAGAATTTCTATTCTAACCTTACCTGGTTACAGGAAAATACCCTTACCTACCAAAACACTTTTGCAAAAAACAACAGCTTAACAGTGCTTGGGGGCTTTAGCATGCAGCAAAATAACCCACAAGGTTATGGATTGATGGGGACAGGCTTCCCCTCCGAAGCAGGGCTTTATGACGTGTCTAACGCCGTTTCTATTTTTAAAACACCTGTTGATCCTTTTAGAAATGTTCCGCCCGGCCTTGTCTCTTACTTTGGCCGTATATTATATGGCTACAAAGACAAGTACCTGTTATCCCTGAATGGCAGGTATGATGGATCTTCTTTATTTGCGCCGGGGCACAGATGGGGCTTTTTCCCGGGAGCCTCTGCCGGATGGGTGCTGACAAAAGAAAAATTTCTTGACCATTCAGACTGGCTCACTAACCTTAAGCTGCGCGTTAGCTACGGCGAACTTGGCGATTTGAGCAATAACGTGCCCCTTCAATATCAAACAAACTACACACCTGCTTCTTACAACGGGCAGGTTGGTTTACGCCCTTATAATTTAGGTAACCCTGATATTACCTGGCAGCGTAACAAGATGGTGAACGCAGGCTTAGACTTTGAATTATGGAACGGCAAGATAAGCGGCTCAATTGAAGCCTACCAGGGCAACCAGACAAAACTCCTGGCAGTGGCGCCGGTACCTGCAACATCAGGCTTTCCGTCTTATACGGTCAACTATGGCAACGTACAAAACAAGGGGCTTGAATTGGGTTTGTCTGCATATCCGGTAAAAACAAACGATTTTACCTGGGTAATGAGCTTCAACATCAGCTATAACAAGAATACCATTCTTTCTCTATATAATAATAACCAGTTATTAAGTGCGTACAACGATCTCTTTCCGACCCATATACTCCAGGTTGGACAGTCAGTAGGATCTTTTTACGGATATAAATTCCTTGGTGTTAACCCACAAACAGGAATACCCAATTATTCAGACAGTGAACAGGTGCTTGGCAAAGCAACCCCTGATGTTTTTGGCGGATGGACGAATGACTTCAGGTATAAAAGCTGGGACCTGAACATAGCAACACAATTCAGTATTGGCAACAAAGTATACAATCTTATACAGGCTGAATATCTTACAGGCGGATGGGCGGACGGCGGATGGGATGGGAATAACCAACTGCAGCAGATATATGCCAACAATGCCACGTTAATAAGCACACGCTGGGAGAGAAAGGGTAACATAAGCGACCTGCCACGGGCATCCTTACTTTTTGATTACTACCTGCAAAACTCATCGCAGTTTGTACAGGATGCATCCTTCTTTAAAGTTAAAACGGTTAGCCTCGGCTACACGATAAAACCAAAGAAAACGGGTGTGTACACATCATTGCGGCTTTACCTGCAGGTACAAAACCTGCTGACCATTACAAAATACTATGGCTTCGATCCTGAGGTAAGTTCCAACGGAGGCAGCGCCCCCCAAACAGCAGGGGTGGATTATGCCGCCTACCCGCAGGCAAGGGTATTTATGTTTGGATTGACGTTTAACTTTTAAAAGCCATTAAAATTATTTTATGAAAAAGTATTTTCTGTTGATGATAATAACCGGGGTTGCGATGACATCGTGCAATAAAATTCTCAATCCCGCTTCACCCAATGAAGTTTCACCCAATAATGTTTTTACTTCAACCGCAGGTCTGCTCGAAGCACGCACAGGTATGTATGCAACATTGGAAGCAAAAAATTATTATGGCGGTGTTTACCCTTTGCTTGCAGAATGCTACACGGATAACGGCACTTGCGGCGGATATAATTCCATTGATCTTAATGATATTATTTACCGGGCAGTACAAACAACCAACCTGTATGTTGATGGGATGTACACCGCCATGTATAATTCCATTTATACGGCCAACACTATTTTGGCAAACGCTGATAAAGTGCCCAATACTGATCCTGCTATAATTTCCAATACCAAAGGTGAAGCATATTTCGTTCGTGCCCTTGCAGAATTTGATCTTCTGCGCATGTACGGCGAGCATTGGAATACAGGTTCAGCTTACGGTATTTCTATTGACACCTCCAATGCAAATCCGACAACACCCATAGCACGCAGTACGGTGGCAGCTTCCTATGCACAGATCATCAGCGATCTAAACCAGGCTGCCGGCCTTATTAACACTTATAACGGCAATATGTATGCTTCTGTTTCATCGGCAAACGCCTTGTTAGCAAGGGTTTACATGTATATGGGCAACAAGGCAAATGCTTCTGCAATGGCCACAGCTGTTATTAATGATAATAATTTCGCATTGTATAATTCTGCTACTTTTACGGGCATATATAAACAGAAAAGTACACAGGAAAGTGTTTTTGAACTGGTGTTTGACCCCCAAAATCAGAGCTTTTATAACATACTTACCTATGTACGCGCAGATGCTACGCTATCAGATGTGGACTTTGTAGCCTCAGCAAACCTTGACACTTTTTTCATTAACCGTCCGGGTGACCTGCGCAACCAGCTGGTTGATTTTGATCCTAACGATAATGATGCGAGCATTCTTCCAAACGGTCGTACTCAAAAATATCGTGGCGAGACAACAAAAGATAATTCAGCGTATGCCATCCGTCTCGCAGAAATATACCTGGTACGTGCCGAAGCGCTTGGAAGAAGCGGCGGAGGATTAAAAGATCTTAACACGTTAAGAAGCAACCGAGGGTTGGGCAATTTAAGCAACAGCGATGTACCAAATGATGCCGCATTTTTAAATGCGGTACTGGATGAACGCAGGGCCGAACTGAATTTTGAAGGCCACCGCCTTTTTGACCTTGCACGTACCGGCAATGTAGAAAATGTATTGGGAACAGGTGTACAGTCCATTATGCCAATACCGCAGCGTGAGATCATCGCAGGTAACGGAATAGTGGCGCAAAACCCTGGATATTAGGATAGTGATTAGGTCAACAGCCAATAAATTATTGCGGCGAAGATGGATAAGGTTGATGTGGCAGATCAAACAAATAGCCTGTAAGGGCGCAATTTCGCAGTGCTGACATCGCCTGCCGGCAGATGCAATATAAGAACAGCGATACAGGGTACAAAATTTGAAGGAATGTATTCGAGGCTTTGTAACGGCAGGACATTGATAAATGAAAGAAATAAAGAAAGCAAAACAAAAAAATATAAAACTAATCCCGGAGGGCAAGATATATGAACACATTCAAATCTATCTATCCATACACCCAGGAAGTAATTGCAGAGTACGAGTGGATGGATAATAAAACGATTGAGGGCTGCCTGGAAAAAAGTGCCAGGGCATTTAAGCAATGGAGCAAAACATCTTTTGCTGAACGCAGTGCTTTGATGATGAGGCTCGCCGACGTATTGACCGCAAGGAAGGATGAATATGCGGTTCTTACTACCCGCGAAATGGGTAAAGTAGTAAAAGAAGCAAAAGCAGAGATAGACAAGTGTGTGGCCGGTTGCCGGTACTATGCGGAACATGCGGAACAGTTCCTGAAGGATATTGACCAACCATCTGATGCTGCAAAAAGTTACGTAACATTTCAACCGGTTGGTGCAGTGCTGGCGATCATGCCCTGGAATTTTCCGTTCTGGCAGGTGTTCCGTTTTGCAGCACCATATATCATGGCCGGCAATGTTGCATTATTGAAACATGCGCCGAATGTTTGCGGTGTGGCTTTGGCGATTCAGCAGGCGTTTATGGAAGCGGGTTATCCCGAAGGAGTTTTTCAAACACTTATTGTAGATGTTGATAAAACGGAATACATTATCAACCATACTATCGTGCATGGCGTTACGCTTACAGGAAGTGAGTTGGCCGGCGGAAAAGTGGCAGCCATCGCAGGCAAAGCAATTAAGAAAACAGTACTGGAGTTAGGAGGAAGCGATGTGGTTATTGTACTGGAAGACGCTGATATTGAGAAGGCAGCGAAAGTTGCCGTACAATCACGCATGCTGAATGCCGGGCAAAGCTGTATCGCGGCAAAGCGCTTTATAACCGTTGGCAAAACAAAAGATGCCTTTACTGCTGCAGTGCAAAAAGAAATTGCGCAGCTAAAACAGGGTGACCCGTTTAATGAGACCACTACCACCGGCCCCCTGGCAAGAATTGACCTTGCGGAAAAATTAGAACAGCAAATGCGCGATTCCCTTATTGCGGGTGCACACCTTGCAATTGGCGGTGACAGGCACGGATGCAACTTCACTCCTGCCCTGCTTACCAATGTTAAAAATGGCATGGCAGCTTTTGAAAGTGAAGTTTTTGGGCCCCTTGCAAGCATTATTGATGCTGCAACAGAAGAACAGGCAATTCACCTTGCAAATGATCACCGGTATGGTTTATGCGCTGCAATATGGAGCAGGGATATTGAAAAAGCACAGGTGCTTGCAAAGCAAATTGAATCGGGCGGAGTGTTTATCAATGCGATGGTAAAGTCAGATCCCCGTTACCCGTTTGGAGGAATAAAGAAATCAGGGTATGGCAGGGAGCTATCGCATTTTGGGATACATGAGTTTATTAATATTAAAACGATCTACGTAGGATAGAAGAAGGTTTGTAGTTTATAGTTTGTGGTTTGTAGCTGAGCGAGTATGCTTTGGCTAAAGTTAATACTCGTGTTTTACTTTAATCAAAAGTATTGCACTAACTAATTTAAGATTGGATGTCAACCTGGAATAACTACAAACTATAAACCACAAACTACAAACTTGATCTTAAACTTTGCTATATGAACGAAATATTGGAATCTGTTTCAAACAAGGAGGCGCTGTACAAGCGAAGGAAAAAACTGGTGCCAAATGCGCTTGGTATTTTTAATCCGTCAACAGTGCATCATGCGTATGGGGCAACAATGATGGATGCTGATGGCAGAAAGCTGATTGATTTTGCCGGCGGCATAGGCGTGATAAATGCAGGGCATTGCCCTCCGGGGGTTGTGCATGCCATACAGGAACAGGCTGAAAAACTTATACACAGCAGTTTTAATGTAGCGCTGTATGAAGTGTATCTTGACCTTGCGGAAAAAATGGTTGAACTGTTGCCGCATGGCGATGCTACAAAAGTAATGTTCCTGAACAGCGGCGCTGAAGCTGTAGAAAATGCCATTAAAGTTGCACGCCAGGCAACCAAAAGGCAGGCGGTAATTTGCTTTGGCGGTGGTTTTCATGGCAGGACAATGATGAGCATGTCGTTGACCTCTAAAGTGCAGTATAAAGCCGGGTGTGGGCCATTTGCGCCAGAAGTGTACCGTATAGATTATCCGGCATACCGGCCGCATTTGCACAAATTAAGTGAGGAAGAATTTTCAGCTAACGAGATACAAAAACTAAAGGCATTTTTTAAGACCAGTGTTCGCGCTGAGGATGTAGCTGCGATCATAATTGAACTTGTACAGGGCGAAGGCGGTTTTTTTGTTGCCCCCAAATCTTATATAAAAGCATTGCGGCAGTTGTGTGATGAATCAGGTATCATGCTGATATTTGATGAAGTGCAAAGCGGTTTTGGCAGAACAGGCAAATGGGCTGCCTATGAACACTATCAAGTTACGCCTGATATCTCCACTTGGGCAAAAAGCATGGGTTCAGGTATGCCGATCTCTGCTGTTATGGGCAAGGCGCATATCATGGACGCAGCGGCGCCTTCAACCCTTGGCGGAACTTACGCGGGCAACCCGGTATGCTGCGCAGCGTCACTTGCTACTTTGCATTATATGGAGGACATAAACATTAATGCGCTTGGCGAAAAAGTTGGCAAAATTGTTAGAAAGAGATTTGAACATTTTCAAAAGCAATACCCGTTAGTAATTGGCGAGGTAAGGGGGCTTGGCGCTATGCTTGCGTTTGATGTTATTACAAAAGGCGACTGGAACAGCTATAATTCAGCCGGTACACAATACATCATCAACACTTGTGCAGAAAGAGGGTTAGTAGTGATAAGCGCTGGCGTACACGCCAATGTAATAAGAATACTAAGCCCGCTGGTAATTGAAGACCAATTATTGGAAAAAGGATTGGATATACTGGAGGGGGTTATAAAGACAATCCCCGTCGCCTAAAGGGTGGGAGAAAATGGAACGCAGATTTTCAGGATTTTCAAGATGACCCGGGACAGCCAAGGAATGGCGGAATGTTTGTAGAAAAAGATATTCCACGAATTACTAAAACGCCATAAGAGCAGCATATAACAAGCGGCCTATGAATTGTTCAATTTATAACAACGAGTAGAAGTGTGCGACGCAAGAAAAGGATGGTAGTGTTACTTTCGCCCGGTACTAAAAAGCAATGATCATTGGCATCAGGAGATATAAACGAAACCAATTAAAATAACGAGCTTAAAAAAAATCCCCTTTAGGGGTAGGGGCAATATGCTTTTAAATTACATAAACGGCGAGTACGTTATTGCAGCGTCGGAAGAAATGCAAACGGTTATCAATCCGGCAAACGAAGAAGTGGTTGCGGCTATTACCTGGAGCAACGGCGCTGATTGCAGAAACGCGATTGACGCTGCACATGCCGCATTTAAAACGTGGAGTAAAACAAATGTGTACCTGCGCTCAGCCATTTTAAAAAAAGCTGCTGATATTATTCGCGCCAATGCGGAAGATTATGCAGCCAATACCGTGCTGGAAAGCGGCAAACCCATGGCCGAGGCAAAAGGCGAATGGATGGTTGCAGCGAATTTGTTCGAGTGGTTTGCCGAAGAAGCCAAACGTGCTTATGGCAGGACCATACCTGCAAACCGTAATGATAAACGGATGATGACCATTTGGCAACCGATAGGTGTAGTTGGCGTTATTACTGCATGGAACTTCCCGGTGTATAACCCTGCACGTGCGTGGGCTGCAGCGCTGGCAGCGGGTTGTACCGTTGTTGCAAAGGGATCAGAATTTACGCCTTTATCCACCTTTCATTTAGCAATAGCCTTAAACGACGCTGGTTTGCCCGCAGGCGTGTTAAACAATTTATTTGGTGATGCTGCTTCAATTGGTGAAGAAATGCTGAGCAATGAGCATGTGAAGAAAATAAGCTTTACCGGCAGTACAAGAGTTGGAAAAATATTAATGGACGGCGCTTCAAGGACCAATACAAAACTTTCACTCGAACTCGGCGGCAATGCGCCAGTTATCATCAATCATGATGTAAATGTAGAGGCAGTAGCCAAGTCATCCGTTATTGCCAAACTTCGTAATGCAGGCCAGGTATGTATTGCACCACAACGTTTTTTTGTGCATGAAAATATATACCAACAGTTTTTAGATATCGCTTCCGAAACAATTAAAAGTATTAAAGTAGGTTATGGCTGGGAGGCTGGTACACAAATGGGCCCGCTGATCAATCAAAAACAACAGCAACATGTTTTGAAAGTTATTGAAGATGCGGAAGCAGGGGGAGCAACATCAGTAAAAGGCACTGTCCCTTCATCAATGGGCTGGTTTGTACCCCCTACTCTTTTAACCAATATTGATGCCAATACGGAGGCCGTGAATAAAGAAATATTCGGGCCGGTAATGCCACTGATACCTTTCAGCAACAGGAACGAAGTTGTTGAATGGGCGAATAATACGCCTTATGGTTTGTCAAGTTATGTTTGGACAAATAATATAAACGACGCCTTCTTTTTTGCCGAAGGGCTTGAGTTTGGCATGGTAGGCATTAACGAATGGGCACCCCACGGGACTGAAGCCCCTTTTGGCGGCTGGAAACAAAGCGGCATTGGCCACGAAAGCGGCAGCGAAGGTTTATACGAGTACATGGAGAAGAAGCTGATAAGCTGGGGAGGAGTATAAGCCCCGTCCCCTAAAGGGGGGGAAGAAAAGACAAGCAGAATTATGATACTTAACTACTTAAAAAACATCCCTTCAGGGGAAGGGGGCTGACATGAATTACGGCATATTGGCGCTAATACCTCCTGTTGTTGTAATTGTTTTGGCAATTAAATGGAGAACATCATTTGAACCATTGCTGATAGGCTGTTTGGTTGGATTTATTATTATTGGCATTCATGAGAGGTCAAATTTTTTTACGGGGTTTGTCAATTCGATCATGCGGGTAATAGGCGACCCCAGTCCGAGCGGTTCAGTATGGGTAATATTGGTTTGCGGGCTATATGGTTCACTTATCGGACTGATGATCCGGAGCGGCGGCACCTTTAAGTTTGGTGATTGGGCGCTTACAAGAATAAAGACAAAAAAGGGAGCACTGATGAGTGCCTGGGCGTTAGGGCTGCTCATTTTTTTAGATGATTATTTAAGCGCTTTAACCGTTGGTTTATCCATGCGTAAAATAACGGATGCTTTTAAAGTGCCGCGCGAAAAACTTGCCTATATAGTCAACACAACTGCAGCGCCCTGGTGTGTTATAGCGCCTATATCTACCTGGACGATATTCATAGGCAGCATATTAGAAACATCCCACGTGGCAGCGCCAGGCAAAGGCTTGTCAACCTATTGGAAAATGATCCCTTATGTTTCATACGGGTATATTTCAGTACTTATTATACCGTTGTTCATATACGGTGTATTGCCCTGGTTTGGCAAACTGAAAAAAGCCAAGATACGCGCTGAAGAAACAGGGCAGCTTACTGCAACGGAATTCAGTATGACGAGCAGTATTGATGTTACGCCATTGAGTAAAACAAAGCCATCAAAGATCATTTACTTTGTTTTGCCAATAGCTGTATTGCTTGCCGCTACCATATTTTTTGATATTGACGCATTGAAAGGTGTAATGGTTGCCGTGGCATTTACCTTTATATACTATTTGCTAATAAAGCTTGGCACGTTTCAGCAGTTATCGGAAACAATGTTCGGCGGTTTTAACAGCATGATATATGCACTGGCCATATTAATGATGAGCTATGTACTGAAGGATGTGAACGATAAAATGGGCCTCACCCAATATGTATTGAACGGGGTTTCGCCTTATGTAAGCAGGCAGATGCTGCCGGTAATTGTATTCGCATCATTATCATTGATCGCTGTTACAACAGGCTCATCGTGGGGGCTGTATGCAGTTGCTATTCCATTGGTGGTACCGTTAGCGATCCATCTTCATTCCAATGTATTGCTAAATTGCGGCGCTGTAATAAGTGCGGGTGTGTTTGGCGCAAATGCATGCCTTTATTCCGATGCAACAGTATTAACAGCACAAAGCACGGAATGCAACAACCTGGATCATGGGCTGTCGCAATTGCCTTATGCGTTTATAGCGTTTGGTTTGTCGGCGCTGGCGTATGTGGTAATGGGATACGTGGCATAACAATCAAACCAAAGAGAAAGAATTTTACCACAGAGTTACCCGGAGTTTGAGCACAGAAGCCATGAGACACAGAGAGAAATAGATCACAGAGTTGCACAGAGTTTTTTGCACAGAGGTAACAGAGTTTTTTTAAATAAATTTTTGAGAGTACGCGGGGTAAACCCCGGAGATACACAGAGTCTTATAGAAGTATTTCGGGTATGTTTGGTGGGAGATTACATTAAGTAGATTCTGAATTTTACTCTGTGTATCTCCATACAATTTTATAATAAAAATTTGCTTTCTGTAAAAAAAGTTACATAAACAGATACAATCAATATTTTAAGCGGTTATGACTGAAAATGAAATCACAGAAATAATTCTAAAGTGTGCGTTTAGTATTCATTCCGCTCTGGGCCCAGGTTTATTGGAGTCCGTATATAAAGTATGCCTCGCTTATGAATTGAGACTGCATGGTTTATTTGCTGAAGTGGAAAAACCAATGCCGCTCGCTTATAAAGAAATAAAATTAGATGCGGGATATAGGTTGGATTTATTAGTTGAACGAAAAGTGGTTGTTGAAGTCAAAACCGTGGATAACTTTACTGATGTACACATTTCTCAAACATTAACTTATTTACGTTTAGGCAACTGTAAAGTGGGGCTACTATTAAATTTTAAAGTAGCATCAATGAAAAATGGTATTAAAAGGGTAATGCTTTAAGTTATTTGAAATATAATACAGCAACCGCTTATAGCGAGTTTTATTAATTGGGGAACTCTGTGAACTTCTGCCGCAGGCAGGAAACTCTTTTAACACTGTGCAAAAAACACTGTGAAACTCTGTGATAAAAAATTGCATTTCGAAAAATGAATTACAAGGAGAATATCTCAAATATCATTATAACAACCATGCAGGAAGATCATGCGGATCAGCTTGAGGCCCTGCAGCGAATTGTTTTCCCTAACCTTGCTGAAGAAGAACTGCTGCATGCGGAACAATACAAGAAACATGTGGAGCTTTTCCCGGAGGGGCAGTTCGTTGCGTTAGATGGGGATGAGGTGGTAGGTGCGACTTCCACCATACGTTACCACTTTGATATGGATAAGAATGAACACCATACCTTTTTTGAAATAATGGGCGGCGGGTGGTTTACTACACATGAAGCGAACGGCGATTGGCTGTACGGCATGGATGTGAGTGTACACCCCGGTTACCGCGGGCGTGGTATTGCGAAAGCATTATACCGGGCAAGACAATACACATGCACAGCACTTGGATTAAAAGGGCAAATGACTGTCGGCATGCTAAATGGCTACGGTGAAGTAAAGGATAAAATGACCATTGATAAGTATTATGAGAAAGTTAAGAACCATGAATTATTTGATCCTACTGTTTCGGTACAGGAAAAGATCGGGTTTAAAATAGTGGGATTGATGAAGGATTATCTGAATGATCCAACCTGCGGAAACGCCGGCGCGGTGATAGTGATGGACGCTCCTATTTCTTGAAAGGGTACATTAAGATAAAGGGAATTAAAGCAGAAAAGGAATAACTACAAACTATAAACTGAAAACTACAAACTGATTAATATGTCGTCAATAAACTTAATTACTGAGATACCAGGCCCGAAAAGCAAACTGATGCTGGAAAGAAGAAAGAATGCTCTACCCGCAGGATTAGCCAAGTCAACCGATGTTGTGGTTGACAAAGCAGAGGGTGGCATTGTGTGGGATGTTGATGGTAACCAACTGCTGGATTTTGCCGGCGGTATCGGTATGATAAACGTAGGGCACCGCCCGGAAACAGTGGTAAACGCGGTGAAAGCGCAATTGGACAAGTATATTCATACCTGCTCACTGGTAACCACCTATGAGCCATATATTGAATTGGCGGAATTGCTCAACCGTCTCGCTCCCGGGAGCTTTGTAAAAAAAACAATGTTATGTAATACGGGTACGGAAGCTGTTGAAAATGCGGTTATGCTGGCACGTTATTATACAAAGCGGCCCGCTGTTATTTGTTTTGAAGGCGCCTACCATGGCAGAAGTTTATTAACGCTTTCACTCACCAGCAAATATGGATTATTTAAAAAGGGGTATGGTTCCTTCGCGAGCGATATTTACCGCTTGCCTGCACCTAATATGTACCGGGTGCCGGAAGGAATGACGGAGGATGAGTATCTTAACTGGTGTATCAATAATTTAGACCATGCATTAATAGCCCAGGTAGATGCTGAGTCTTTAGCTGCTATTATTATAGAGCCTGTGCTGGGCGAAGGCGGCTTTATTCCGATGCCTGCACTGTTCCTCCAAAAAATTAGGGAAATATGCGATAAGCATAGTATTGTGATGATCGCAGATGAGATCCAGTGTGGCAGTGCACGCACCGGAAAGCTATTTGCCATTGAACATAGTAGTGTTGTACCCGATATAATAACACTTGCGAAGTCAATGGGCGCAGGTATGCCCATAAGTGCGGTAATTGGCAGGGCGGAGATAATGGATTGTACACATCTTGGTGGCGTTGGCGGTACTTATAGTGGCAGCCCGGTGTCTGCAGTGGCTGCCATAGAAGCACTGAAAATATTAAGTTCAAAGGAGTTTTTAGACAGAGCGAAACATGTTGGTGAATTGATACACACAACATTGCAAACTTGGAAAGAGAAATATGCATGCGTTGGGGATGTACGTGGATTAGGCGCGATGCAATTGGTTGAGTTTGTAAAAGACAAGCAGACCAAAGAGCCTGACATGCAAATAGCAATGAATGTTTTGAAAGATGCTGTTAGCCAAGGTATTATTTTGATCCGTGCAGGCTTGTACAGCAATTGCATACGTTTGCTTCCACCAATTGTAATGACAGATGAACAATTGACCGAGGGGCTTGGAGTGCTTGAAGCGGCAATAGCCAGGGCAGATGCGAAAGAACAGCACGCAGATTGAACGGATTTTCAGGATGATCGCAGATGAGCATCAAAATCCTGAAATATCCTGGCAATCTGTTAACCGTTCGTTCAATAAATACTACTACCATGCAAATACAAATAGCTAAAACAGAAGAAGACATATTAAAATGCTGGGAGGTTCTGTTTGTGCTTCGCCCGCATTTAATAAAAGAGAATTTTGTCGCAACCGTACAGGAAATGATCTCAGAGGGGTATATACTGGCTTTTATCGAAAAAGATGGTATCGCAGTTTCAGTAGTGGGCTACCGTTACTTACAATATTTGTATATAGGCAAGCATTATTATATTGATGATCTTTCAACATTAGAAACAGCAAGAGGTAATGGATATGGCGGAGTGCTCATCGATCACGTTGTTGCCGAAGCCAGGAAAAATAATTTTACCTCAGTTACACTTGACTCCGGTTATACAAGAAATAACGCTCACAGGCTATACTTAAATAAAGGATTTATTTTAGCGGCACACCATTTTGTAAAAATGTTATAAACTATTTTTTTGCCCGCAGAATTAATCATATATAATGCAGATGTTTTAACACAAAACAAACATCAACCCGGGGCACAAGCTTTTGCGGTTGATAAAGGTGTGTTTATTGCCACAGGCAATAACGAAGATATACTCCAGTTAAAGGAGGCCAATACTAAAATGATCAATGCAAACGGTAAAACTGTTTTACCAGGTTTTATCGACGCCCATATTCATGTTTGGAAAGTTGGCAACCTTAAAACTTTCCTTCTTGATTTGAGAGGAGTAAGCAGCCTTGAGGAAATGCAGGATAAGCTGAGTGACTTTGCCAGGCAAAATCCCGGTACAGGCTGGATACAGGCCCGTGGCTTTAATGAAGCCAATATGAAAGAACAGAGGTTGCCTGATAAAAATGACCTTGATAAAATAACAGCCGAAAGACCTTTATGGATCATAAGAACCTGCGCTCATATTGGAATTGCCAATTCAAAAGCTATAGAACTGTCAAATATTATTTCGCAGTCACATATACCCGCGGGCGGGGAAATGCGGTTAGGCCCCGATGGAAAACCATCGGGTATTTTTACTGAATCTGCATTAGGCCTTATTTCAAATAATATCCCCGCTTATTCTGGTGATGATTATGCGCTAATGATAAAAGCTGCCGAAGAAGAATTATTAAGCTATGGCATAACTTCAGCAACCGACCCTGCAGTAATGCCTGACCTGCTTGCATGCTATCACCAGCTTGAAAAAGAAAATAAATTACGCATCCGTATAAATGCATTTCCTGTAAGGGTACCTGATGGCAGTGATGATATCTTGCAGGTGCCAGAACTATATCATTCAGATAAGCTTACAGTGAACACCGTAAAATTCTTTGCAGACGGCGGTTTAAGCGGCATGACCGCTGCAATGAAAAAGCCATATAAAAATTCTTCATCAGCAGGTATATTGCGTTTAAATGAAGAATTTTTCTACCCCATCGCAAAAGAGGCTGCTGACAGAGGCTTTCGCATAGCAACCCATGCTATTGGGGACAAAGCAATTGATGTGGTATTAAACGTGTATGAAAAATTGTACGGGGCGGGCTGCCGGGGTTTACGGATCGAACATCTTGGGTTGCCTTCCGACACCCATCTTCAGCACATGAAAGAGATGGATGTGGATTGTGTTTCGCAAAGTATCTTTATTAAAGAGCTTGGAAAGAATTTTGCCTTATACCTTGAAGATGAAAGGCTGCAACGTACCTACCCGTACAGGAGTATTTTAAAGGCGGGAGTCAATCTCGCCTTATCAAGTGATGCACCCGTTGTAAAAGATTTTGATCCGGTAACAGGCATTAAAGCGGCGGTGTACAGAAAAGATATTGCCGGGAATATTATAGGGGACGAAGAAACCATCTCTTTGCAGGACGCAATTTATGCTTATACAATGGGCGCAGCTAAAGCCAATGGAAATGCCCATGAAGCCGGCAGCATAGAAGCCGGTAAAAAAGCAGATTTTATTTTACTAAATAAACCTTTACAGAAAACAATCGGTGAGAATGAAGATGTTCATGTAACTGCCACTTATATAAACGGCCAGCAGTTGTATTCACGCCAATCCTTTTCGTGAGAATCCTTACAGGTGTCATTTGCCTGAAATTTTCAGAATGCTGTTCAATGGCCTGTTAAACTGTAAACAATAAAAAACCGCCTCAAATAAACTGCGAGACGGCTTCCGTTTAAAGGCAGAATTGATGAATTATTTCTGCGGAGGCACTTTGTCCTTTGCTTTGTCAACAGGATTTTTTACACCCTCTATCTTAAGCTCTTTTTTATCTGCATTCATATCTTTTCTATCCATATTAATTTCTTTTTGTTTTGCAGAGGCGCTTTTAAAATGGCCATGTTTTATACTGTGGTTACGTTGCTTTCTCTCAGTGCGTACTTTTTTTACATCCTTATTAAGGTCTGCCTGGTTTTTTTCTACTGCGGTTTGCGCCATTACCCCCAGGGATAAAAAAGCACTGATAAAAAGAAAAACTAATTTTTTCATACTGATCTTTTTTAATTATAAATAGGGTTACTCTATTTATATCAATAAGGCAATTAGCATTCCACTTCCTTATCATAGTGCCGGTTCAATGAATAAACCCCGGATCAAACAGAGAAAACGACGTTTATTATATTTACCTTAACAGTCATCAATCCCGAACAAACTGGGTGAGAAATATTCTACCCATTGTCATTATCTTGCTTTTGCTCTATTATTAAAGCTCATCTGCCACCGCAAACTATTTGTTTAACAAATAATTGGAGCACTTGATCCCTGGTTTCACGCAAAAAAATTGGCAAGGTTTATATTTGATTAGAGAAGCTATATTTAATTCTGTCAGCTGCTTCTTTTCCGCTTACAAGTGCCGCTTCAACTGTTCCGGGGTGCGGGCCATTGTACAATGCTTCGCCGGCAAAATATATGGTATCTTCAACAGGTGTGTTTAATGTTTTTAATGCATTTGCTGTACCAGGCATTGCATAACTATACGCGCCTGAAATATATTTATGGGCAGGCCAGTTGAACACTTTGCCTGCAATAAGTTCATGCTTCAATTCATTTAAGGTCATCCCAAAAATTGCACACAAAGACTGCATGGATTTTTCCAGGAGAATCTCATCATCTTCACCGCATAGGGCCGTTGACTTCGGGCCGCCAAGCCAGCCTGTTAATAACGGAAAATCATCCGGAAATTGTGTCCACCATGTGGGCATAAACTGGTCGCTTATTATAAAGCCGATTTCATCCTTGTATTTATCCCAAAAAGTATTCTTAAACTCCAGCAGCACTTTTATAACTCCTCCATAGCCGATGTTGTTTATGGCAGTTATATACCCGTTCACCTGCGGTGTGATGATCAATGCGTTATCAGTATCTGTATTTTGCAGTACGCCTGCTGATACGGTTATCACCACTTTCTCAGCATGGTATTGCCTGTTATCCGCTGTGTGAACAGTTACTTTATTTTTCTCCCATTCCGCTTTTTTTACATGGCTGTTTATGAGTATTTCGCAACCATTTTTTTTGCACTCATTTTCCAGGTGACTTATAAGCAGGCTATATCCTCCTGCAACACGGTATTGCTGATTATCTTCCTGCATCCATTCATCCCGCAGGGCTATTACACTGACTTTTGCGGGGTCAGCGGCGTCAAAACCTTCAGCGAAGCGCTTTGCCCACTCCCGCAACCTGTTGTATTTTTCATCGTTGTAATATTGGTCCAGAAAATCCAGCAGCGTCATATCTTCTTTCAGCTCTTTCATTCTTTTCATTAAATTGCCCCATCCATCCATTGGCCCTTCAGCCTCTTTCCACACACCATCGCCAAACCTGTACATCTCGCCGCCCGTTTCGTTATAGTTAATGTTTGCCTCTTTCAGCAATTTTAAAGTCAGGGGTAAATGGCCATGAATAAATTCCGCACCAGCTTCCACAGGCTTTGTAAAGCCAGCGTCATGCAGCGTGTGTATCCTGCCGCCCAAACGGTTATCCGCTTCCAGTAAGGTAACGTTGTTATTTATAGATAATTCCTTCGCAGCCATTAACCCGGCTGCTCCGCCGCCGATAACTACAATTGATTGCCTTGCCACTTTGCTTTATTTAAGGGCGAAATTATGAATTGATAATTGGTATAACTATTGTAAAATTTTTATTGGCTAAATATATGTTTAACCAAAAAACCGGGTTATGATACGTAAATTAAAAT
>Ga0207159_1132_pt1 | contig 17229 bp, 9 predicted proteins | sample Alteio_BWMinHeat_23_FD_153511 | JGI IMG/M metagenome (GOLD analysis project Ga0207159, IMG submission 153511) | Enriched cells from forest soil in Barre Woods Harvard Forest LTER site, Petersham, Massachusetts, United States -... | ecosystem: Environmental > Terrestrial > Soil > Temperate forest >... | reverse complement strand
ACCTTCCGGAACATTTGCCCAGTCGACGTCCACCCAAATTCTCGTCTCTGTAGTTATTGTTCCCTTTTGTAAAGATACTTTTAACCATGACGCACTTGTTTCAATGCTGAACTCAACAAGTTGCTGCCCCTTATCGAACAGGTCAATGTAGTGTTTCTCGCGCAAATACCGGTTAAACTCTGGAAGAACAGCCTTACCGGCACTATTCGGCCAGGACGCCTCAGAACCTTCAATTGCTGCACCTATGGACGGCATTTCTGGCAATTCAATTCTTTTAACGGCCGGCACAATATCTTTATTTGGCTGTTGCCAATAAGTATAGCTGATATGGGTTTGGTCAGCCATGTGGTCCCATTTACCATTGCTTAGAACGGTGTTATAGTAACGGGATATTGCTGCATCTTTATCAAAAAGTGCTTTTACACTGTCTGCAAGTTTGTTGGTTAAGGCCCTGCCCTGGGCAGCATACAGCCGGTTCTTGCCGGTCATTACGTGCAGTTCATTCAAATTGGCAGATGCCTCAACAGGAAATAATACCAACTGGTAATACGCATCTTTGTATTCACCTGGCATAAGGTCATATATCTTTTTAGCTTTTTCTGCCAGCTCATTATAATCTGCAGTAATGGTCTCTGCTTCCCGGTAATTGGTGAGGGTATAAGTATCCGGTGCCAATAATTCAGGCTTGCGGCGGCTGTTGTAGCTGCTGTACTTTGCGAGAATATCTGCAATGTCTGCGGCATATTTTTTTCCAAACTGTTTCTCCGCCCAATATTCAGGATAGTTGCTTATATTATCGACAGTCCACTCATTTGTATTCCAGGCATAATCAAGGAAGAAAGAGATAGGGTATTCTAATAACTTCAGGTCACCCACATTTACTATCCATATTTTATCAACTCCATACTCTTTCGCTAAATGCATTTGCTCCCATGTTCTGGGAATATTATTTGTGTTCAGCCATTTATAATTTCTCGGGTCGCCTACATAATCAAAATGATAATAAATACCATAACCTCCCGCACGGGGCTTGTCAGTTAGCTTAGGTAGTTTTCTTATGTTGCCCCAGTTGTCGTCACATAGTAAAAGTGTTACATCATCCGGTACGCGCATGCCCTTATCATAATAATCCTGCACTTCTTTATACAATGCCCAGGATTGCGGAGTAGCTTCAGCAGGCTTGCCTGTTACCTGCGCAATGATCTTTCGCTGGTCAGCAACTATCTTTTCAAGCAAAGCAATGTTGCTTCCTTCTGTCATGGGTTTATCACCATCTCCACGCATGCCTACTGTTACTATACTTTCATGCGTGCCCATGTGCTCAATACCCGTCGTCCAGAAATTTCTAAGTACCGTATCATTGGTTTGGTAGTTCCAATCGCCTTTGCCATAGCGTTTCCATTCCTGTTGGGCACGCAGCATGGGCTCGTGGTGTGATGTGCCCATTACGATCCCATATTTATCTGCCATTACCGGGTTTAACGTGTCATCATCATTAAATGCATTGCCCCACATGGCTGGCCATAAATAATTTGCTTTTAGCCTTAATAACAGCTCAAACATTTTTTCATATACCAAATGATTTACACCGCCGAACTTTTCCCTTGTCCATCCTGAAAAAGCCGGTGCCTCATCATTAATAAAGATGCCCCGGTACTGTACTGACGGAGGCCCGTATTTATAAGCTCCTTTCTTAACATATATTTCCGTTTGTTTTCTAACAGGTACATCGGCCCACCAGTACCACGGGGATACACCCATTTGCTGTGATAATTCAAAAACGCCGTAGGCTGTGCCCCTTTTATCACTGCCAACAATTACAAGTGCATTGTCAACACCGGCAACCGGCTTGTTTATTACTTCCAGCTTATAGGTTTCCCATTTGCCTTGTAAACTGTCAACATTCAGCTTGCCTTTTCGTATGAGATCACCGATAAGTTTAGAACCTTTTACAGAACCTATTATGATAAGATATTTATTTAGCGGAGGGATATTATTGGTTATGGCGGGCTGACTGCCGCTTACTTTTTTTATATCATCCTGCAGCAAGGCTGCTGCTTTTTGTACAAGCCAATCGTCATTTTCATCCACATATATTGCGGTTGCACCGGTAGTGCCAACTACAGGGAACGCTCCTTCTTTGTTTTCAGCAGTAATAAAATGCTGGGCATAGCTATGCAGGCTTGAAAGAACAAATGCCGTTGTTAAATAAATAAGCTTTTTCATACCACAACAAAAATTAACAGGTAAATAGATGCCACGAAAGCACTGTACACAGGGGGTTTGAATGTTTACTTGCAACGAGGCATTTTACCGTACTTAACCTCTCATTAAAACCCGATCGAATTACCACCATCAACAGGCAATATAACACCGGTGATATACCTGGCTGAATCCGATGCAAGGAATAATGCCGCATCAGCAATATCCGATGGCGCTCCCAGTTCGCCGGCCGGCGTTCTTGATAAAACTTTCTGCATTCTTTCTTCATCCCCGTTTAATGCTTTTGCCGACATATCTGTAGCAATAAAACCCGGAGCGATACAGTTTATACGGATGCCTTTGGGCGATAGTTCTACCGCCATGGCCTTTGTCATTCCTTCTATGGCTGATTTTGAAGCTGTATAGGCTATTACTTTGGGAATACCATACCTGGATGCCATAGAGCTGATATTAATGATACACCCGCTTTTCCTTGCCAGCATGCATTTGATCACTTCCCTTGATATGGCAAAAACGGCGTTTACGTTTGTAAGCAGCACCTGCTGAAAATCTGCATCGGTCACTTCTTCAAAATCTTTTTTCATGTTTATACCGGCATTATTTACCAATATGTCAATATGCCCGTATTGTTTTTCTAATTGTTGTATAAGGGCGGGAATCGCTGCAAGGTTTGTAAGATCGAAAGCTATTATTTCACACAAGGCCCCCAGTTTATTTTTTGCTTCTTCCAGGTTTTGCCGGTTGCGGCCTACAATGATGGTGTATATATTATTACAAACAAATTTTTCAGCAATCGCAAATCCAATACCTGATGCTCCGCCAGTTACAATAGCAATTTTTTGGTTACTTGTTTTCATCAGCCCTCGTGGTTTTTATCAATTTTCTTTTCAATGTTATCTTTTTTTGCTTTGTTAGCCTCAATGACAATAAAATTATAGCCTAAAGATATACTTTTTTATCAAAAAATGAAATCGGTTACAATAATAAGTAAAAAATTAGTAAGCCTTGAAAGTCTCTTTGTAAGAGCAGCTTACAAAATCCTTTTCATAGATGAAGCCCTTACAACAAGCTCGGATCTGAGTATGATGGTATTGGTAGAATCAAGAGTGGACACACCGTTTAAGTGATTAACCAGGTTGCGCGCGGCTACTATGCCCATTTCGTAACCGGGATAATTAATAGTAGTAAGATTTGGTTCAATTACTATCGAAACAGCATCATTGTTAAAGCCGGCGATGGCAATATCCTGTGGTACACGTACACCTGCCTGTTTTAAGGCAAGCAAACACCCCACGGCGCAGTTATCATTGCTTACAAAAACACCATCCGGCAACGGGTGCATTTCTAATATTTTTGCTGCTGCCTCGCTGCCTGCTTCCTGGCTTAAATTATTCAGAATAAGCCATTCATTTTTAAAAGGTATATTATGCTCTGCAAGGGCCTGTTTGTATCCTGCAAACCTGTCTGTATAAACATTCCTCCCTGATGGGGCAGTAACATGTACTATCCGCCTGCATCCTTCTTCCACCAGGTGTTTCGTGGCCTCGTAGGCTGCTTTGTGGTTATCGATCACAACATTAGTGCAATTGCCGTTCTCAATACCGCGGTCAAAGAACAGCAGGGGTACATTCTTCTTAAAAAACATGTCAAAATGCGCAAGATCAGCAGTCTCATAGGATAATGATACCAGCAGGCCATCTACCCGGTTATTGAACATGGTTTTGGCATTGGTTATCTCTTTTTCAGCGGATTCTGAGGATTGGCTGATGATGATATTATACCCGGCTTCAGTGGCCACCTTTTCAATACCGGCAATAACCGAAGACATGAAATAACTGTTGATCCTCGGGATGATTATCCCTATCATATTGGTACGCTGGCTGCGCAGGTTGCGGGCAAAATGATTTGAACGGTAACCCAGCTGTTCAGCCAGTTCAAATATTTTCTTTTTGGTCTTTTTGCTTACTACCGGGTCGTCTTTCAATGCCCTGCTTACAGTTGCTATTGATATATTAAGCATCCGTGCAATATCGTATATCGTTGCTTCCTTTTCTTTAATCATAGTACCACTTACGAAAGTAAAATTAAGCCGAAAAGAAATAATTTTTTAAAAAAAATAATGTAATCGGTTACATTTTTAATAAAAATGTTTATTTTAGTCCCGTCAAACATTAAAAACTGTCCCAAAAAACCAGTAAAACGACTGCTTATGCCAATAAAAACTGCTGAAGTAACCCCTCTGTATGCAAAAAGAAATAACAGGGATTATTACTTTTCGATGACTAACTGCCATCGCAGAAAAAAAATTGTAAGAAACAATTCCGGCTAAAGCTTTTTGCTTTACCACGGTACTTGATTACCGGCTCTTCCAAAACAAACATTTAAACATTCTAAACAATTTTATTTATGAAAATTGTGGTCATCCAAAACATACAAAGGGCATTATTGACCTCTGCCCGGCTTTTGAGAAAATTATCATTGGGTTTTATAATTGCAGGCTTTTTTGCTTTGCCTGCATTTTCACAAAACGTTCATCTTAAAGGAAGCGTAATTAATGAGAATGGTTCGCCTGTTACAGGGGCTACAGTACTGGTTAAAGGAACAACACGCGGTGTAAGCAGCGACGACAAAGGAGTATTTGATATAAACGTTGCCCCGGGCGATGTACTTGTTGTTTCTTCTGTAGGATATACACCCTTAGAAGTGGCGGTTAACGGCAAAAAAGCGTTGCGTATAACTTTGATAAGTTCCAGTAACTCCCTGGAGCAGGTAATTGTAGTTGGTTATGGAACACAGAAAAAGAAAGATATTACGGGGTCAATAGTTACGGTAAGCGCTGCCGCATTGCAGGAAACCCCGAGTGCAAATTTAATAAGTGAACTAAAAGGCCGTGCGGCAGGCGTGGATATTGTAAGCAACAGTTCAAGTCCTGGTGCAAGCGGCCAGATACGTATAAGAGGCAACCGTTCTATCACCAGTGGTACAAATTCAAACAGCGATGCTATTGATGCGCCTCTGCTGGTTGTTGATGGTATTCCATATGGCGGAAGTATAAACGACCTTAATCCCGACGATATTGCTACTTTGGATATATTAAAGGATGCTTCTGCAACAGCTATTTATGGCTCAAGAGGTTCAGGAGGAGTTATCATCATTACAACTAAAAGAGGCAAGCCAGGCAAAGCTGTAATGGGCTATAATGCCTATTACGGCCTTTCAAACGCTACCGGTGAATACAAGGTTTTTAACGGGCCGCAGTTTGCACAATTAAAGCTGGATGCAGCAGCAGGGAACAGTATTAACCCCGGTACCAATGCCTACGCCTTAACACAAGCTGAGCAGGCCGGGCTTGCCAATGGTACATCCACCGACTGGCAAAAACTAATATATAAACAGGGCCAAACAACCGATAATGAATTGAGCCTTTCCGGTGGTACCGAAATGACTCAATTTTCATTGAGCGGTGGTTTTTACAAAGAAACAGGTATAATACCCGGGCAGGATTTTACAAGATATTCCATCCGGTCAACTATTGATCACAGAATAAACAGCAAGCTAAAGATCGGGCTTAATACGCTTAATACAGTGAGCTTCACCGATTATGGCGGCAACCCCGTTGGCGGCCTGGTTAGGTTAAGTCCGCTGGTATCTCCATACAACGCCGATGGCTCCGTTAACAAGTTGCCTGAAACGGGTGCTATTGACGGTGCTACGGTTAACCCGCTCTCCATCCTTTATGATGCAAACGCTATTTTGAATAATGACAGAAGGTTAAGGACATTCAATAGTTTGTATGGTGAATTGGAGATAATACCAAATCTTAAGTACCGCATTAATATTGGACTTGATTATAGCCAGGACCAATCCGGCTCTTATTTTGGACCAAATACATTTTATAATTCCAGTACAGCGTTGTCCGGTGCAAATGAATCTGTGGCAAATGCAGAGGCGTACACTTATACGATCGAGAACGTATTGACCTACGACAAAACATTCCTTCAAAAACACAGGCTTACTTTTACAGGTTTGTACAGCGTACAGAAAGATCATTATCAAAGCAGCGGGTTTTCAGGTTCCGGCATTCCGGCTGATTATATACAGAACTATAATCTTACCCTTGCCAACACTATTACAGCGCCAAGCGGGCAATCATCTTTTTCTGAAAGAGGCTTGATATCGTATATGGCGCGTGTAAATTATGCATATGATAACCGCTTTCTCTTAACGGCAACAATCAGAACAGACGGGGCATCAGTTTTATCACCCGGCAATCAATATTTTACGTACCCTGCGGTGGCTGCGGGATGGAACATTGCCAATGAAAAATTCATGAACAACATAAGTTTTATTTCATTGCTTAAGCTTAGGGGCGGATGGGGTATTACTTCTAACCAGGGCATAAATCCTTACTCAACATTGGGTACCCTTAGTACTAATTTTTATAATTTCGGTGCAGGTACTGCCGGGCAAAATATTGGCTACCTCGTGACAAACCTTGCCAATAAAAACCTGAAATGGGAATCGACTTCCCAAACCAATATAGGGCTGGATTTCGGCCTGCTCAAAAACCGTATCACCGGCAGTATTGATATTTACGACCAAAGAACAAAGAACATCCTGTTACCAGAAAATCTGCCTGCAAGCAATGGGGCGCAGTCTACTATTGTTAATGCCGGCAAAACAAAAGGCCATGGCATAGAACTTAATTTAAGCACTATTAACATACAAACGAAAAGTGGTTTCACCTGGAGCATCGACCTTAATTTCACTATAAACAGGGAGCAAATTGTGCAGTTGCAAAATCCTTCCGTTAAAGCTAATATTGGCAACCTGTGGTTTGTAGGACAACCATTAAATGTTATCTATGATGTTAAGAAAATAGGCATCTGGCAAACCAAAGATGCGGCCCTTGCTGCAACGTACGGAGAGCACCCCGGCCAGATAAGGGTGCAGGATGTAAATAATGATGGCAAGATAGACGCAAGTGATGCCCAGATAATCGGCACCTACCAGCCTAAATGGATAGGTGGTATAACAAACAGGTTCACATATAAAGGTTTTGATCTTTCTGTTGTGATATATGCAAGAATGGGCCAGACTGTTGCTGTACCTTATCTTACTTCTGACGGAGGCGCCAATGGTTTTGACTTCTTTAATAACAGCAGGAACAACCAGATAAAAATAGACTACTGGACACCAAATAACCCGACAAACAATTTTCCAGGACCTGATGCAAGTGCTGATAAATTTATCTATGCATCCACCCTTGCTTACCAGGACGGTTCATTCATCAAAATGCGCAGTATAAATTTGGGGTACACCATATCGCCCAAAATTTTATCTAAAGCCGGCATAAGTTCTTTAAGGGTATATGTTACTGCAGAAAATCCATTTATATTGTATTCACCTCTTGTTAAATCGGGCCTTGCATTGGATCCTGAAGGAAACGGTTATTCTGGTGGTGTAACTTCTGCCGTTACAAGCTCAACGCCCGTCTCACAACGGTCCATCACTGTTAATTTAAATGCACCGCCTGTGCGGCAATACAACTTTGGTGTTAATGTAAGATTTTAAACGTATTTAAAACTATTGTATATGAGATACTATAAAAAAATTGGTTACACATATTTAATAACCTTTTTGCTTATTGCAACAGGTTGCAGCAAGCTGTTGCAGGAGCAGCCAAGATCTCAGATAACACCTGCATTCTTTTCTACGCCGGCGGGTATTTTGGGCGGTATTGCAGGTGTATATTCTGATATGCGAAATTTGTGGGGAACTGAAGGGTTCACTAATATAACACTTGCAGGCACTGATGAGTACCTGGCAGGAGGCAGCGCAAGCGGCACCTGGTTTTGGACCTATAATGGCCTGGCCGCAAAAACAGATGATATGGATGGTTTGTGGGGTATTGCTTACCAGGATATTAACACCCTCAACGGTGTATTACAGTTTGGTGCAGCAGCGGGCTTGGACAGCACTACGCGTAATCAATACCTTGCGCAGGCAAAATTTTTACGTGCTTTCTATTATTTTTACCTTGTACAAACTTTTGGTGACGTGCCTTTACACCTTACGTTTGTTACCGTGCCTTCACAAGCCGATACACGTACACCTATAAAAGATGTGTATACGCAAATAATTAAAGATTTTACTGATGCATCTACACAACTGTCTCCAACGCCAACCGCGCCCTTTCTCGGCAAACCAGCTACACAGGCTGCCGCACTATATTTTCTGGCAAAGATGTATTTAACAAGGGGCTGGTCAAGCGCAGCACAATCAGGGGATTTTCAAACTGCATATAACATTGCCAATACACTCATCACTAATAAGGCCACTTACGGCGTTGACCTTTGGCAGGATTATAATGATGCCAACAAGCCCGGCAATGAATACGGCAAGGAAACATTATTTGTTGTTGACCGTGAAAGCGACCTGAAATACGGGGAACGCACAACCGGCTCAAGGGCCAGTGGTGCAAAGGAAAATGGTACCTGTTTCTTTTTCCGGCCTAATTATCCTACCGTTAATGCCAATTATCCAGCCTCGGGCGGGGGGCCCATTATGACAAGGGATATAGCAAACGGCCGTCCCTTTATACGCATAAGGCCAAATGTTGCTTACAGCATGAATGTAGCTTTTGCCGAAAGGGCGAATGACAGCCGTTATGACAAAACCTTTCAAACAACATGGATAGCCAATACACCCAATGTAACTACCCCGAGGGGAACGTTGAGGATTGGCATAGATACAGGGATATGGATGCCCGGTTATGAAGTTACAGACGCGCAAAGAGCCGCATTTACAGGGGTAATATTTTCACCAAGTAATTACACAACTGTAATGTTTCCTTCTATGAAAAAATATGATGACCCTAACAGGGCGGACGTAAATGATGCATCAACAAGGCCATTCATTTTCGCAAAATTCTCTGATGTATATCTTGTTGCCGCCGAAGCGGCCTTTAAAGCCGGGGATAATACCAATGCTGCTGCTATGCTTAATGTGGTACGGCAACGGGCGGCATACCGTACTACCAACACTCCGGGACAAAATGCAGCTGCAGCAACGGCTATGGTTATAACGCCGGGCCAGGTGACGCTTGATTTTATTTTGGAAGAACGTACGCGCGAACTGTATGGTGAATGCCAGCGCTGGTGGGACCTTGTACGTACCCATACACTTGCTGACAGGTTAAGCAGGTATAACCCAACAGAGGCATACCCGGGCTTTGTCGCAGGCGGGCAAACAGGCAGTACGTACAATTATACGCTCAGGCCTGTGCCTTTCAATATAGAGATATCACTAATAACTGAGGGTACGCCATTCCTGCAAAACCCCGGTTATTAGTCCAGGTTAATGTATATATTATAAACTATCCACGGTGTATGCATGATCCCCCGATAAGCAGTACGTGCGAAGCCGGATGTTAGATGAAAAGGGCAAAAGGAAGGATGATATTATTTCATCCTTCCTTTCATGTAAAAAAATAAAAGCGTTTAAAATAAGTACAGCTTGTCTTACCTTGTCAATAATTACAGGACCATTCTTTAATACTTAACTTACAATATATGGCATTTATAAATGCATCCTCCGGTACGTCAAATGTTGGTTACCAAAAAGGAAATAGCCTGTATATAGTATTGCTTACTTTGGTAGCAACATTGGGCGGCTTATTATTCGGTTATGATACGGCTGTGGTTAACGGTGCAGAAAAATCACTTGTTGAGTTTTATATTAAGAACATCACAGACCCTGCCCATTACAATTATGCAGTTACTATGATACAGCAGTATAAATGGATGATGGTTTTAGTGCTGCTGTTTGTGTTGCTGATTATCTCCGGCCAGGTGGTACGTTTGTTAGGAGTAAAGAAGGGTTTAGTTATAAGCGTAGTGATTCTTGCGGTATTTTGTTTTTGGGCGGTAACGTTTATCGCCAGGGCTATTCCGGTTGATGCCCCTGCATTAAAAGATACGGCAGATGCCATTAAAGGCTTTGTAATAGCCAGTGCATTAATTGGCTGTGTTATTGGTGGCGCTGCGGCAGGATTTATATCAAAATCTTTTGGCAGGAAGAAAGGCCTTATTATCGCCGCTGTTGCTTTTTTTATTTCGGCAATAGGCGCATGGAAGCCCGAAGCATTCAACTTTTTTGGAACGCTGGATGTATATTCTTTTGTAGTGTACCGTATAATCGGTGGTATAGGCGTTGGCATTGCATCTATGATATCGCCCATGTATATTGCGGAGATTGCGCCTGCCAATGTGCGTGGCAAACTCGTTTCATTCAACCAGTTTGCCATCATATTCGGCATGCTTGTTATTTACTTTGTAAATTATTTTATTGCAAAGCAGGGTGATGAGCAATGGCTTGTTACCGAAGGGTGGAGATGGATGTTCTTCTCAGGTGTAATTCCTGCAGGTATTTTCTTTGTTCTTTTATTTTTTGTTCCCGAAACACCAAGGTATTTGGTAATGACCGGCAAAGACGAAAAGGCTTTGAGGGTGCTCGAAAAAATTGCCGGCAAGGATGTAGCAAAAAAAGTATTAAGCGACATAAAAGCCACGACGCACGAAGCAAATGCCCCATGGCTCTCTTATGGCTTTTTCGTGATCTTTATTGGTATAATGCTTTCAATATTTCAGCAGTTTGTTGGCATAAATGTGGTGTTGTATTATGCGGGCAACATCTTCAGGAACATGGGCTCTTCAACAGATGCCTCGCTTTTGCAGACTATTATTGTAGGCATTGTGAACCTTGTATTTACAGTAGTTGCGATCCTTACAGTTGACAGATTCGGCCGCAAGCCGCTTATGATAATCGGCTCCGTTGGTATGGCTATAAGCATGATAGCGTTGGGGCTTACATTTTATTTCCAGCAGGCCGGCGTTGCGGCGTTAATATTCATGCTGGTCTATACCGCCGCATTCGCCATGAGCTGGGGTCCTGTCTGCTGGGTGTTATTGGCAGAGATATTCCCCAACAGCATCCGCGGCGCTCTTTCCATTGCAGTGGCGGCACAGTGGATAGCCAATTGGATTGTGTCTCTTACATTCCCAATGCTTAATGATAACGTGTGGCTTACTGAAAAATTTCACAATGGTTTTGCTTATTGGATATATGGGATCATGGGTATAATGTCTGCTTTTTTTATGTGGAAATTTGTGCCGGAGACAAAAGGCAAGACACTGGAGGAAATAGAACACTTATGGAAGAAAAAACCCCTTGTGCCGGTTGAAGCTATTAAGTAATATTTATGACGCGGCCTGAATATAATTGTTGAAAAAAAAATTGAATTTGATCTTTCCTGCAAAAAGAAAATGAATATGATTATCAGAACATACAGAATCTTTATTTTGCTGGCCGCTATCATCCAGCTAAAAAGCACGTGCCGGGGCCAGGCGGTCAAATACCTCTCGCAGCCCTTAATAACAGGTATTTATACGGCCGATCCTTCGGCACATGTTTTTGGTGGAAAAATTTATATCTACCCCTCACATGATATTGATGCCGGTGTGCCTGAAAATGATAACGGCGATCATTTTGCTATGCGTGACTACCATATTTTTTCTATGGACAGCATCGGGGCGAAGCCCGTTGATAACGGTGTTGCCCTTGACCTGAAAGATATTCCCTGGGCAGGCAGGCAGTTGTGGGCGCCTGACGCCGCCTATAAAAACGGAATGTACTTCCTGTATTTTCCAGCAAAGGACAAGCAGGATGTTTTTCATATAGGCGTTGCTGTAAGCAAATCGCCCGTGGGGCCATTTAAAGCGGAGAAAGAACCAATCGCGGGCAGCTTTAGTATAGACCCTGCAGTATTTACGGATAATGACGGTACAAGTTATATGTATTTCGGCGGTATTTGGGGTGGCCAGTTGCAGCGCTGGGCAAGCGGGAAATATGATGCAAATGGCTCCAAAACTGATCTGCACCAGGACGATGCTCCTGCGCTTAGCTGTAAAGTCGCAAAGCTTAGCGGTGACATGAAACATTTTGACGGCCCTGTGAAAGATGTGGTAATAGTTGATGACAATGGCAAACCCCTGCCTGGCAAAGACCATGACAGGCGTTTTTTCGAGGGCTCATGGATGCACAAGTATAATGGCAAATATTATTTTACGTATTCTACGGGAGATACTCATTTTCTTGCCTATGCCATTGGTGCAAACCCTTACGGCCCTTTTACCTATAAAGGCCATTTTATGAAGCCGGTACAGGGCTGGACCACTCATCATTCAATTGTTGAGATAAAAGGTAAATGGTATATTTTTTATCATGATACGCAGTTGTCAGGTAAAACACATCTGAGGAATGTAAAGGTCACCGAACTGCATCATAACCCCGACGGGAGTATTGAAATGATAGACCCTTTCAGGTAGAGACGGCCGCGCAATGCAAGTGAGTGGCCGGAAATAAACATTGTGCGGCGTTACCGAACATTATTTCATTTACTTTTATTGCCTAAAAATAATAATTGACATATGTTGATGGAACAAACCATGCGGTGGTTCGGCCCTAATGACCCCGTGAGCCTAAGTGATATACGCCAGGCAGGATGTACAGGTGTTGTTACTGCATTGCATCATATACCCGTTGGAGAAATATGGGCTGTTGAGGAGATAAATAAAAGAATAAAGCTTGTTGAAGATGCGGGCTTGACATGGACAGTTATTGAAAGCCTGCCCGTGCATGAAGATATAAAAAAACAAACAGGCGATTATAAGCTATACATTGATAATTACAAACATAGCCTTCGCAATGTGGCAGCTTGCGGGTTAAAGGTTGTGACCTACAACTTTATGCCGATATTAGACTGGATGCGCACCGATATTGCTTACACCATGCCTGATGGCAGCAAGGCCCTGCGGTTTGAGAAAGCTGCGTTTGTGGCTTTCGACCTTTTTATATTGAAAAGGCCCGGTGCTGAAACCGATTATACTGCTGATGAAATAGACAATGCAAAAGAACGGTTTGCTGTAATGACAGATATAGAAAAAGATGCACTTTATACGAATGCATTACTTGGCTTGCCAGGCAGTGAGGAACGTTTTACCGAAGAGCAAATATTAACTGCACTACGAACCTACAGCGGCATCGATGCAAAAAAGTTGAAGGAACATCTTTTTTATTTTCTGCAGCAGGTCGTCCCGGTTGCAGTGGAGGTGGGTGTTAAAATGGCCATACACCCTGATGATCCGCCTTATCCAATACTCGGCCTGCCCCGTATTGTAAGCACAGAGGAGGATGTGCAGGACCTTTTGCACGCAGCACCTTCGCCGGCAAACGGGCTTTGCTTTTGCACGGGTTCTTATGGTGTCCGGGCTGATAACGATCTTGCCGGCATGGTAAAGCGTATGGGAGATGCAATACATTTTATTCATTTGCGCAGTACAAAGAGAGACGCTGCCGGTAATTTTTTTGAAGCCGATCACCTGGATGGTGATGTAGATATGTATGCAGTTGTAAAAGAAATTGTATTATTGATGAAGCGCAGGGGTAAATCAATACCTATGCGGCCAGATCATGGGCATGTAATGCTGGATGACCTGCATAAAAAAACCTATCCTGGTTATAGCGCAATAGGCAGATTACGCGGACTTGCAGAATTAAGAGGGCTTGAATTGGGAATAAGCAGGAGCTTAGTATAAACCGGTTGATAAAAATGATGCCATGTCACAAATAAGGACCCGGTACAGGTGGGTAATAGTTTCGCTGCTTTTTTTTGCCACTACCATCAATTATGTTGACAGGCAGATAATTGGGCTGCTAAAGGACTACCTTGGGAAAGATTTTAACTGGACAGAAACGGATTACAGTAACATAGTAATAGCCTTTACTTCTGCATACGCATTGGGTAATGTGATATTTGGTATAATTGTAGACCAGATAGGCACCAAAAAAGGATACAGTTTTGCCATCATTTTCTGGAGCCTGGCAGCTGCCGCTCACGGCTTTGTGAAAAGTACATTTGGATTTGACATGGCGCGTGTAGCGCTGGGGCTTGGTGAATCAGGTAATTTTCCATCAGCAATAAGAAGCATCGCAGAGTGGTTCCCCAAAAAAGAACGTGCACTTGCTACCGGCATATTTAACAGCGGCACGAATATAGCACCCGTATTGAGCCCTTTTGTGATACTATGGATATATAATTCTTACGGCTGGCGTACTGCATTTGTGTTAACCGGCCTGCTTGGTTTTATATGGCTTATATTCTGGCTGTTGTATTATGAAGTGCCATCCAAGAAAAAAGGGGTGAACCAGGCTGAATTCGATTACATACACAGTGATACGCCTGAAGTTATTATTGCGGGCACAGGTAAGCTAAGCTGGTTTAGCATATTGGGCATGAAAAAAACATGGGCATTTATTGCGGGCAAATTCTTTACCGACCCTGTTTGGTGGTTTTACCTGTTTTGGGTACCGTCCTATTTTAACAGCCGCTATAAAATAAATTTAAGCGGTTCGTGGATGTATGTATCAACCATATATTTGATAGCCCTGGCAGGGAGCATATTGGGCGGATATTTGCCAGGTTGGCTTATAGGCAAAGGCTGGCAGATATTTAAGGCAAGAAAAACTTCGATGCTTATATATGCCTTATGCGTAACACCGGTCTTCTTTGTTCAATTCACCACTAACGCATGGTCTGCTGTAGGGTTAATAAGCCTTGGCGCGGCAGCGCACCAGGCATGGAGCGCCAATATATTTACAACAGCCTCAGATGTTTTTCCTAAAACATCGGTCAGTTCGATTGTGGGCCTTGGTACTATGGCAGGTGCAGTAGGTTCGATAATTTTTCCTATACTTATCGGTGCTATACTTGATCATTTTAAATCACTTGGCAAAATAACCGCCGGGTATAACATTATTTTTGTAATCTGCAGTTGTGCTTACCTGATTGCCTGGGTTATTATGCACCTGTTAACGGATAAAATAAAAAAGGAAAATACTGCATAAGGTAATATTATATTTATTTATCACCCGTTACGCCGGCAGTTTTTGAGCGGGTAATTTGCTCCTTAGTCCGAAAATGACGAACATTAAAATTTATTGTAATAAAAAGAAATCACCCCCGGGCTCTATAATTCCAGGTATTTACGGTAACACAGTCACTATTCCTTCTTTTGTGAATTGTTTCTTTTTTAGGCCGGTGTACCATCTATGGCGGCCATCTCTGTCCTGATGTATAATAATTAACTGTCCTGGCTTTATCTTTTCCACCGCAGTATGTCTGTTCCTGTCATCCCCTTTCTGTGGAAACTTATTGGGTAATATTCGCCGGGGCATGCATCATCATTTTTAATGGCACCAGTAACAAATATTTACCAGTTTGTAAGCAAATATGCTAAGTATGCAAACGAAGAAAGAGATAAAACCCTGTCGCCGGGCAAATAACATTTTTAAAGGATTAATTAAATAATGAACTAATATCCTTCTGCTCTTTTATAAAGTTACCTGTATTTTTAATTTATATATCGGTTAAAAAAGTATTTAAAAAAAAAAATTACAACTTGCTACTTTAAATTGCCTTTATTGAGGAGTTATATCATTTTCGATTCAAAAAATGGGTCTGGAAACCTAAAGAAAGCATATTAAATAGATAAAAAAGTATCAATTTCAGATTAATTGTTTGTTTACCTTTATCAAAACAAATTTACTTTATACATAAAATAGTATTTCATAATATGCGGGGTTTTTTAACAGTTATATTAATGGGCTAATCTACCGTGGCAGGCATATCCGGGCAAAACACTCATATAATAATCCATAGTTAACATTTGGATGCCTATTGATAAACATTTCAATACCCTGTTTTTTACAATACATCTCTAATTTTAACTACCAAAATCAATAAACAATAATTGCTATGCCGAATTTATCAAAAACCAGTTCTGGTGCTCCAAAAAGCTCACCACATTTTCAAAGCTTTATAGTTTCATATCAATCCCTTTTAACATAATAAATAAAAAAATATAAAACATACTGCGTGCCCTGAAATATCCTTGTAATTTTGGAAAAGGCCTTCGGCAATATAGCCTGTGATCATGCCCAGCGGCTGGCCCACCTCGGTGAGAAATTCAGCCTGCGAATTGTTAGTACCAGAGGTATATTGTGTATTGATAGGTGCAACCAATTTAGTAACCTTGTTTCTGTCTAAAGAAAAATTAAAGCCGGTTTTCCATTGAAAATCCTTTGTTGATACATCTACAGTATTAACTGATATACCAAAACCTTCATTGTACATGCCTCCATAATTCTCGGTTGGCCAGCTAAGTAAGCCACCGTATCCGCCGCTGATGTTGCCACCTAAGAATTGGGCATTTGACGCAATAAGGATAAGGTTAGAAATATCTTTTCTATAGGCGTCTGCTATCACTTCAACCCGGTTGTTGAACATATGCAGATCTATCCCGATATTTTTTGATTTATCCTGTTCCCATTTAAGATTGGGGTTGGGGAAGTTAGCAGGCAAAAAACCTGTACCCCATACCGTTGAAGCAGCGTATAAATTTGAATAGATAGCGCCGCCATTATTACCCGTGTTTCCTGATATCCCATACTCTGCACGTATTTTCAGGTCATTGATGAACCTTATCCCCTTCATGAATTTTTCATCAGATATCTTCCATGCAGCAGATATTGCCGGAAAAGTACCAAAGCGGTTGTTAGCCCCAAAATTGGAACTGCCATCACGCCTTACTACTGCCTGTAAAATGTATTTGTCGTCGTATATATAATTCAGGCGGGAAAAATAAGATTCGTTTGCACCATCACCCCTATAACTGTTTGTTTGCTGGGTTAAGGGGTTAGCAACACTAAGTTCCTGTACTGAATTGGTGGAATAACCCTGGCCATTTCCGCTTAGGCCCTGGTAAGCGTATTGCGATCCCTCATGGCCAATCATTGCGGTAACAGCATGTTTTTTGATCTTAAAGTCGTACTGCAGCCTGGTATTGATAGAACCCCAGTAATTATTGCTGCTGGCTCTGCCCCCCT
>Ga0207159_1131_pt1 | contig 17232 bp, 14 predicted proteins | sample Alteio_BWMinHeat_23_FD_153511 | JGI IMG/M metagenome (GOLD analysis project Ga0207159, IMG submission 153511) | Enriched cells from forest soil in Barre Woods Harvard Forest LTER site, Petersham, Massachusetts, United States -... | ecosystem: Environmental > Terrestrial > Soil > Temperate forest >... | reverse complement strand
TCAACCACGATTCATGATGAAAGGAGTGATTAGCTACTTCATGCCCTCTTTCCACGATGCTTTGAAGTACTTTATGATTTTTTTCTATTGCCGCGTCCTGGCCAACAATAAAAAAAGTGATCTTAATATCCAGCTTCTCCAGGATATCCAGTGTAATGGGCAATACAATATCCAGGTATGAGGGAAATTTCTCCCACCCCTCATCACCATGAACCTTCATGTATGACCATTTATCATCAAGGTCTAATGAAATGCTTGCAGGCAGTTTTTTTTTCATGGGGTCAATATTTCTTCAAGTTTTGTTTCGGCAACACGAACGGTTTCATTAACGTTCAAAGTGCCATCTTTAATATGCGAAGTGTTGATTATACTAACGCCGGGCATCGAAGTTTTTATAGCAGGCAGAATTTCCGAATAATTCAACTTTGCAACAGTAATAACGTGTTTAGCACGTGCAACCCCTGCAAATTTTATGTTATCATCCGTTATCCAGGGGTACATTTTCTTGAAATTATCTATAAAATAATTTCTGACCTCATCATCAGGTTGATTGAACAAGGGATCTTCCGGGCTCACGTATTTAGGAAGATATACCAATGAACTTCCTCCGAAATATTTCTTGTCAACAAGAGCTGACATTTCAATAACGCCTGTAAAGGGAACCCAGGTATCAGTAATATTTGTAACGTAAAATGGACTGACCGGTTTGTCAAGTAACACGGCCACACATATCACGCCGAGGTATTCGACATTTTTTAATTTTTGCTTTTCGGTTTCCGTGAGCCCCGAACACAGGTTTGCAGCAATGCCTGAAGGCAGCGTTACAATTACCTCATCAAATTGCTCGTGCGTGCCATCATTAAAATGTATGATTGGCTTGTTATCTGCTGAAGTCTTTATCTCTTTTGCGCCAAGGCCCGTTTTGATCATTACTCCTTCCGCAAGAAGTTTTTGCTTAAACATTTCAATTACAATTTTATATCCGCCTGGTACGTATCCAAACATTTCTTTTTTCAAACCACTGCGCCGGGCACCATATAATCTTTGAATAGTTGCCCAAATAAAGACGGCTGAAGTTCGTTGATAACTCTCACCCAGTTTCGCCCGCAACAAGGGCAGCCATATTTTATTAAATGTCCTGGAGCCCGACCATCGTCTTAACCATTTTGTAACCGGAATTTTTTCTAATCGCTTATAGTTTTTGATTTTCGAAGCAACAAGGATAGTGAGACCAAGACGAAATTTATCAATCAGGTTCAGAGCAGGAAATTTTAAAAACTCTACTGTGTCTGACATAGAATAGAGTTTTCCCTTCATGTAAAATCCTGTTTTAGTTTCAACCCATTGGATCTTTTCTTCCAGCCCGATCTCTTTTAGAATATTTCGCGTTCGTAAATCTGAAAGCAGGATAACATGATAAAATTTGTCCCATTCTACTCCGTTCATTTTCCATGGGCTTACTAAACCCCCAAGTTCAGATGCTGCTTCAAATATTGTAACCCTTTGACCTTGCTGAGATAAACGATGAGCAAGGGTCATTCCCATAATTCCGCCGCCAACTATTCCCCAGTTTTTTGACTCCATTGTTTCCGTTTCTAATGATTTATTCAGTTATAAATTTCTTTTGCCATTCAATGGTGGTGCGAAGCCCGGTTTCCAAATCCCATTCAGGCTGAAAATTAAACGTTTTGCAAAGCTTTGAAATATCAGGAACCCTTCTCATCACATCTTCATAATTCCCAAATGTTGAATAAGGGATATAATTAAGAGTCGGCTCTGAATCTTCTCCATTCACAAGTTTCCATATAAGAATTGCCAGATTTTTAATTGATATTTCAGATCCTGGTTTTCCGCCGGTGTTAAAAATTTCATTATTTGATTTTTCATTTTCGATACACAGTACAAGTGCGCTTACTGTATCATCAACGAATGTGAAAGTTCTTGTCTGGGAACCGTCGCCATGAATATCGATCTGCTCTTTCTTAAAAGCCTTATCAATAAAGACAGATTGCGGTCCTCCCCACCATGTGAGATTTTGATTTGGTCCATATGACCCAAAAAAGCGAGTGATTGTATAAGTAATCCCGTATTCTTCATGATTTGCGATGATATATTGTTCGCCATACATTTTAGAGAGTGCATAGGCCCAGCGTTTCACGGTAGTAGGACCCATTACCAGTGCTGAATTTTCATGGAAAGGAACATCAGGGTTTTTTCCATACACATCAGAAGTTGAGGCAAAAATGATCTTTGATTTATCATGAATACATTTTTGTACGACATTTCGAAGCATAAGATAATTTTCTTCCAACGTTCGCAAAGCATTTGTATAACGAGGTATCTTCTGTGAAGCAAGGTGAACCACAATATCTGCCTTTACGCTATTAAGCATAAGTGGATTGGCGATATCCCCGATTATAAATTCAAAGTTTGGATTTGATTTTGCAAACCCGATATTTCGTTGAAATCCGTAGTTAAGATTATCAATACCGATCACGGTATGACCTCTTTCCAATAATCTTTTAGCCAGGTTTGATCCTATAAATCCAGCAACCCCCGTTATTAAAATTTTCATGGTTTAGTTTTATTGAAATCAATAAAAAATAATTATTAATGTTTTTACCGGTAATAAATAATAAGAAATTAAAATGCTTTTTTATCACCGACTATCAGTTTATAAAAAGTCATAAAAACGATTCGCGTATCCAGCCAAAGGCTCCAGTTTTCCATATACCAGATATCATATTCAACACGACCCTCGATATCCCATATTGTCCTGGTCTCACCCCTGAAACCATTCACCTGGGCCCAACCTGTTATGCCAGGTTTCATAAAATGACGTACCATGTATTTATTTATCCTGGCAGAAAAATCATTTGTATGTTTTAACATATGTGGCCTTGGACCTACAATGCTCATTTGTCCCATAAATACATTTAAAAATTGGGGAAATTCATCCAGACTTGTGCGTCGTAAAAAGCCACCCAGTTTTGTAATTCGCGGATCGTCTTTTGTAGCCTGTGCTAAATTTGATTCCTTATTCATTTTCATGCTTCGGAACTTAATGCAGCCAAAAGATTTATTGTCTTTGCCGCTTCGCATCTGTACAAAAAAAACAGGCCCTTTCGATTCTATCCAAATCAACAACCCTACTATCGGGATCAGCCAGGAAAGGATAAAAACAATTACAAGGCTGCTTACTACTACGTCATACAGCCTCTTCCGTGCACGATTCGCTACATCATCCAATGGCTCTTTTCTCAGTGATAATACCGGGATGCTTCCGAAATAATCAATATGCACAGGAAAATTTCCTAAAAGATTAAAACTGGGCACTAGTTTAAACCTGATACATGCCTGTTCTGCATTTTGAATGATATCGTAGATAGCCTCGTTCTGTTCAGGTAATATTGTAGAAAAAATTTCAGTGGCGTTATGTTGCCGGGATATTTCAATAACGTTTGAAATTCCCCCTAAAATAGGATAGTTAGACAGTTCATGTACGTCTTGTTCGTTTTCACAAAATCCGATAATCTTTGTATCAAGCGTATCTTCTTCAAGTTGTCGCACCAGCCGTTTAGACATATCATTGTATCCCACAATAATTATTTTCCTCATCAGGTAATTCTGTTTGCGGAAATATTGAAGAACAATAAGGAAAACCAACCGGTTTACAAGAGTTACTAACCCAATGGAAACAAATACGGTTATCCCAAAAAGTCGCGAGATCTGGTGTTCTTTTGTAATAAAAAAATAGATCAGGATGACCGCTAAAAAATAAATGTAAGCCCTCAATGTATGTCTGCAGAAGGATTCAAAGGAAGACATACTGTTCTGGTTATAAATGTTACACATCCAGCTTGCAGCCAACCAGGCAATATTAAATCCCATCCATAAATAAATATAATTGACCTCGTAAGTAGATGAAATCTTATCCCTGAAATAATATTTATCAAATGCAAAAGATAAATTAAGCATTAGCAGATCCAGAAAGATAAAACACAGCCTTAATAACCGAAAGAATTGCTGGTTCATAATAAAATTTTTAGCACACAACTACAATTGTACATATAACACATATTGATAAAATCCTGGAATAAAATACCCAACTACTTTTAGTGGTAGCTGGGTAGTTCTTCCTTTATTATATTGTCATAATGATGAATTAAAGAAACAGTTTCCTGGATGTTTGCCTGCGAGGAGGCACCAAACAGTATAGATTGAATATTGGGTAATGAACAAACATATTCAATCGCTTCCTTCACGGAAATAGCACCGCCGGCAAGAACCTGCATGGCAATGGCCCTCACTTTTTTTGTGCGAAGTGTTTCTTCATACAATTCCTTTCCGCCGGACATTCTGAAACCAACTTTATTGATTGAAGCACAAATGATCGGGTTTTGAATACCGGCATCATTCAGCATTGATAAAAGCTTCGGCATATTCATAGTAATAAAACCCGCCTCGGCATTATATTTTTTGATGACATAATCATGAAAAGCTCTGAGTACATCGGCCATTCCCAAACCAAGAAGAAGATCGGTTACAACATTCTGCAGAAAAACAACAGGTGTTTTAATTCCTTTAAACATTTTTAATTCTGCATCTATCAGCAGCTCCATAATAGATAAGTAATCTTTTGAAAGGTAAGCCACCCCTCCTTTTAATATAGAACCAAAAAAATTACCCGGTACATACTCTTTCAAGGTACCCACGATGCCTAACTCAGTAACAGCATTCGCATATTTATGGGCATAAGGCATACAGGGATAGATACAAAACTTATCATATTTTGCCGGGTTAGCACGGATAAAATCACAAATGTTGGAAATTCGATCATGAGTAGTGCACATGAAGGTACTGATACCGGTATCCATTGCATAATCCAGCGTTCTAATGATCGCCCGGTCATCTTTAAATTTTATCGCCTGGGCCCTTGATTTCTCATCAGAAATATGACTAACAGCGAAAAACTGATTATCTCCAAATAGAATTCTTTCCATTTTATAGGGATGAACTGTTTTTAATTAATGATATGGCCTTGTCAGTACTCCAGGCACTTTTGAAATTATTTATAGAGTTAGGTACTTTTTTCTGAATTGCTTTTACGAAATAGTCTATTTGTGCCGAATACTCTTCTCCCCTGAGATAAAAATCAACGGGATCAGTTAAATCAGTCACGTACTTTACATTCCATCCACGCGAATATCCACCGGGCACATCAGTTGAATTAAAATATACTTTCAATTCATTGGCATCGCAAATAATTTTTCCTTTTGCTCCCTGGATGGTCAAAGTAGTGTTCATCTTCCGGTATGTAACATCACTCCAGTTAGCCATGAGTACTCCGGAAAGTTTTGAGGATAATTCCAATAAAGAATAAACAGAGTCCTCAACTCTCTTCGAATATAACGGCTTCAGTATTGACCCTTTTACAGATTCAACCGGACCCAAAGTGTAATTGATCAGATCAATCACATGAGACGCATAATCCATGAGGCATCCGCCACCTTCTGATGGATCTCCCCGCCAATTATCCTGTTTTGGTTTTACTACTACCGGGCCTGACGCTTCACCGGTAAAGTGAAAAAGCTTTCCAAGGAATTCTCCATCGATAATTTTTTTTAACTCACGAAAAGTACCTACAAATTTATTATGATACCCAACCTGGTTAACAACCTCTTTTTTTTCCACGAGATCAACTAATTCCTTTGATTCTTCCGCTGTTAAGCACAAAGGCTTTTCTGCAAATACATGTTTTCCCTTTTCCAATATTTTTTTTACCATCGGTGAATGAAATTTTGTCGGCACGGCTACAATAACGGCATCAGCCTCTACTTCATTCAGCATCTGTTCATAATTTGGGTAGCAGGGAAATTTTGTAAATTTTTTTAGCACATCCAACACCATTTTGGAGGTATCGCTTACCCCCGTTACCTGTACGTCCGCATGCGCTCCCAGAATAGACAGATGTGAAAGACCCATTTTACCAGTTCCTATCAAAGCAACCTTGACCATATTCTGTTATTTTTTAAACAATTCAATATATTGATCCGACACCGATTCCCAATTAAATCTTAACTGAACGTCCGTCTTTCCTGCTAACGCTTTTTGTTGAAGTGCCTCATAATTTTTCAATGTGAAATCCAGCACTGCCATAAGGTCTTTTACATTCCCGGATTTGAAATGAAAAGCATTTTCCCCGGTAATAAATAAATTCTCCCTGATATCCGAACAGATCAACGGTGTGCCTAAAGCCATAACTGTAAGTATTACCGGCGACAAACCTTCAATTAATGAAGGTTGTACATAAGCGAAGGCATTTTTAATAAGTGTATTGGTGTCATCACCATACATGTAACCCGTGAAAATAATCCTTTCGTCCTTTGTATTCCTGATTGCTGATTCATAACTTCCGGGATTGGGGTCGCCTCCAACAAGGACAAGCTTTTTATCTGTTTTTAAATTTTCAAATGCTTCGATCAACAAATGCAAACCTTTGTCAGGAATGAATCTTCCGACAAATAAAAAATAATTTCCCGCTGTTAAGTTAAAGCGTTTCAGTGCATCGGAGTTTTTTGAAATAGCTGGAACTTCCGACCCATAAGGAATAAAAGAATATTTTCTTTTAAACTTTTTCTCAAAATATTCCTGGGTAAAGATATTATCGAATACTACCTTGTTAGGCAGGTAGGCTGTTAAGTAATTAGAAATACGATAAAATAATTTTCCATACCAGGGCCATTTATCTCTCTTCCAGTCCATGGCAAACTGGCTTACAATAACCCGTTTGCCGGCAAGCCGCAAAAAAACGGACCAAATACTATTAGCGCCGCTTTGCAAATGAATCACATCAGCACGGTTATGTATTATTATGTCAAAAGTTGCCATACAAGAATGAAAGAATGAATCAAAGCCTGCTTTACTTACAGTTTTGAAATATTTTAGCTGTACCCCTTCAAAATCACAATTCTTTTGGGTCGTATCTCCGGGATAAATTCTGCAATAGGCTAAAATTCTATGTCCTCTCCTTGCGATCCGGGGATACAATTCGAAAGCAAATTTATCAGCGCCTGCACCGCCGGCTTTAGGAGGAATAGACCGGAAACCACCAAAAGCAGCAATTCTTAAATTTTTCATTTTAATCTAAATAACCCCGGTAATATTGAAGAATATATTCCTTCAACGCAACTTTCCAGTCTTGCATCAAATTAAGGTTGCGCATATTCAATTTGCTATTGATCAGTCTTTCGTTGGCAGGTCGCTGCGCAAAATATACATCTTTATAATAATCAGAATTCACCGAGGTAATCTTTATCTTTCCTTTAAGGCCTAAAACATCGAGCAATTCTTCAGCCACTTCAAGGCGACTGGTTTGACCTCCACAAACCATATTATATAGGCCCCAATATTTTTTTTCAAGCAAAGCTTTCACATTTTTTGCAAAGTCGTGCGTGAACGTGGGAGTTCCATCCTTATCATTGACAATAAAAAGCTCCTTTTTTCCTTCTTTCAATTGTTTCATCAATTTTTGAATAAATTTTTTATCCTTGCCGGGACCGGCTCCCATCATCCAACCGGCGCGGCAAATAAGATGTTTTCTCACATTTTCTTTTACAAACATTTCACCTGCATATTTTGATCTTGCGTAATGACCCAGGGGATTAGGTTTGTCCCAGTCATCATAAAATTCTTTTTTGCCATCAAAAATTCCTGCCGTGCTGATATATAGTAAAGGAATATTCAGATCATTGGCGATATAACATGCGTTCTCAACTGAAAGCGTATTTGTTTTATATGTTTCAGCAACGTTGAGCTCACAATATTCCAGGTCGGTAAACGCTCCAAGGTGAAAAAGGTAATCCGGTTTGAAATTCAAAACCTCATTTTTATAATCATCATAATTCCTGAAGTCAAGATAACTGAGCCATTTTTCATTAATATCAATGTCGGTGCATTTTAATTCATAATCTTTTTTGAATTGCATATAAAATGCTTCTCCCAGCATCCCACCACAACCTGCTATGTAAATTCTTTTCATATATTTTCCTTTACTTTATTTTTTTGAGGTTTTTATGGATATCCGGTAGCCAATCTATTTCATGAAGAATATCGATTAACCTGCATGTGTATTTCTCTGTCGAATATTTGTCTAGCACAACATCATGCAATGCTGTTCCAAGCGCTTGTCTTTTTAATCTGTTTGTATGAAGCGCTGTTATTTTAGAGGCCAGTTCCTTATGATCAAACATAGTGCTCAGCATTCCTGTTTCATTATCGGTAATATAGTTCTCAGTTGATGAAGTACGAGTAACAATTACGGGTTTTTTAAGTAAAGCAGCATTCAAAAGAACAATTAATCCTGCAGGTACAGCAGAATTTAATGGCAATGCTACTATCGCTGACCTCCTCATGTAATCATTAAATTGCTTTTCATCCAAATCAAAAAACATCTGAACGTTGGAAGGTATTTCCAATTCATGACTAAAAAACTTTTTCCTGGCAATGCAGATATAATTGATATCAGGAGTCAAACGACAAGCTTTAAAAAGTGTCTCCCAATCCCTTTTGGCCTCACCACCACAAAATATATAATCTCCTTCATAATCGCTTTTATCAGGGAAATTCGTCGGATGAATGGAATCATGTAGTACATGAAACTTCGTTTCAGGCAATTTGAAACGTTTGCTATATTCAGAAATATAGGAATTCGAATTTATAGTTATATAAAAATCAGGTGACCTCATAACCAAACGAAAAAGATTGTTTCTAAAACTATTTAGAATACCTGTTCTTCCCGGGGCGATAATATTCAAACCAAGTATCCTTCTTTTTTTTCTTAATATTTTACAAGCGATTCCAGTAGCAATTGATGTTGTAAAATTCCAGCAAATTATAATGTCAGATGCCGTTGATGCCTGAACCGCTCTAAAAGCAAGTTTCGTATATTTATAATAAAGATTAATAACTCCGAACTTCTCTATTCTATCCTTCATAGTATAATCCGGTATATCAAACACCTTATAATCGATGTCCCTTTCGGCAAATCCATTTTCAAGAAAAAATGGTGTTTTTTTTGCCCAGTCTACCAAGAGTAAAATACGGTCCATTGTTTTTTTGATCAGTTGTACCAGCAATAAAGTGCACTTTAATTACATAATCTCATTGCCATTTTTATTCTTCTCAATTGTTTTATTAAATAAATCCATGAGTTTTCTATAATGCTCCCCTTCAGAATATTCATTCTGCAATTTTTTAAAGGCATTTTCCCCTAAGCTCTGGCATATATCCAAATTGTTGAACAAATAAGTTATTTTGCTTTTTAAATCCTGAACGTCCTTAAGTCTGAATAACAAGCCTGTTTCATTATTTATTACAATCTCTTTTAAACTGCCGGTATTTGTTGCAATAACACATTTCTTAAATGCAAAACTTTCTAAAACAGTATTTGGAAAATTATCATACCATTCTGATGGAACAACTGTAAAAGCACAATTGCGCAAATAAACCTGTATCTCATCAAAAGATTTTTTTCCCAAAAACTCTATATTGCAATTCTTATCCTTTAAGTACTCTTTTAACTCATTCTCAAACCCAGTGGCTGAAAAGCCGATAATTTTTAAATTAAATGTCGTATTCTCAAAAGCTTTTACCAGGGTCAATAGTCCCTTTTCACCTTCTATTCTTCCAACATACAAAGCAAATGATTCATATGTGATCTCTATCTTTTCACTGCCAGGCTGGAAATTAAAAAAACTCGGTATGTGAACTAACTTTGAATCCGGCAAGCCATATGCCTTGAGTTTTTCGAGCGTAAATTTTGAAGGCACTACAAAAGATTGAATTTTTTTTGTAACACCAAGCATCTCCTGAAATTCTAATGACGCCGCTTTTATAAAAGAATAGATATAAGAATCATAAACACATTTGTTGGTGACCGCATTTATTTTTGATCCAGCCAGGCATCTTTCGCATATATCTTTTTGACGTGGCCGGTAAAAAAGTGCATTCGAACATATCAAACCAAAATCTGAGATCCGGTTAACAACCGGCACTTTATTTTTTTTCGCAGCATCAAAAATGCTTGATGAAATTTTGTTTTGATAATGCAGGACATAAATCAGGTCTGGTTTAACAGTTTTAATTAATCTGCCTAGTTTACGCTTTGCCTCAAATGAATAAAACATTCTCAAAAAGCCCCTGACAGATGTTATAATATTGAACTTGCTATATTCACTGAAATAAACTTCATCGGCCTCACCGACGGGTTTTAAAAAGTATTGTTCATATTCAGAAGAGAAATTGTTTTTGTTCTTTATACTGAATGGAATTACTATGTGTCCATTTTTTTCCAATATCTCTTTGACATTAAACATATATCTTTCAGGCCCTCCGGACACGAAATATCTATAGTTGACAATAATTATTTTCAACTTCGATGCGGCGGTATTCGTATCAACAAGATTTAATTCAGACATAGCTTTTCATAGGTTGAGATATACTTGCCAACCATTTCATTAATTGAAAAAATATTCTGTATACGTTGCTTTCCTGCCGAGCCCAGACTATTTCGCAATTCAGAATCGTTTAAAAGTAATTCCAGTTTCCCGGAAAGCTCAACGGGATCTGATAGAGTTATAAGAAATCCTGTTTCTTTATCAACAAGAATTTCCCGGGTGCCTCCACCGTCCGTTGCAATCACCGGCTTTCCCAATGCCATGTATTCAAGAATAGAATTGGAAATACCTTCCGTGAAAGTAGACAGCACACCAATATCCATTGCATTTACAACAGACTCAACATTAGAAATTTTGCCCAATAACCTAATGTGCTCTTTGTATTTTTCGGGAATTAAATCTTTTGATTCATCAGAATCTGTGTTTTTCCCAATCGCCAGGAAAGTAATATCATTCCTTTTATCCAATATTAATTGCGCTGCTTTAAAATAGGTTTTATAATCTTTGTTCGATGCAAAAGAAGCAACCATACCAACTATGTATTTCGTATTCACATTCATTTGTTTCCTTACCAGGCAATTTTTCTCAACTTTATTTATTCTTTCAAAATTGAATCCATTATAAATGCAAATGCTCCGACTCCGTGTGACCCGATATGCTTTCAAACCTGCTATGGAATTACCCACAACCATATCAGAGAAAGGAAAAGTTAGCCGGGCCCGCAACCATCGCTTATTAAATATATTTCTTTTAGCAGGCGAATCAGTTATCATTCCATTGACCAATTTGATATGAAGTAATTTACAAACCGGCACACTGTATACAGCGGTCATACTGTCCCAACAATGTAAAATATCGGGTTTAATATTTTTGCAGAGCTTATATAATTCCTTAAAAACAGAAAGATCTTTTTTCCTTTTTCTTATCAAATAATGCACGTTTATACCAAGGTCGAGAACTTCTTTGTAATGAATTTCCTTCTCCATCAAGGCCAGCTCAAACTGAATTCCTGGCGTGTTTTTAAGCGCTTTCATAAGTTCGGTAAGTCTTCGTTCTTTTCCCCCGGAAACAAAACAATCTATGAAAAATAGTATTCTCATTTATTTGTTTTGTTTTAACCACTCTTCAAAAAACAGCAATGACCATATTCGTGAGCTGAAATCACGCATACCATTCCTGCTATTCATCACAGTTTTCTTTACAAATCCTTTGTTCAGGTATTCAAAAGAAAGCGCATTATTGGAAAGAAGCGTATCGCTCACATAGTCCTGTAATTCTTCTTTGAACCATAATGAAAGAGGCACACTAAAGCCTTTCTTGGGATGATCCAGAAAACCTTCCGGTAAATAAGGTTTGATCGCTTGCTTAAAAATGTATTTCTGTGTTTTTCCGTGTAGTTTAAAGTTCCACGGAATTTTAAAGCTTAATTCTGCAAAGCGATGGTCCAACAGCGGTGGCCGTACTTCTATTGAATTCATCATGCTCGCACGATCCACCTTTGTCAGAATATCATCTACCATATAAGTTTTCAAGTCGAGATACTGCAGGTTCGAAATAAACTCATCTGAACTCCCTTCCCTGAGAACCTTCTTTTTATATCTTTCAGCTACTTCGCTCGTGATATTTGGATATCCATTTTGTAAGAAAAGTTTTTTTCTTTCTGTTTTTGGCCATATGGCAAGATATGCTCCGAGGTCAGTCCTATTTTGAGAAAGATAATAGGTCAGCCCTTTGCCCTTGACTTTTTGAGGAATGAGTTTATGAATGTTTCCCCATAATAATTTATTCAGTGCAGGGAAATTTGAACTGTAATTATATATTTTATGTAAGTATTTATAGATATCATACCCTGCAAATAATTCATCACCTCCATCACCGGAAAGAACCACAGTAACATATTCTCTTGCAAATTTGGAAACATAATAAGTAGGTATGGCTGATGAATCCGCGAAAGGCTCATCGTACATGCTTGTCAGCCTCGGTAACAAATCAATTGATTCCGGTTCAACGATCTGTTCATGATGTACACAATTGTATTTTTTGGCTATCTCCCTGGCATATTCCAATTCACTAAATTTCCGGGCTTTGAAACCTATAGAAAATGTTTGAACGGGCATGTTTGAGTTTCTTGCCATCATTGCTACTACTGAGCTGGAATCTATGCCTCCGCTTAGAAAAGCACCCAATGGAACGTCCGAGATCATATGGAGTTTAACTGTTTCGGAAAGGCAGGTATCAATTTCTTCTATCCATTGCTTTTCAGATTTTGAGTAATCAGGATCAAAGGCCACTTCCCAGTACTTTTTAATTTCAATCGATGGGTTATCTTTCAATGACACGGTCAAATAATGCCCGGGTTGTAACTTTTTTATTTCTTTGTAAATGGATAGATCACCCGTTATATAGCCAAATGCAAAATATGAATCCAAAGCTTCATTGGACAAGGTTTTATTAATTCCTCCTGCTTTTAGTATTGCCTTTATTTCTGAACCAAAAACGAACTTCTGGTTATCGGCGTAATAATAAAAAGGCTTAATTCCAAAGCGATCCCTGGCACAGAACAGTTGCTTTTTCTTATCGTCCCAAATACAGAACGCGAACATGCCACGTAAATATTGAAGACAATCTGGTCCGTATTGTTCGTATAAATGAACAATCGTTTCAGTATCTGACCGGGTTCGAAAAATATGTCCCTGTTTTATTAGATTTTCCTGAAGTTCCTGGTAATTATAAATTTCTCCATTAAATATTATCCAAATGCTTTCGTCTTCATTAGCGAGAGGCTGATGTCCTGTACTCAGATCAATAATACTTAATCGCCGAAAGCCCAGGCCTACATTGTCCTTAATGTAAAAGCCTTCGTCGTCCGGCCCGCGATGAAAAATAACATCTGTCATCCGTTTCAATTCGGAAACATCGATCGAATTTCCTTTTTCAAAATTTATTTTACCTGTTATTCCGCACATATCTGTAATTGGCGATTAGTTATTAAAATCTGCCTCAACAGACTTTAAGAGTTTATTAACGCAAATAACACTGATTTCTTATTAACACGCTGAAATTAGCCCTGTAAAATTGGGAAATCTAAAGAATTGAAACGATATTTTCTTAAAGCAAATCAGGATTTTTCAAACACAAATTGGTTGCATCCCCAGCTTGTTGTTGTTTTTAACCTGGTTAGCCTGTAACTATTTTTTTTATAATATTCAAATATGGCTTCCGGGGACGCTACTTCAAATGGATAGCCCCCCAGCCAATAATACCAGTCACGAACCATAGACATTCCTCTACGCTTTTTATAATCAGTATACCTTTTCATAGGGTTTTTAATCCGGAATATATCTGCAACCAATCCTCTTAAAAAAAAATAGGGAAAAAAAGTAAAAATGATAAAGGTCTTACCCAATGAACCTGAATTATAAATTTTTTTTACCTTTTTCCACCTCGTGGATGCGTTCCCCTGGTCATTGTAAATAGCAATAAATAATTTCCCCTTTTCTCCAACAGGGATTTGGACATTTTCCAAAGCTTTTTGCATATTTCCTGTGTGATGCAAAACTACCCAGGAGTACACTATGTCAAATTTTCCCAGAGAGTCAATGTAGTCCTTATTTAAAATTCATCCTTTCCGGATCACCCATTTATTTTGAGAGGGAGAACGCTCTCAGTAATTCGGTGCATTTGACACTGTTTGGATCAAAATCTAACGAGTAAACAGAAGCGCCCAATTTACTTGCAGCCAAACTAAACAAACCACTTCCACAACCTATGTCAAGAAATTTTTTATCGGTCAGATCACAACATTCTAACATTTCTGCAAGGGATTGTTTCGCTATCTCAATTTTTTCAGCAGTCAACCCATTCAAATAGGCACGCCAGTTTTTACCAAATTCAAAACGCTCTCCATCAATAACCTGATCCTTAAACACTTTTTCTTCCATTATAAAAATTTATCCGGTTCAAATACTTAGACAGATATCTTAATTATCTACATAAAATTGTCTTGTAAAAGGAATTTAGGCGCCTTTCCATTTGACTCCAACGAATCTAAAAAATTGACCATTTTTTCTCCATATAACCTATAGTCAAAATAGTTCAAAGCCAATTTTTTACCATTGCTGCCAATTTTTTGACTTTCCACGACATTATCAAGAACGAATTTCATTTTAGCAGCATATAATGTACTATCATACGCATCGGCTACCAACATATTTTCCATGTCTTTAAAATAATGTTTGATCTCTCCGTAGTTCGTAGAAATAACCGGGTTCCCCGAGGCGAGGTATTCACCAATTTTATGTGGAAACCTGGCTTCATCCCGCAAATTTGGTCTTAAAGGAATCAGCAGAGCGAGTGCATTTTTATAAAACCCGTTCAATTCTTTTTCTGATAGCCGGGAGAATATTTTGATTTTTTCTTTTAATGGAGAGCTGCTAAGATAATTTTGAATCTCTAAAATATCTGCCTGGTTTCCATTGATCACTAAGTATAAAAATGCTTCCGGTCTATTTAACTGGCTAAATGAATCTATGATGAATTTGATGGTTTCTGTATAAGCGGCAGCACCGCAAAAAAGAAAATAACAAGGTTCATTTTTTATTTCATATTCATCATACCTGTCTGCATCAACTAAAACCGGGATTTTCAAATATTTTTTTTGGGGGGCTACTCTTTGTATTTGCTTAATTAAAAACTCACTAATTGGAAAGAGAGCATCCACAAGCCTGGGTCCATATTTATCATACAATTTATCGCTTAGACGAGAACTTATTTGATGCCACTTATGCTTTAACGGTGAATAATATTCTACATAATTCAGTATAATTTTAAACCGGAACAATTTTGATAAAATGGAATAATATAAAATAGAGTAAAAGCTATTTGTTGATAAAATTGCATAGTCTAATTTGTTTGCCCTTTTCCTGGTTTTTAATAATAAAAATTCATTTATTATTCCTTTTAACTTTAACCAGTTTCTTTTTATAAAATGATCACTGCGGAAAGGGCTTCCTGCTGTATAAACATATTCTATCCCTTTAAAATTACCAGATGACTGCAGACCAGGATGGTCTGCTTTTTTATGCGCAGGCCGATTACAGACAATGGTGATAAAATTATTTTTTAAAATCAGGCTATTAGAAACCAGGGTTAATTTTTGAACTTCAGCCAATCCATAAGGGAAGCCTGAACATCCCAAATAAACGATATGATTCTTATCACTCATTGCCGGAAATAGCTTGGTTATTAAATAGGGTCATGATCATAAGCTGTAAAATAGAAATTAATAGTCAAAATTCGCAGAGAAAAGAACGTCCGGGTGCCATAAATATTTTTTCTACTTCCTGGCAAGCCATTTATTCGTTTCAAAATCGTAAAATATTTTATATTCAGAATACCAGGGCAAGATCCCTGATTTTTTAAATAATCGAGCTCTTGACCGGCTTCTACCAATTAATAATTTAATAAGCACCCTCCTGAAATTTGGAACGCCGGATTCAGACTTGAATTTCTGGAGCAATAGCTGTATCTCTTTACCATATGGACTATCATCACTCCCACCTCTCCGTACGTCGTGAAATCTGAAGCCGCCAAGTATAGTATTTACATAATATAAGTTGGCATGTTGAAAAAATTTCTGCCATAAATCAAAATCACCTGCATATTTAACTGATAGATCTAAAGTACCTCCTGCTTTATTCCATAAGGTTCTTTTCCAAAAAACTGATTCCTGTTGTATCCATTTATAATTTCCGTTAACTACATCAAATATATTTTTTTCAGATGCGAGCTGGATGCTTTGGGGTGCCACACCTGAACTTAAGTTAGTCGGCATGCCATGTATCCATTCCACTTCTGTATTATTTTCAAAAATTTCAGCTATGATCTTAAGGGTCCATGGATAATAAATATCGGAGCTATTAATCCAGCTCATTATTTCACCTGTGGTGTGAGCAAATCCCTCGTTGATCGCATAATATTGTCCATTATCCTTTTTTGATACCCAGTAAGCTAACCTGTCAGCATATTTTTTTATTATATCAATACTCCCATCTGTTGAACCTCCATCAATAACCACATATTCAAGGTTTGGATAATTTTGATCAAGCAAAGAACAAATTGTCTGTTCCAGGTAATCAGCCTGGTTGTAAGAAGGAGTAACGATACTGATTTTAGGGTATTTCATTTTTAAAACCTATATATCTGACAATAATTGCAAAGTTGTTTCCGATGGTTTATGCTGAAAATATTCTTTTAAGAAGACATCAGGCATGTTTCTGATAAATTTTGAATAACAAATTGCAATGGATATCCAAACCAGGATATAATTTAGGGTGAATGTGGCAACATTAGCCGGGTACAAACTTAAAAGCCATATAAGTATCCACATAGCTGCAGCTTTCGAAAGCATATTCTTTGAAAAGAAAATACCGCAAATAATGGCCGGCAGGCTAATAAGAAGCATAAGACCAATAGATATAAAGCCTCCATTTAATATTACCTGCAAATACCCTGTCTCGATTGCCTGCCTGTAACCATGAATGTCTCCATCTTCATCTACAATAGGGCAAAAATAGTCAGCATTTATTCCCCGGCCAATCAGCCAATCCTTTTGTTTCATGTCGTCGTTAAAACAGTCTTCTACCGGAGTCCTGGTGTCTTCAGTTCCTCTTTCTGCAAGAAAACTAAACAGGCTATTTTTCTTACTGCTTACTGCCTGGCTTATATAGGTCACCATAAAAAACAATATAATGGCAGAAAAGAAAATGATTATGAT
>Ga0207159_1129_pt1 | contig 17364 bp, 15 predicted proteins | sample Alteio_BWMinHeat_23_FD_153511 | JGI IMG/M metagenome (GOLD analysis project Ga0207159, IMG submission 153511) | Enriched cells from forest soil in Barre Woods Harvard Forest LTER site, Petersham, Massachusetts, United States -... | ecosystem: Environmental > Terrestrial > Soil > Temperate forest >... | reverse complement strand
CATTAAACGCCTTAATCCCCTCTTCTCTATCTTTCGTCGGCAATAACCGATAATACGCTTCTAGCTCATACAAATATCCCGAACGAATATCTAATTCCTGCGACATATTCATGGCCTTTTTTGTTTGCCGCACGGCTAACGGTGCATTCTCACTAATCACTTTTGCCACCGCCAACACTTCATCCCATAATTTATCTGCAGCACACACTTTATTCACGATACCCCATTCACAAGCTTGTTCAGCAGTAAAACTCATGCCAGTAAACGCTAATTCTTTCGCCCGTTTTATCCCACACGCTTTTGGCAATTGCTGTGTACCCAACGCGCCAGCCATCAAACCCACTTTCACTTCCGATTGGGCAAACATCGCTGTATTCGCTGCATAAGCAAAATCACTGCTTAATACCAACTCCAAGCCACCACCAAATGCTGCACCATTCACCGCTGAAATAATTGGCATCGGACATTCCACCATCGCCAACATGGATTCTTCTAATGGCACATGTTGCTTACGCCAAATATCTAAACTTAAATTGCTGCGTTCCTTAAGATCAGCACCGGCACAAAAAGCCGGCGGCACACCGGTCAAAATCAAACAACGAATTTTATTATGCTCTGCGGCAACACCCTGCCACAATTCCAATAACTCTTCCATCATCACACTATTAATTGCATTACGCACTTCCGGCCGATTCAACCGCACGACTAAAATATTTTCCTGCACTTTTTCTAATTGCAGGGTTTTGAAATTTTTTATCAACATACTACATCCTGAATAATCCAAAATGTGTCGCCTCAATAGGTGCATTTAATGCAGCCGATAAACTTAAACCCAACACTTTGCGCGTATCAATAGGATCAATAATGCCATCATCCCACAAATGCGCACTCGAATAATAACTATGTGATTGCACGGTATATTGATCTAATATCGGTGCTTTTAGCTCTCTTTCATCGGATTCGCTCCAGGCTTCATTATGCCGCTGCTTTTTTTCGCGTGTGACTTGCGCCATCACATTCGCCGCTTGTTCTCCGCCCATTACCGCAATGCGCGCATTCGGCCACATCCATAAAAATCGTGGTCCATAAGCACGTCCGGCCATAGCATAATTTCCTGCGCCATAACTGCCGCCAATGATCACAGTAATTTTCGGCACTTTGGCACAAGCGACGGCCGTCACTAATTTCGCACCGTGCTTGGCGATCCCTTCTGCTTCCACTTTACTGCCGACCATAAATCCCGTGATATTTTGCAAGAAAACCAGCGGAATACCGCGTTGACAACAAAGCTCGATAAAATGCGTCCCTTTCAATGCGGCTTCCGAAAATAAAATACCATTATTGGCAATAATTCCAACCGGCATACCATACAAATGCGCAAAGCCGCACACTAAGGTTTTGCCGTATAAAGCTTTGAATTCATCAAACTCAGAATGATCAACAATACGCGCGATAATTTCACGAATATCAAACGGATAGCGCGAATCCGCAGGAATAATGCCGTATAATTCTTTCGGATCAAGCACGGGTTCTTTAGATTCGTACATCAATAACGGATTTTTCTTTTGATAATTTAAATTAGCTATAATGCGCCGCGTAATCGCTAAGGCTTCTTTATCATCTGCTGCATAATGGTCTGCGACACCGGAAATACGGCAATGCACATCCGCTCCGCCTAAGGCTTCCGCCGTCACCACTTCACCGGTTGCCGCTTTCACGAGAGGGGGACCTGCTAAAAATATCGTGGCTTGCTCTTTTACCATAATCGATTCATCGGCCATCGCAGGAATATATGCACCGCCCGCTGTGCACGATCCCATAACCACCGCAATTTGTGGAATATCTTGGCTTGACATATTGGCTTGATTATAAAAAATTCGCCCGAAATGATTTTCGTCAGGAAAAACTTCATCTTGTCTTGGTAAATAAGCACCGCCGGAATCGACCAGATAAATACAAGGCAAGCGGTTTTCCAGGGCGATTTTTTGCGCGCGTAAATGTTTTTTCACCGTGATAGGATAATACGTGCCACCTTTCACCGTTGCATCATTCACTACTAACATACATTCCACACCCATCACTTTACCGATGCCAGTGATAATTCCGCCTGCTGGCAAACGGTCTTCGTAAAGTTGATAACCAGCTAACACTGACAACTCCAGAAAATCGCTGCCTTTATCCAGCAATAACTCAATGCGTTCGCGCGGTAATAATTTGCCATGTTTATGATGACGTTCACGGGATTTTTCATCACCACCTTTTTGTAACTTGAGTTGTATATCCTTAAAATCCGCTACTTGTACCTGCATCGCCGCACTATTTTGTTGAAAGGTTTTATCTTCGGGATTAACTTGAGTATGAAAGGCTGGCACGTGTGTATCCTTAAATGGTTTCAGCATAAAGCTCGCGTCCAATTAATATGCGGCGTATTTCCGATGTTCCAGCGCCGATTTCGTATAGTTTCGCATCGCGTAATAAACGCCCCGTAGGGAAATCATTAATATAACCATTTCCACCTAAACATTGAATAGCCTCTAACGCCATTCTCGTCGCATGTTCAGAGGTAAACAAGATAACAGCGGCCGCATCCTTGCGAGAAAGATTTTCTTGATCACACGCTTGGGCAATCTTATAAAGAAACGCGCGCGATGCTAATAGCGTCGTATACATATCGGCTAACTTGGCTTGGATTAATTCAAATTCACCTATAGCTTTGCCGAATTGCTTACGATCATGCACATAAGGCAATACCACATCCAGGCAAGCTTGCATAATTCCCACTGGTCCTGCGGCTAAAATCACTCGTTCATAATTCAAGCCATTCATTAACACTTGCGTCCCGTCATTTAATTTGCCAAGCATATTTTCTTCTGGCACGGCACAGTTTTCAAAAACTAATTCACAGGTATTAGAACCACGCATGCCGAGTTTATCGAGTTTTTTGTGCGGTACTAAATCCAGACATGCCTTTTTCAACGAGAAATGCGCTAATCCCATGCGAGGCTGACTTTTTATCAGTACGTGCATAAACCACCAGCACATTGGCATCGGGTCCATTAGTAATCCACATTTTAGTGCCGTTTAAGATATAATTTTTACCCTGCTTCTCGGCTTGCAATTGCAAATTCATCACATCCGAACCTGCTTGCGTTTCACTCATCGCAAGCGCACCCACATATTCACCGTTGCAAAGTTTAGGGAGATATTTTTCTTTTTGTGCCGCATTGCCATTTAAACAGATTTGATTAACACATAGATTAGAATGGGCTCCATAGCTTAAACCAATTGCGCCTGACGCCCGGCTGATTTCTTCCATCACCACTACATGTTCTAGATAGCCCAGCCCAGCCCCGCCGTATTTCTCTTCAACAGTGACGCCAAGTACGCCTAATTTACCCAGTTTCGGCCATAAGTCAGCGGGAAAATGATTCGATATATCAATCTCAGCAGCGCGCGGTGCAATTTCACGTTCAGCGAAGGTCCGCACAGATTGGCGTAATAGTTCCGCCGTTTCGCCGAGATTAAATGATTGAGAGAGCATACTTATCCTCCATGACGCCGCTAACTAAGAATAATGGGTATTAATTGCTATGGCAATCTGAGAATATTATGGTCAAATAAAAATTGCTTAATGGGGATAAATCTCAGTACACTTTAACGTTGCTTGATAACCCTTATTTAAAAATTTTAAAGGAGGAGATATCGATGGAAGCTCATAAAATCGTTGCAGTTAAACTCTCTCAAGGTTCTTTCAATGCGGAACATGCCTTCGAAGTGGCAAAATGGATTTTTCAGGATTATTTCGATATTCGAGAATTGAAAAAGAAAAAAAAACCTCAGCTGCAAGAAACGGTGCAAGAAATTACGGAAAGCACATTAAAATCCGCTGCAAACTGGTCAATCGACGCCTTTAACTCCCTTAATAAAGTTTTAGGAAAACCATTTCATCCTAAAACCCGCTTTGTTAGTGCTAACGAAAAGGCCACTTGGTGTATTGATATTCTCATGTCATTCCAAAAAATCAAAAACCAGACTGATCCGACTGAACGATTTAAAATTTGCATTGAGACCATTAAAGAATTATACGAACTGAGTAATAAAGCAAATCATCAAAAAATGCAAAGTAATCACGATGGGCGCTTATGTGATATTTTTCATTTAGTACGGTATTTTTTATTAGACGAAATGCGTAAAGATACTGATTTAGATAAGCAATTACAAACTCATAACGAGCACTTACAAAAAATTGTAGAAACATCCACGGAAGGTATGGCATCCACTTCTAAAACTAACAAAACCAAAAAAAGTAAAAAATTATTTAACCAATATGATAGTAGAGCAAATCAAGCATTGCTGGAGTTGTGTTTGCTGAATGACAAAAACGATAAAAAATCACTTCCCACTGCATTGAACTATGGTTTACTTGGTAAACAACCTGACGAGCACGGACATAGAGAGACACCGTATCAATTTGTGGAAGGTTGGCAAGCAAAATTTTATAATGAATTTATTAAACCTCTTAGAAGCTTATCTTCTTTAACGGATTATATAATTAATATAAAACACAAACGTTTAACCCGCCTTCCCTCCTCCGATGGTATTTTTTTACCAACCTTATTTTTACAACGAATGGAAGAAGAAAAATCGGGAGCAGAAAAGAAAGCTGAAGATTTAGAGCAAGACTCGGAAGATGAAATAGAGGAAGTAAATTCGTCTGCAACTAATAGTAACAGTTCTAAGCCAGCGACCGCGGGAACACCAACACCCTCAGCATTATCGAATGTGATAAGTTTTGTCTCCTCAGGCGTTAGCCAGATACCAGGCGCAATATCCTCTGTTGCTTCCACCTTAATGTCTTCTTCGACAACGGCTACCACCAGCAGTGTCGCCGCATCGAAAATGGCAGGATCGCCTCCCACGGTAGGAACGAGTTCCGGACAAAGTACCTCAGCATCGCCATCTTCATCGGCTGCCTCTTCTAGTAGTACAGCATCAGGAGATCACTCAACCACAGTTTCTTCGTTTGCCACTGCCTCTGCGCTATCTTCTGCATCCTCTGCTGCGGCCACAGCAGGAACGAGCTCCGGACAAAGTACCTCAGCGTCGCCATCTTCATCGGCTGCCTCTTCCAGTAGTACAGCATCAGGAGATCAATCAGCCACAGTTTCTTCGTTTGCCACTGCCTCTGCGCCATCTTCTGCATCCTCTGCTGCGGCCACTTCTGACCTAGTCACTAGCACCGCCTCTTCATCTTTTTCTGCTGCTTCGACAAGTAGTGGAAGTACCGAATCAAAACTGGTTGATACGAATCTAGTCATCAGCACTTCTTCTTTATCATCCTCCTCTACTGCTTCAACGAGTAGTGAAAATACGGAATCAAAACTAGCTAGCCATTCCAGCAGCGATGCAATATCGTCATCTTCTGCCTCCATTTCCAGCAGTAGTGCAATGACAATGGCAAAATTAGCTTCTGCTTCACTCAGTGCAACCTCTACAAATCCTGCCTTAACGGTGGATACTGCACGACCATCGTCATCGACTATCGAAGAAGGTAGCGATTCGCCTGCTAGATTGGGCGTATTGTTTGCAGCGGAAAATAAAATCGAAGGAAGCCCTAAATCAGCCACTAAAGCAACCGATAAATCGGTTTCTGCAAAATTAGGTGCGGGAATTTATGCGCCGACAACCAAACCTGCTGTGAATGCAGCACTTCCAGTCGCTGCAAAAACGGGGATAAAGAGAGGGAAAAGAATTCGTTAAACATTTTAGACAATCTAGTAATTACTGTATAATTAGGTAATTAGATATTCTCCAGTTAGAGAGTTGCACTATCGATATTGAGAAGAACTCGAAGGCTGGCCGCTGCCGGAGCGGTTTTATTTTTAAAAAATTCTGGCGGGGCGTTCCGACCAGGGGCGAAATGGAGGAACCGAGGACAGGATGTCCGTCCCCGCCAAATTTTTTAAAAATAAAACCGCGCAAGGCAATAGGCCAGCCATATAAAAATTTTATTGATAAACTAGCGATTAAGACCATGCTCACTATTAAATTAAAAAAATCCGAAGACCGCCGCATCCGCTCCGGTCACCCCTGGATCTACAGCAATGAAATCGACACCCAATCCACACCCTTAAAAAATTTCCGAGCCGGCGATACAGTACTCGTCCAAGCCTACAATGGCTCACCACTCGGCATCGCCTATATCAATCCGCATTCATTAATCGCAGCCCGACTGCTCAGCCGCGATGAGCATACATCCATCGATCAAATTTTTTTCCAGGAAAGACTGCAAGCCGCACTCAACCTACGCCAGCAACTCTTCCCCAAACCTTATTACCGACTCGTATTCAGCGAAGGCGACAATCTCCCTGGCGTTATCATTGATCGCTTTAATACAACGCTGGTAATGCAATTAAATACCGCCGGTATGGACAGGCGCAAACAACTGCTGCTCGATGCCATCGCTACCCTGCTCCCTGAGATAACCTCCATCTTACTCCGCAATGATAGTCCCATTCGTCAGCAAGAAGGTTTAGCACTTGAAACCATTGCTGCCTTAGGTCAACCGCCAGAAAAAATCCTGCTCGAAGAAAATGATACCCAATTTTACGCTCCACTCTGGCAAGGACAAAAAACCGGATGGTTTTATGACCATCGCTTAAATCGCGCGCGCTTAAAAGATTACGTTCGCGATAAACGCGTACTCGATGTTTTTAGTTACCTAGGGGGCTGGGGAATTCAAGCAGCGAAATTTGGGGCAAAACAAGTGGATTGTATTGAGGTTTCCAAACCCGCTTGCCAATTTATTTTGGGGAATGCTGAATTAAATGGATTACAAGATAAAATCAACATTATTAATGACGATGCCTTCGATGCGATGAAAAAATTACAGCAATCTGGACAGACTTATGATGTCATCGTGCTGGATCCGCCCGCCTTTATCAAAAAACAAAAAGATCATAAGCAGGGTATGTTGGGCTATCAACGTCTAAATGAATTAGCGTTAAAATTGCTGACGACAGGCGGAATATTAGTATCTTGTTCGTGTTCTATGCACTTAGCTTACCAAGATTTGCTACACGTGTTACAACGTGCCAGCCTTAAAACAGCAAGCATTCTACAAATTTTAGAACGCGGCCATCAAGCACCGGATCATCCAATACATTTATCTATACCAGAGACCGATTATTTGAAAATGGTGATTGCTAGGGTCTGTTGACAAGACCTTAGAAAAATTTAGTGGCGGGGAATATTAACGGGTAAGCGCTGAAAATAAAACAGGGAAGATGCATGACATCTTCCCTGTTACTAACAATATCTACTTACGTTTACTTTTCTTCGTCTTTCTTTTTGCTGATTTTTTTGCTGTGGTCTTTTTCTTTTTCCCTGCCATGATACTGTCTCCTTAAGGTTGTTAAATTGCTCGATCGAGTCGAGACAAGATGATTATATACCTTTCTACGGATTTGTGAATACTTAGGAATTACCCCATGAGACTTTCGTAAAATGCTAATGATGATGAGTTAGGTCTCATTCTTCATTCGCATATCTTAGTAATGGATGATCGGGATCACGGGATTTTAGCTTCTGCCATGCTTCTTTCTTTGCTGAGGGTAATTGTGCGGCGAACTCTTCTAACGATAGTAAATTAAGTGAATCGAGTTCACGCATGGCATATTGCCGTAATAGAGCTTTAATTTGCGGTGAATGAATAACTGTTTCAACGGTATATTTGTTATGCTGCAGGCGCAAAATAGTTTGAATCGCTGGTGCAGCAAACTGATGAAAACAGCAGAAAAATTCTTGTTGTTCCGCTTGGCTGAGTGCTTGAATACATTCATCAATCGTTTTCTCACGATAAGTAGTGTATTCCTTTTGTATTTCTTCAATCAGTCGTCGCAATTGAGTCAATTCGCTAAGATTATCATTATCTTGCTGTCTTTTAATTTGTAACTCACTTAAGGTTGATTTTGGCAATTGATAATTATTTTTTAAGGCGCTAATAAAATACCCCGCTGTATTCCTAATCCGACCTTGGCGAAAATTCGTTGAGGATTCAACGACAGCAATTTTTTCGAGAATAAATTCGGCGCCATATTCAGCGATGACTTGTTCAGCTTGCGGATGGGTTAAAGCAAATTTAGTCATTAAAACCATTTTTAACTGGTCGCTAGGTTTTTCTAAATTACCTTCCAGTGCTTCAGTCTGTTCGACTTTAAATTCAGGCGTACCCAGCCGGGATTTTTTTTCCCGTTCTTTTAACAAAAAGCGTAATCTTACTGTGCGGCGCCCTTCGCGCTGAAACTCGGGTTTTACGACGATATCTGAATGAGCATTCACTTCATCAATAGATTTATCCAAAACTCGGCGTTTAAAATCTCGAAAAATATCGTATTTACCCGGTGGGACACCCATTAATTTTTTAAAAATATCCATTTCAAACCATTTAGTATGCGGCAAACCACGATAACGCGAACAATTTTCATATAAGGCCAAACCGTAACTGGAACGAAACCTAGATTGAATAACCAAATTAATTTTGCCAAACATAGAGGGTGAATGTAACAATTGTTTCATGCGTGGCGAATAAGCGTAATAACACATAGGGCCTTGCAAACTGACGCTGGCAATGATGGTACTGGCTGTCCAATCTTCGACACCGGTTTTATCATCAATCAAATTCCATTCGATCACGGTGGATAATAATTCTTTTAGAGCCTCTTTGATCGCTGCATGATTATGACCTTGATAGGCAATCAATTTGCAAAGCTGCTTAATGGTAATCTCGTGTTCTTCTTTCACCATTAATTCTTGATAAGCATGATAAAGCAATGCGTTGCTAATTTTGCGCTGGAGCAAACTTAAAGTATTCGAACAATGAATAGTCGCCGCATGTTTCTTTAGCTCCGGTTGAGTTGACTTCTTGTCATCTCCCACATTCGTCACACTTCGTCCCATATCCGTCACAAGTATCTCCCATATCCGTCACACAAAATCCCACATCCGTCACAACTCTTCCCACAAATGTCACAATTGCTGACTTAAATTTCTTTTTTATCAAAAACCTACGCCTTCCTAAACAAAAGCAAACAAAAGATAAACATAAACACAACAAATCTTTTCGCCGCTGATTTTTAAATTCGTTTATAGAATATTTCATTTCTACACGAATTCATGTTTATCAAAAAACAAATTTAATGATATATTAAGCACTCACGTAATACAACGTTCAGCGGGAAACCGCGAATGTTACATGTTCGCCATCCTACAATCTATACAATGACAGAGGACAGTCTATGGAAATCATCGCTTTTCTCAACAATAAAGGCGGAGTTGGCAAAACAACATCCAGTAAATTAATGGCTGAATATCTCAGCACCGTAAAAAATATTCCGACACTTGGTATTGATTTTGATCCGCAATGCAATTTTTCTCATCAATATCTGCGCATGGAAATTGATCCTGCTGCACCGGAAGGGCTCATGCCGCCGATACATCCTGATTACAATGTTGATGACCCTGAAGATCAAGATTGGGATGGTCGTAGCAGCATTGCTGAAATTTTTTATGGACAAGGCGTGGTGCCATATCCAACTTATGTTGAAAATTTAGATATCGCGCCTGGTCATGCCGAAAGATTGCTTGCTGCTGAATCGGTCAGAAAATCAGAAGTTGTCGATAAAGTGCACAAACAATTGGCTAATTTTTTAAATTCTCCTGATGTTCAGGCTACTTATAAAGCAGTTGTTATTGATACGGCACCGTCTAAGGGCCCCTTGACAATCAGTGTTATTAAAGCCGCGACCCATATTGTGATTCCCTCGGTGATGGAAGAACAACCGGTGCAAGGTATTTACGGAATGCTGCAACTGTGGATGCAAGAATCTTTAGCGCGTGATAAAAATAAACCACTCACTCTGGTTGGTGTATTGCCGAATATGTTTAAACAAACGCGACTACATAAGGATATCTTGCGTAGTTTGGAAGATAATTCTGCTATCGGCAAATATATCTTGCCAGTAAAACTTTGTCAGCGCATTGTGTTTGCGGAAATTGATGCTGAGGATTCGAATCCGCGTTCAATCTTCAATTTCCCTGATTTACATGTCGCTAAATGTGAAGCCTTAGAAGTTTGTGAATATATTGCAGGGAGGATCTTTCAATCATGAGCAAAAAGAAACGTTTCGGTGTTTCGCAGGCATTGACCCGCGGTTTAAGTGAAACCATTCATGTGGTAGAAAACAATTCGGGTATTTTCCGCAATGTAGTGTTGCCATTATCACGGATTGAATTAGACCCAGAAAATCCACGCAAGCTTAGCATTGATCTTAATGATATTAGACAGGGACTTAATCGTGATGATACCAATCTGTTGCAAAAACAAGATGAATTAGAAAAATTGAAAGAATTAGCTATCACTATAAAAAACAATGGCGTGATTAATCCTATCGTTGTTTATAAACGTGGCGAATTTTATCGTGTGGTAGCGGGCGAGCGTCGCTGTTTAGCTTCCATTCTGGCTGGCAAACTTGAGATTGAAGCGCGTGTTTTTAATGAGAAACCGAAAGGATTTGAATTAAAACAAATTCAATGGATTGAAAATACGGCTCGTGAGGATTTAACGCTAGATGAACGCTTGGGCAATATCCAAGAGTTGATTCAAGAATATAAGGCGCAAAATTCGGGTGAAATTACTGCCACTTTATTAAAAAATCTGACTGGATTATCCTTGCCGCAAGCTACCTATTATTTAACTGTGTTGATGGCTCCGGCAGATCTACGAACTGCTATTCAAACTGGAAAAATTCGTAATTTAGATAAGGCAGCCTTGTTGGCTAGTATTGCTTCTGCTGAAGTGCGTAAAGAAGCCATTCAAGCATGTATTAATGGCAGTACCTTGAAAGAATTGAAAACCATTATCATGCACGGACGTTCGACTAAGAAAACAGTTATTACTGAAACTATCAAATCAAAAGGTCGGATACGAACTCGGGTGAATATGGGTTTTACTTTGCATACCAAAGTTATTAAAACCATTATTCATTCGGTCGTGGAGAAAAATGAATATCAAAAATATTCAGAAATGTTTGCCAATATCAATTGGTCGCAGTTCGAGCAAGCCACACGTGCCTTCCGCAAGTTAGTCGATATCTTAGAATTAGAAACAACAGGTGAATCACGATGAATAAAACTCTTATGACTTCAGTGAAATTACAAAAAAAATTACATTATAAGTTATTGCAACATATTATTAATGACGGCTATGGGATGCGCGGTAAAAGTCGTTGGATAATTGAAGCCATCGAAGCTTTTTTAAAGCTGCCAGATTACCCAACCTTAGTCGATATTGCTGATGATATGGATCAATTATCCGATGTGGTGAGTGTACGCATGCCAGAGCCGCTGATGGTGAGGATAGATCAATCTATCATTCAGGTGCGGAAATTTTTTCCAGCCATGGAAGGGGTTAAGAGTAATTTGATTCGTGCTAGCATCATCCAACGTTTAATCCGCGGCACCACTTCGGTCACCGAAGTTTGATGCAAGTTGTTGATAGTAAAAAGATTTGTTAAAATTTAAATCAACAAAAGTAGGGTGGATTAGGTGCGTTTTTTGCACGTAATCCACCAAATTAATCAAATTGAATAGAAGGTGGATTACGGTGCAAAAAACGCACCTAATCCACCCTACCGCTCCTGGCTCTGGTTATTTAATTCTATAGTAATGATCTTCATCCCCATGAATGATTTCCCAACTGTGACATCTGTGGGATGGGCAATGTTCTATGTGGAACCTGGCTCTAAACAAACCAACTCCTATGCGATATACTGTCATTCAGAAATCAAGGGGTACTGTCATGCAAAATAAAACTTGTCTGATTACGGGTGCAAATTCAGGCATAGGCAAAGAAATCGCCTTAGGCTTAGCGCAACAGGGTGCTCATTTAATTCTTGTTTGTCGTAATGTCAGCAAAGCGCAATTAGTCGTCAACGAAATTAAAGAAAAAACCGGTTCTGAAAAAATTGATCTCTTAATTGTGGATTTATCATCGCAAGCCGAGATTCGATCGTTAGCGAACACTATTCTTAATCGTTATTCCAGACTCGATGTGTTAATTAATAATGCTGGTTTGGTACTCTTGAATAAAAAACATTCGGTAGATAATATTGAAATGACACTGGCTACTAATCATTTGGGGCCATTTCTTTTAAACTATCTATTAATAGATTTATTGAAAGCCAGCGCACCATCACGCATTATTAACGTGTCATCGGCGAGCCATCATTGGGCTAAATTGGCAATGGACGATCTGCAATTTGAACACCGCAAATACAAACTGATGGCGGCTTATGCGCAATCAAAATTATTAATGAATATCGTTAGTTTTGAATTAGCTCGTCGATTAGAAGGTACGGGTGTGACGGTTAATTGTGTCCATCCAGGTATTGTGCGCTCGCATCTTGGTAGTGATGAGGCTAATAATTTATTTCTTAAAACATTCGATAAATTGATTAAATGTTTTTTCATTTCACCTAAAGCTGGGGCAAAAACACCGTTATATTTAGCGAGTTCACCCGAAGTGCAAAATGTTACTGGAAAATATTTCGTAAAATATAAACCGCGCGCTGCCAAAGCCATTGCTTACGATCAAGATCTCGCGAAAAAAATATGGCAAATAAGCGAAAATTTAGTTGGAATCAAGGATTGATAAAATCAAAAGATAAAATATTTTATTGGATATATATTTTATATTGCGATAACGATACCTACTACACAGGTTACACCACCGATCTTAGACGGCGTTATCGAGAACATTTGCTAGGCTCTCGCAAATGCAAATATACTCGCAGTTTTAAACCATTGCACATTGCGCAGTATTGGCAAACGACTGAAAAAACTAATGCCATGAAAATTGAAAAATATATTAAACAATTACCTCGAGAAAAAAAGCTAGAACTTATATCTCAACCAAGTATACTCCGGCAAATTTTTCCATGTGATGTGGTAAGCAAAAGGATTGATGATGATCTTACAAAATGTTAAAGCCGAAATTAATAATTTTCTTCAGAACTGTTCTCATCGATCCGCTTCAGCACAAGAAATTAAAAATTTGGCTACTAAGATAATAAAGCTTAATCCAGCGGAACAAAAAAACTGTATTAATACTTTAAAAAATCATTTAGAACTATATACCCAACAATTCTGGAATGCCTTGTCACAGGCACCGACAGCACGGGCGGGTGCAAGCATATTTATTTTAGAAGCTTTGATACTCACCCCATTTTATTTGTTACCGGCGGCGATGTGTATCTGGCTAGTATTTTCGCAAGAAAATCGATTACATCTATCCGATCGTCGTAAACAATTTTGTGCTGATCTTCTTAGGAAAATTCAAATCTTGGCAGAATCGAAGGCGTTAAGCGATTTAAGACAACATTCAGTATTTCCAGCCATGGGCAATAACTCACGCCGTCCACCACCCAGACACCAGCTTACTGCCCCAGCCATTTCGAATCCAGCTAAAGAGGAAAAAACAGCTAATTTATTATTATAAAAATGGTTAACTTTGCCTCGATTTGGCCATTTTTCAGAGAAGGATTAAGTTCAGCTATAGAACCAGAATAGCGTGTTGTTTATTTATTATACATTGTGATATAATTTGTTTTTATTAAAAATAGAAAAGTAAAATCAAATAACTAACGAGGTGGCAAGTGGCTTTTTCAAATTTTTCAGAATCTAAAACAACAGATAAGAATGGTAAAAGTATTCCATCCAATCCTACGACTTTATTTGCTAACGTCTCCAGTTTGCAGGATATGATTATTGATAAGTTACTCGAAGAAAAGGGAAAAGGTACTCTGCAGGGACTTCTTACTTACATCGTGAGAGATAAGGGGATTTCTGATGTTGCAAGAGATGTAATGTTAAATCACTGTCGCCCACGATTTGTGAAACATCTTTGTAATTTGGTAGTAAAGGATAAAAAAGCAGAGACAAAAGCAATGCTTGAGGTATATCCCGATTTAATGTTTGTAGAAAATGAAGAGCGGGTACAAGACCATGTTAAACGGATTATCCCTCGCGGTTTATCCGCTTATCGCATCGCTTGGGGCGCAGGTGCTGATACTATGCTAAAAATCATGGATTCTCTTATTGACAAAATACCCCGCGGTCGCGAGCTAGCATCAGCGCAATATAAGGAACAGTTTCCTGAGGCTGTGTCGGAAAGTAAGCAAGATACTCCTCAGGTTTCTGAAACTAACTCTGAAAATAGAACCACAGATCAGTCGACTCCAAAATCCACGGGAAATAAACCATTTAATTTTGATGCCCTTGTTGCAGCGATCACAGCGGATGAATTTAAAGAAGAAAAACCTAATGCAAAAACAAATGAAGAATTACAAAAATTTAGAGACTATTTTAATCCTGAGGGTAAGGTTTTTGCATCAGGGAACCATTTTGACAAGGAAGCCTTTAAAAAGGCTTTAGAAATTTATCGACAAAATTTCGATCCCTGGAATTGGAAACAATGCAATTTATTTTGCCGACAAGTGATAGGTTATTTTGAACGAATACTTCCGGCGTGTGATTTTCTTGCGGTTTGCAAGGCAGGAGGATTGATCTCAGTTGTTGACAGGAAGGAAGCAGTCCCTGACGGTGATATCTCTCTTAATTTTGGATCTTATGGGGAACTCGGTTTTGATTGTTTTGTTGATATGTATGGCCTTGCGTTGGGCGGGCGCGTGCGTTGTGGCACGGTGTGTAGGGTCGGGCGCATGGGCGGCGTTGATTTGGCAAACTATTTAGAGATAAAGAATCAGTCCTTGGAGACATTAAGCAGCGGGTGCAGAGTTCAATTGCGCCTCGGTGCGTAATTTTATGAAATAGTATTGGTGAAGTTGGCCCATGGCATAGGATGCAATTTTGGTATCCCAACAGGTGTCAACAAACCATTTCATAGGTTCATCATAATTCCAAGAATCTGAAGCGTTTACCCACCAAAGGGCAAAGCGATGCAAGTAGCGACGTATCTTTTCCTGACTTCCAGATTTAGTGCGCTATTTGGATATTTAAAGAACTGGACTTTGGCCATTAGCTTCAAATTTAAACAGGAAAAAAATTCTGACACGCTCACTAAAACCCCATCTACAGCTTTAGAAAAAAATAGACCTTGCCCATGTCGTAATGATAATATATTGCCCAATTATTAAATATTTCTACAACAAACACACACGAGACTTTAAACAATGTCGTCATCAAACAGAAAAAAACCGGCATTGAAATTAAATGAATTTAAACCACAAACCTCAACTGTTAGCCGAAATCAACCTAGCAATACGGCCGCTTTAACCGCAAGTTTAAAAACCATAGAAGATGAGGCCAACCAAAAAGCCATTATTGCTGCAATGGAGCAAGACATTGATGATAGAGAATTGAGAACCAGAGGGTACGAAAGTAAAACAGCAGAATCCGCCAGCATGAGAAGTACTTCATCTGTCTCTTCTATCACGTCCGTAAGTTCCTCAACATCCATGAGTGGGGATTCAGCTCCCAATAACCAAGCTATGGAAGATGAAAAACATGAAATCGTCCTAAAAGATTCCCTCGATGTCCCTGAAATTTTTAATATCATCATGGAATACGTGGGCCCTGTAGGATTGGATAGCACGAATTTTAACCCCGCTACCCATTATTCCACACCAGGGCGACAACTCACTTTTTTTGAACTTCAATTGCCAGCATTCACCCTAGTGCAGCATGCAGCGAGCGCTGAAAAAGGCAAAGTAGAAAACATGCTGAATAAAGCACTGGCTTTATCCAAAAATAAGCATGACCCTGAATTATTACGCGCGCTACTCGAATCTCCCGCCACCGTGACCGATCATGCTGGCCGCACCCATTACCAACGCACGGTGTATCAAGTGGCTTTAGGTGCCAATTACCGCGATGTGGTCATCGAGAAAGACGGTAAAAAGATTCAAGTGGTTGACGGCTTAGTTGAAATGATTGAAGGATTTTTTTTAAAATTATCCAATGGCGCTCAGCTGATGCAACAACAATATGAAGCCCAATTTCCCAAAGGTTATGAAGAAGAAGTAGAAAAGCCGCGAAGAACAAACGATTCATTTGCACTCAATCAAGTCATGCAAGCGGTTGTGGCGGCCACCGACGCCGATTGCCAACAAACCATGCTACTAGACAGTTTTCATGGGTATGATCTTCGTCCTCTTAAGAATGTCTCAAACGATAATGAAATACTGCCTGGAGCCATCTATCTTGAAGACCAGCGAATGGGATTAGGCTATAAAGTGAGAGGATTTGATGGCAATGTAAAACAGGCTACTATCCCACGGGATGAATTACCCAAACTACTCCCTGGATCCAATGATAAATTTCCACGATCAACTAATGAAATCATAAAACTAAAATATCGATGTTTACCTATTCTTTTAGATAAAGTCGCAGCAGCCCACCATACCTATACTTTTGAACAGATGATCGCACTTAAGCAGATGTCTACACGCATTGAAAAAGCCGCCACGGATGAGACATTCAACGCCGCCTTTGCTCAATTGAAACGTGAGATTAGTCACATAGTTCTTATCCTACACCAGCAGCCAATTAATATTAATTTCGAGGTGCTGGAAGCGATTTATCACTTTAGAAATTATGTGGAACCGAAAGGTTACTACACAATCGGTTTTCATTCTAATCCGCAACTGCAACTTGAAGCCTATCAATTATATGATGATAATTATGTGGAATTCGGTAACGCTTGGTCTGCGCCTAAGAATGTATTGAGCTGGCAGAAAGTTGTTAATTTACCACAGCGGCGTCTACCAGGTTGCGATGCACATCTTGTGGCGCAGGGTCTTTATGGCGTCTTGTATGAGGGGAATAAATCATTAGCCAGTTTTAATTTTACTTACGGCGGAGGTTCTATTTTCCCGATTGATTCTGATCCGGTGTTTCGTTTGGGCTATAATTATGGCGCGGCGCGGTGGCGGCTGCGGGTCGGGTTTGCGTCGGCGTGGCGTGGGGCTTGGGCCGCGGCTGGGAGTCGTGTGCCCCGCGCGGCTTGGTTTGGAAGGCTTATATCGAGCAAAAACCATCGGGGCCCTCAAAAATCTATGCGGCCGCGACGCGACAATTGGACGAAGAATGGGTGTGGGATAATGTAGGCATCCGCTTTAGCAATCCATAAGCAATTGCAGCCGGCGGCAATTCCCAACATGATGAGATAAAGTCTATAAGCAATTCTTCGTGTGTCCAACTATCACTTGTTTTTACCCACCAAGCGACAAAGTGACGAAGATAGTTTCTGGTTTTTTGGAGAGGCTGGACTTTGGCTATTAGCTCATA
>Ga0207159_1128_pt1 | contig 17408 bp, 10 predicted proteins | sample Alteio_BWMinHeat_23_FD_153511 | JGI IMG/M metagenome (GOLD analysis project Ga0207159, IMG submission 153511) | Enriched cells from forest soil in Barre Woods Harvard Forest LTER site, Petersham, Massachusetts, United States -... | ecosystem: Environmental > Terrestrial > Soil > Temperate forest >... | reverse complement strand
ATGGATGGCCGTTGCCGGAGCCGATTTGTTTTTACAAAATACGGCCGGGCGTTGCTGCCATGGATGGCGCTTTGCAAAACGAGGACAGGAGTCCGTCCCGGCCGTATTTTGTAAAAACAAATCGGCGCAAGGCAATGCAAGGCCATCCATCCCAGAGACTAGTTTCAAGCGCATGCAGCGAAAATCCAAAGCCTAGCATCAGCGCATGCAACGAAGTCAGGACATCATCACGAATTTAACGACCTACTCGGTCTTTCCCATTCATCATCAAACATACCCTCATTAGCCTGTTTCCCCAGCAACGACTTGAACAAACCATCTGCCGACTCACTCATTTTAAACTCATTCTCTTCTTGAACCACATTTTTTTCCAATTGAAGATTCGCTACCTCATCCAACACATTATAAAAAGTCCGCATATTAACAGTAGTAGGATTTTCCTTCTGCATATCAAGATAGCTACGCACAAATTGTTTCGGATAAGTAATTTTTCTCGCTTCCGCAATAGTAATCAATTCCTCTTCGGTAAAATCATCCATTTTGTAATAATGCATACGGTTAATCACCGCCTTCGATGAAGCCTGTCTTCCCTCAAAATAACCCGGATTTTGCGAAGACAGTGCTAACCACGCTTTCTTCGCCGGTTTACCATTTTCATCGTATCCCGATAACAGCTGATTCAATAATCCTTCCAAGTCTTCATCTAAATTAGGTTCATCAAAAACAATGATCGCTTCTTCATGAAATGCTTTGATGAGCAAATCACGAACGTTATTGGTGCCAGCGCTGATGGTATAAACTTTTTTATTTAATTCTTTTTCAAGAATATCAATCGATGCTTGGATTTTAATGGTTTCAGCAGGTGAATCATGTGGTAACTGTAAACGTAATTTTGATATTCGCTGGTTTAATATTTTTGTGCGCTGCTTCCAATGTTGCTGCCAAAGGGCGGCTAACATCGTAGATTTACCTAATCCAGAATTACCTTCCCAAATAGGATGTTTAATAGTAATCAGGTCATTATTATTTTTTTGTTCATCGATGACCTGCAATCCCGCCGCTTGCATGCGTTTTTGAGTTTCTTCAGTAATTCTATCTTCTAAAACTAAATCAACTGCTTCATCGTATAACATCAGATCTTGCTTGGTGCCTTCAATCAAATAAGATTTTTGCGCCGGAATCCAATATTTGTCAGATATTTTTATCATTCCCGTTTGAATATCATTTTCATTTTCTGGAATATTAAATAACCCGCGCAATTCATCGTTAAATTTATTTCTATCCTTCACATCTCCAATGCAGCCAGAAAATTCACCCACACAAGCTTTAAAAAGTGCCTGTAAAATTTGCGCTTCATTACCAGCCGATTTAGCTAGCATTTTAAAACGCCGCGCTAAATTTTCGAGATCACGGATGGAAACAGTGATAAAAGAATTATATTTACTAATGAGATGCCAGGCCGCTAACAAATTATCTTGATAAATAGGTTGATTTAACCCTGGCGATAGAATAGGGGTTAAAATATCTTTTTTAAGAAATTCATTATTAGGTTTGCCGAAATAAATTACTTGAGCATGCGTTTGGAAAAATTGATGATAAAATCGTCCGATAACATCTTCATTATTACCGTTTGCTATCACTTTATGCCGTTCTGTGAGAGGATATTTTTCACCTTGATAGATTAAAGTCTTGCCATCGCGCGACAAGCCTTTTAAAAAATCCCATTTTCCAGGAAATTCACGATTGGCTTCATCCAATAATAATATGCCGCCATTGGCAATCCATTCAAATATTTCTTTTTCACCTTCGTAATATTTACCTTCACCGATTAATTTTCTAACGGTGAAAGTCTTGCCGACCCCGGGTGGGCCTTTTAAAAAGATGATAGGAGTTTGATCATCATGCAGTAAAACGTCCAATTGTTTTAATTGTTTGTCAGTGACAGTTTCTTTTTGTTTGTCTGGATCATTCACATGCGCATCAAAAAATGTCTTCATTTTGTCAGCGATGTGATTTTTAAGTTTTGGATAATCGGAAAAATTAATGGCTTCTAGTAAATTGTCGCCTAATAATTCATGTAAGTGAGCGCCGCTCAAACAATTTAATAATTGCCACATGTCTTCATTTTTCGCTAAATCAGGGGAATCCACCTGCAATTTTTGCAAAAGTGTTTGCAATTTATCTTTGCGAATGGGCGTCTTATCATTTTCACGAAAAAGATATTTGGCGACAACATTGAGATAAGTATAGTCATTGCTGCCCTTAGGATAATCATAATGAAATAATCCTTTGATTGGATTATGAGTATGAAGCGGTGATGGTTGTTGTAACACATGCAGCATTTGTTTGATTTGCTGATAAGAAAAATCCGGCACTGGTGGCCGCCCGACGCCGGTATGCGGTAATTTAGTTGCTAATTGATAAAATTGCTCGATCTGATCAAGCAGTGATTTTTGCTTATCATTAGTTTGAAATTCTTGACGATAATGTTCAAAGGTAAAATCACGCGGCACCGGGTTACTTAGTGATAAAGTTTTCTGCGCGCTCTTGGGCATGACAGCGATTAATTTACTAGCTGTTTTTAATCGCTCACCATTGGAAATAATATGTGGCGGATCATCAAATAACGGTAATAATTGGTGATAAAGATCTAATGATATTTCACCATTTAACACCACCGTATTGCCTTTTTCCAGTAAAGCTTTCAAAAATCCTTTTTGGTTATAAGAAAAATTTATTTGGTCGGCATGTTGATGGGTAATGTCAGCAATTAAATCATTATAAGTAGTCTGCGGATTAACATCGAATATCAAAGTATTTTTGTCTTCTTTCAGGAGTTTTGCGCAGACAAAATCAGCATCATTTGTCGTAATAATATTTTGAGTTAATTTAATCGGTTCTGCTTTATTGGTGGCGATTTTTCCAATGGCGACACCTGGGGCTAATTCAAAGTAAAAATGTTTCGTGGGCGGGAAGTTCTTGGCGATTTCCGTTAACAAATATTCCCAATCATTTTCCGTAATATCCGAAGAAATATAAAACACATCTTGGGTGGGCTCATATGTTTTAAGCAAGCCATCTTTCATGGAGGCCGTGTGCGCTTCATTATCCACAATTAATTGTTTGATACATTCATGAATATTATGCACGCTTAAATAAATACGTTTGAGTTGAGATAAATCAGGATGTTTTTCCTCAGGTAGGTCACTATTGATAATGTGAGCATTTCCCAGCGATTTTATATGGGATTTTTCTTCCAGAGTGATGACTGTTTCTTTGGGGATTTCAATCATTTCGCCATTATATAAAAATTTTCGTTCTTCCTGGATTTGGTGCATTAATAAGGTAAATGCAGCATCATTTTTTGGTGGATTATAAATAGTTAATGGTTTTTTATTAAAAATCGCTTGCAGCAGCGGCCCTTGCGAATGAAGAATGCTATGGCCGCTAAATTCTAATTTATCGAGCAAGTGTTTGCGCCAATTCGGCATATTAAATAAATCAGTATTTTCCTCGATGGGTGTAATCTTTATTGGAGCGGAATTTGCCGGCACAGCATTTTTCTTTAAAATATTAGGATGTAACCGCCACGGCTTGGTGCGCGATAAAAAGGCTGAACAAGCTTGATTGCCTGGTTTGGTTAAATTGATCACTTTAAGATTTGGGTTGGTAATCGGTCGTCCTGCCAATGTTGGCACAGTATCTAAAATACTTTTGAAGGTTGCTTTTTGCGTCGGGGAAAAATAATTAGACCAGTTAATGACTAATACCGCTGGCTCTTTGCCGCTAATTAATTTCGCCAGAGGCCCATCTTTAATTTGTTCACAGCGGCCATCCACAATTTTATTCGGCGATAAATAACGCTCGATATCTTCTGGAAATTGAATGTAAATATGGTTATGCAACGTATCAAACTTTGCTTCCTGTAAAGTATCCATAATTAATTTATTAACGGCTAGCGGATTTTGATCATTGCTGAGCTCTATAGATGGATGAAAGATATCCTTAGGGCTAAACAATAAATTCGATAACGATTTTAGGACACTCTGCTCAGCTATTTGTTGAAATTTATTTTTGTAATGCGTGTAAGCTTCTTGTTCCCTTTTGTTTCGTTCAGCCACAATAGCGCGATAAGCCTCTTGATCACGCTGGTAAGCAAGCGCCGCCTCATGTATTTCCTGTTGCTCTAACGTTCTACCATTGGATACCTCCGGACGTCGCCAGTATATTTTACCTTTATGGCGATAAGCATATTCAGGCCATTCGTGATTTTTTTTATTGTTGCCTTTGCGGGTGGGTAAACCCATTAATCGGCCTAATAACACAAACACACTACTGCGATGCCGGCAAACACCGCGTTTCTGTAAAATAATATCAATCAAGATATCAACATCCTGTTTGGCTTTGCTTTTTAATTTCTTGTCCCACTCGAAGCTATCGCAAAAATGGATTAAGCGTTGTAATTTTTGTTCGGGGGGTAAGCTCATATCAAATATAAAACGCACTGGCTCAAGATTAAATAATTTCTCAGTGAGTTCTTTAACTAAGTCTAATCCAAGTAATTCTTCAGGATTTTTTAGCACTAATCCGTCATCTTTTTTTTCCTTGGAAAACTTTACTTGTTGATTGTCAAAATCAAAATTCTTTTTGACTTTATAAAATAAACTGGCCTGTTCAGACGTGAGTGCTTTGATATAATATTTTTGATTGGTAGGATGCCAATAAAGTTTAATGGCACCAGGTGGTTGACAGCAAAGTTTTATCCCTTTCTCAAGAGCATGTCTGCTAGGCAGTGCGTAAACTTTATCTTTTTTTAGTTTGCCGCGAAATAACCACAGATCATCTTCATCCGTAGTCGCTTCCATTAAAGCGGATTTTTCGATAGACACAAAAGGTTCTTCAACTAATTCATCTAATGAAGTGGTAAATTGAATTTTATTATTTTTGTATTCCACTTTATCTTCAATATCAACACGAATATGACGTGATATCTCTTGGCTCATCGGGCTAGAAAGTAATATCGCCTGTATTCTCCCAGCGGGATCGCGCTGATGGTGTAACTTGGTATCTTTGTCAATGCCATTACCAAAATCATCTGTTTCATCATAGGAAAATGTTGGCTCAGATTTATGTTCTGAAAACGAGGGTGGCGAAATCGACGAGACAATTTGTTTTATTCCATAGCCCATCAATAATAAAGGAGATAGCGCTATTCCGGCTCCGATAGCTGCCACACCAGCGGCAGCGACAGTGGGTATCACAACCGGGGCGGCGATGATCTGGCCCCATGATAAACCTTCGCTACCGCCACCTTCACCAAACTGGCTCAAAGAGCTAAAAACCCACCTTCCGAAAGCAGACATAGTTTCTGGTTTTCGGTTTAATAAAAAACTATCTTTTAGTTTTTGAAATTGCCGTTCAATTTCCTTGCTATTTTTTGCAACAATATTGGCTGAACGTAACTTGGTACAATTTTCAATATCATGGAAATGGGCCGTGTCAGTCGTTTTAACCTCAATACCGTGGAGATTTGAACAATTCTTCAAATAAAATTGCAGTGGTAATTCCTTGCCTTCGAAGGAGTATCGTTTAACAATCAGTGATTCCAAAGCAGAGCAATCTTCGTAATGAATATTCAAAGAGGCTTTGGTAATTGATGGGGTTAAATTGAGTTGCACGGTATGTAAATTTTTTAATCCAGAGAAATTGAACTTACAGTCACCCCACCCGATAGTTAGTTTAAAATCGAGCATTTCAAGCAAAGGAAATTTCTTTTGAAAATCAAAATTATGGCTAAATGTACAGTTCTCCAACACTAAATGTTTAATTTGACAGGGTTCGGGTAACTTAATCTTATCCAAATCAATTCCTCGCAAGCGCAGATAACTTAAATCAGCACATCGGGAGGCATCGATGGAACCTGCGAGTAATTGTAAGCTTGCTCTGCTTAATTTGGGCGGCAATATAATAGTGGTATCTAGAGTTGAATATCTGTAATCAATAGCTAGATCCAAATCTTGTAGTGCTACCAATGCGGACATATCGAAGTTACTGAGTGTAAATCCAGGAGGACGATTGGTAAAATACCGCAATGTATATCCAAGTGTTTTAAGCGCTGTATTTTTAGAAAATTTGGCCGTCGGCGATGGAAAATAATTACAGAGCGCTAGCGCCGATAATTTTGGCAACTGAGTAAGAAACTCAAAATTTTGCATCACAGCGGTTTGACAGCTTAACTCCAACTCTTGCAATTGCTGTTGATTGGGAAATTCTAAAGTGGTTTTTTCTTCGATATCCATGGCGTAATATTTTGCTTTAATCAACTGCGGCAGTGGATGGGTTTTGAATATACTGTTGTACTCGATATTACCTTTAGTGATTTCAATGGCAGTGATAGGCCCTGGCGGTTTGGCTGCAGCCAGCTTAATTTGTTCCTCTAATTTATCTAATCCGACAAAAGTAAATGCCCAAGTATTTTTTTTATCATTATTATTTTTCTCGAACTTCGAATCTTTTTTGAATCCTACCCTAAGATTAGGAAAGGCTCGCAGATTAAAAGAATCTAGTAATTTATCTCTAAATTGTTCACCCTCAGTGGAAACGGGGGAAAACGATGAAATATAGCTGAATGGAAGTATCAGTTTTTCTATGCTGGGAAAATTGGCTGGCAATAATTTTTTGTCTAACACCTTTGGATAGGAACAATTACTGCTATGCGAGAGATCAATTTCTGTGATGTTAGCATTACCACCGCTTACTCCCCGCATGCAAGTACAGGTAGATAATTTTTTTAATTCTTTAAAATGGGTAAGATTCACTTTGCAACTATGATCTAGTTCAAGTTCTTTTATTTTATTATTCTTGGGGGGCCGCAATTTACTGAGATTAACATTAGTAAAACTTAAATAATGTAAATTTTCTATTTCTGATAAATTACAGGATAAATTTTCACTCCAGTAATCAGCATCGAAACTCATTCGTCCTATGGACACATCTTTTTGCGCAACCAATTTTTCCATACAAGGGGATGTAATAGACAAGCCTGCTAATTTAGTATAGGAGGGAAGGCTAATTTTTTTATCTTTTTTTACATGCAGTTTGACTTGCAATTCTCCATTAAATTTCGGCAAGTGTTGAGTAATCCAATCTGCGGTTACATCATGAATTTCTATGGTTTTGAGATTGGGAAAAAGTCTTAATAATGATTTAATTTCTTCTTCGGTCGGTGCTGTAATAATAAGATGGGTAATGCTGGGTGTGATGGCAATATCTTCCAGGCGTTGATCGAGATTGTTTTTTGTTAAATCCAAGATGTTTGCTGAGGGTTGTAATTTTAAGTGGTTATCATATTGGTTTTCATAGCGGTTGTCCCACGATTCGGAACTTATGTTTACAAAGGTTTCATTATCGACAAACAGCGTTTCTTCGCCAAGCGGATAACCTTGCTGACTCAATGCTTCACGCATCATCAAGCGGCTGGCTTCGTGGTGGGTCGCCGTAATGGAATTTCTGCAGCGTAAATAATCATTGAAATTGCTTAATGGTTTTAAAGCACTGACGGGCACGTGCGGGCCCGGCCAAAAATAAACTTCGTATTTATGGATCAAAGTTTCAATCGCCCAAACCCAAAAAGGAGTGAGCGGAAAAGAATTTAATATCGAAAGTGAGAGAAAAAGTTTTTTCTTGGTTATTTTAGTTTTTACCGGCAATCTTTTTATCCAGGGTTTTTTACTTTTTTCCATCAATAATGACCATTCATCCAATTCACCAGGTCCCGTGGCTTGATGGCGAACGGAAAATAATGAAGCAGTTGCGATGGGTTTGGGTGGGTCGATTATTTTTTCTAATTGATCAGATGAGAACATTGTTTTTTAATAATTAATTTTAGGTTTCAACAATAAATATTCGCTGACAGGAGTTGAACCTGTGGTATTTGTTTCTTGGAAGCGATTTTAGAGTATGTGTCCATGTGTTGCAATAAATAATCATCTGTTTGCACTATCAAAGCCAAAGCGGATCCTAATATCCAAGACGACAAGGGGCTAACCGCGAGTAACACAGAAAATACTAAAAAGCCATAATCATAAATGTTTAATGATGTGGGCGGCAGTTCGCTAGACTAACTGAACAACACTGATCTTTGAGCATCTGTGTCTTATAAAGTGGTAGTACATCATCCCGTCAGACCCTAAGCAAATGAGATGGACCTGTGATGGCGAATTTATAACTTATTCTATTATGCCCATAAAGATCCAAAAGGGATTGCCCAAAGATTATTTCCCATGGAGCCAGCTTGTTCACCGGAATACAAAACAATTCCTATAAACGGCCTATTTTTGGCAATATTGTCTTTAAACCATTTGAGATGTTTAAAATCAGCCGTACTAATGGCCGAGCCTGCTTTAACTTCTATGCCCAACAAAGCATGATCTTCACGCTCAATCAAGAAATCAATTTCACGTTGTTCGCGATCGCGGTAGTGAAATAATTCATATTGTCCATTATTGGCATCGACCTGAGAACTCAGTTCATTGAATATGAAACCCCGCGATTTTATAAATGGAATAGCCGCGATTTTACTAATTATAACTCCGCGATTTTATAACATGGGGACGCATCTCCAGGGTTTGTTGCCCAAACCCTGGAGATGCGTCCCCTCAGCCCGCTTTACTAGCTTCTAGGAAGTGGAGATGCGTCCCCCTGAATTCTGAACTAAAGTTGAGGGGTTTAAGTCGGTCAAAGTGAGAATAAAATTATTGTAACCTTTTGAGGATTATGTACTTCCTTTAAAAATTTAGCTGAGAACAATTGATCAATAGTTAACCATTTAATTCTGTTTGATTATTTAATAGCTCAAATAATATAATACGTGCTTTCTAGCACAAAATCAGAGGAGAGGTAAAAATGAGAAATGTAGGCAAAAAAATGCTTTTAGGCTTGGCACTGGTTGCATGTTCAGCAACAGCTTTTGCTGCAAGCGAGATAACCACCACTATCAATGGCATTGATGCTAATGCTGTTAAAGCTTTCGATAGTAGAATTCCTAGTGGGGCTTGGGGTATGCAAGTTACAACTATTGATAATGACTCCGAAACTATTTCGTGTGATGGTCAACCAACTTGCCCTAAACAAATTAATGAAGGCCAGACAATTACCATTAAAGCAAAAACAACTGATTGGACAACTCCATACCACCAGATTGAAATGATATCTCCTGCTTTCGCTGGTCCAAATGGTACTGAATGCCACGATTACATTTTGTATACGATTAAAGGTGATGAATCAGTGCAATTTTCTGTAGGCCAATTATTCCCGTTTGATTCGCAAATCGGAACGAATGTCGGTGGAGTTTGTGCCAAGGTGGCGAAATAGTTGAAATTTAAATCATAACGCTTCAGCAAAACTGAAGCGTTATGCATATAAGAATCTTATTCATTTTTATCGACGTAATCCTTGTTCCCAAATTTTATTTACTTATAGTTAACGGCGAAAATGCTGCTGCTATCGCATTGACTATAGTAGTATTATTCGCTCCAGCTGGCTGAAAAAACGTTTGGGTATTGCCATTATTGCTCCAGTAGTTCGGATCATGAGGAGGAAAATATGATGGACAGCTCTTTACTACATCAATAACCGCTTCGCTTGCTGCATTTTCTACACCCTCTATCCAAGTTAGTAGCCTACTAACTTGACCGCCAATAAAACTAGGAGCAGTGTAAAAATCTTCATGCACAGGCTGATAAGTTGGTTGCTTTTCGGAAGCGGGACTAGCTTTTTTCTTGGCTGTTTTTGTAGATTCCTGTTGGCTTTTAACGGCTTTATTTCTTTCTTCCCAACTCTCTTTAAATTTGGCAGCTGATTCAATATCGACTGGACCTAGTTGCGTTGGATAAGATTTTGCAACTTCTGCGACTTTCTTTTGTACCGCTGGATTTGGATCATACTTATTAATCTGTTTAGGACCAAGGTCGTAACATGGGGTCGCATCTCCACTACCTACAAGTGAGGTGCATTTCTACTTTTCTCTTATTTCGCTTATTGTTACATTTCGATGTTTTAACTGCATTATCAACATTTCTGCAATTTTTAATTGATCTGCATTGGATCGAACACGACAGATGGCATTTGATATTCCTTTGTATGATATCTCACCCATTGCTTTAGCAATCTCTGGTAATGAATAACCACCTAGTGAACGGCAAATGTAAATTGCGATTTGTCTGGCATAATTTTTAATTCCTTAAAGTATCCCTTTGTTTATCATTAAAAAAGATTTTCCCTCGATTAATGCCACGGTTCATTATGTGATACCAGGCACCTTCGAAACAAATGCGCAACTGTCTTGCCATAAGTATTCATTTTGAATATTAGTTGTGAAAAAAACAAAATAAGAAGTGAAATGGTTGAAGGTCTGGTCCAGGAGAAATAAACAAGAAACAAATTATTGAATGGGCCAAGATGGATATGTAGGGTGACACAAATAATATAACTTTTTCTTTATTATTAATTCAAATTTATGCAGATATTACTAGCTTGTAGGAAGTGGAGATGCGTCCCCTTCATCTCTCCTGTACTCCTTCTTAATTTGCTTTTCTAGCAATAACATGGCATCTCCACTTCCTACAAGTGAGGTGCATTTCTATTTTTCCATTTGAATATTAGTTGTGAAAAAAACAAAATAAGAAGTGAAATGGTTGAAGGTCTGGTCCAGGAGAAATAAACAAGTAACAAATTATTGAATGGGCCAAAATGGATATGCAGGGTGACACAAATAATATAACTTTTTCTTTATTATTAATTCAAATTAATGCAGATATTACTAGCTTGTAGGAAGTGGAGATGCGTCCCCTTCATCTCTTTACTAGCTTGTAGGAAGTGGAGATGCGTCCCCTTCATCTCATGTAAATGTGAATATGACAAATATGAAATATAGGCGTTGCTTTATACATAAATTGTGGGAGAAAGTTTCGGCATAGGATCGAGCGCCTTGTCATTGAACCGTAACGTTGTCTCAACTACGCTAGCGCAATGAAAGAAACTATAACGCTTGCTAGTGTGCAGAGTAAGATGTTTTTGGATTTCTGTATCACTGGCTTTAATTGGATTAAATAATGAAAAAGCACTCATTTTTTGACGTAGATTGGGTTCTAATGTTATTTCTTTTTTACGTTGTTCTGCAATAATTCGTTCCGTTTGATGATTATGAATCGAACATATTACATTTCTAAAATCATGGCAATAAACATCCATTTCAATATGATCTCTTTCAAATTCAGATATTAATTCTTTTGCTTCATAACACAAATCGAGTCGATCATCAAAATAATCTATATGGATTTGCTCATTTTGGTGCAATTCTTTTACGTGTTTAGTGACTTGTCGTAACTGATTTTTTTTAGACTTTACTGATTCAGGCTGAAATCGATAGGATTCAGGAATTTTCTGCTCAAAATGATAACTACCATCCTTATTTTTAGAATTCAACACTGTCATTTCATACTTTTTTAAATATTTTTCATATCCTTGCCCGCAATGTGTATTCCAATCATCAGCCGTTGAAACAGCAATGCATTTAAGATTCGTCGCTGAAGAAAAATTGGCAATTATATTAGTAAGAAAAAAGATCTCTATTGTACATTTCGCACCGAGCTGTAATGCTACTTTATAATTGGCATTAATAACCCAGCCTGTTCGCTCTAAAGATCGATGGGTTACGATAAAAAATCCGTCATATTGACCCGTCTTTGCCAATTCTATTAATTTCGGTGACAAATGGTTGCCACCCCAATGTGGTCTACAAGAAAATAGACATTCATCAACATCAAGAGCAAGATACCTTGGCATTTTATTCCCCTTACATCAATCAAGTAGTATTGCTTAATGTGACTTGATACCATGATGACAATGTGATTTCAATACTAGATTCATTCTGAGTAACAATCGAAACATGGCATCTCCACTACCTACAAGTGAGGTGCATTTCTACTTTTCTCTTATTTTTTTTTGTTTCATTTAATAGATTCAAAAAGTATCCCTTTGTTTATCATTAAAAAAGATTTTCCCGCGATTAACACCACGGTTCATTATGTGATGCCAGGCACCTTCGAAACAAATGCGCAACTGTCTTGCCATAAGTATTCCTTTTGAATATTAGTTGTGAAAAAAACAACATAAGAAGTGAAATGGTTGAAGGTCTGGTCCAGGAGAAATAATCAAGTAACAAATTATTGAATGGGCCAAAATGGATATGCAGGGTGACACAAATAATATAACTTTTTCTTTATTATTAATTCAAATTAATGCAGATATTACTAGCTTGTAGGAAGTGGAGATGCGTCCCCTTCATCTCCTTTGAATCAGGGTTAATGGTGGTATACTATGCAGCCTTGTAGAAAGTAACCAATTGCTCACGCAGAAGATCTGGAGCATACATACGTTGCAAAAACGCAACTAACAATCAAAAAAATTTATATTTAATAAAATAGATAGGAGCCATCCATGTTCGCTAGCGCAGACACAGAAAATAAATCAACGCCCAGTGATGAAATTCATGTTTTTTCATTAGATGCAGATGGTTGTATTTTTAGTCAAAATTATATTAATAAATATATTGCTGCCACAAAAAAAACAGAACTAAAAAAAGATGATACTCTCTGTCTTGAAACTAATGATCTATTATTTAAAGAGATGGCGAGCCATAGTAAAAAAAATGCTATTTTAATGGTTGGTTCTAATCGACAATCCCATAGCATGGATGAATTCAATGGAAAAGAAAGCTTTTTTTTAGTATTACAAAAAATCGAAGCGCATTTGCGATCGGCTTATCAAATGGATGTAACAATAGATCCTTATCTACTTTCTGATTCATTTAGTTCTGTGGCAGAAGGAGCAACTTTTAAAGGAGATAAGTCAACAAGTTTTCCAGTTGATGAAAGTAAGTTGCTAATGCTTTATGCACAAACACATCATATTGCAACAAAACATCCAGGCAAAAAAATACAATTTCATTTTTATGATGACAGAGAAGATATTCTGCGCCCATTAAAAAGTTTTTTTGAAAAATTTCCTGAATTATTGCCACCTCATGTAACTTTGCACCTTCACAAATATAATGGTACGGCAGAGCCACAAAAAATTGTTTCTATTTCCGCATCTGAAAAGAGTGCTCTTGACGAAAACTATGTTGCCAACCTGAAAAAATTATTTCCCAATTATCGTGACCCAAAGTGGTTATTTGGACTTTTTAAAGGAACACATAATCAAAATACTAATATCCTTTCTTATCGTCAGATGGATAAAATGATAGAGAAGTTCAAAGAAGATAGGCTGAAAACAGCAGCTATTGCGTTGCAAGCTAAGCAAAATAAAACTTCCCAAACTCCATTTACATTTAAAACGCCTGCGTTGGGTACTAGAAAGCATTAAATTAATTTGACGTGATTTCATGAGGTATTTGCACTGAGTAGCCAATATCGATCAGCAATTATTATTCAAAAAAGTGTTAAGAAATCAATGAAAAATGAACTTCGCACTGGAAGCGAAAAATGCAGAGCTGGTCAGCTCGCTTGAAGCGAACATCCAACATTGATATCAAGGCGTGTGAGGCGTGTGGCGGTGCTTTGGCGTCCTTTCAGCAAATCTGCACAGGCTTGCTGAAAGAACACATTTCTTCTAAAAATTTGGGGATTAGCTTATGCGCATCGTTAGAAAAATTCCTAATGAGTTCACATTTATCTTCAGTAATTCTATAGACAGCTAAGGTTTTTGGCAGGTCTAAGAAAAAATCCAATATTGAAACAGGCATGACATTCCTCCTGGACTATTCATCGTTTCGCTGTGCTGATCGCATCGATGTTTACATTAATTATACAACAAATAGAAAATTTCTTACTTACACAATTGTGAATCTTTACAAATCATGTCATCCATAAATAAAATTTATTCTAATATTCTTTAATAGGGTAAACTTAATACATCATATGGGCATCTTTGATGTGGAATAAATTTGGGTGCATTGCGCACCATGCCTGCACCCTGAATGAAAGAGTATAAATTTGAAGTTTTGTTAATTAGACGATTTTATTACTCGGGGTGACAGGATTCGAACCTGCGACTTCTGCCTCCCGAAGACAGCGCTCTACCAAGCTGAGCTACACCCCGAAGAATTAAAACGTACGTTCGACTACAAAATCAGTTAAGTGATGCAATGCCATGCGATAGGGAGTATCAGCAATGTTGGCTAAAGCGGATTTCGCTTTCTGTGCATAGTGTTTTGCAGTGGAGGCAGTGTATGCAATTGCGCCGGTAGATTCAAGGATGGCAAGAATAGAATTTATATTTTCGTAAATACCGTTTTTGATGGTGTGACGTAATAGCTCTGTTTCCGATGTGCTGGCATGACGCATGGCGTGAATTAGTGGCAGGGTAGTTTTGCCTTCGGCAAGATCATTGCCGAGATTTTTTCCAGTGGCGTCAGAGGCTGTGCTGTAATCCAAGGCATCATCGATTAATTGATAAGCAATGCCTAGATATAAACCAAAATCACGCATAGCCATAATTTGCTCGTGGCTATCACAAGAAACCAGGCTGCCGATATGCGAGGCGATTTCAAATAATTTAGCGGTTTTGCGCTGAATGACTTCAAAATAAAAATCTTCGGTAGTATCGGGATTATGCACATTGGTTAATTGCAGAATTTCTCCTTCAGCAATATAACGCATGGCGGCAGCAAAAATATCTAATATAGTGTAATTGCGGGAATTCACTACAATTTGAAAAGCGCGCGAATAAAGTAAATCGCCCACTAATACGCTGGCCTCATTGCCCCATATGGTATGCGCGGTTTTTTGACCGCGGCGTAAAGAAGCATTATCCACCACATCATCGTGCAATAAGGTGGCGGTGTGAATTAATTCAATGACGGCAGCGAGTTCGATATGCTGTTTCCCTTGCGGGTTTAAGGCTTTGGCACTCAAATGCACAATTAATGGCCGAATTCGCTTGCCGCCGCAGGCCATAACATACTGGCCAACGTCGCTGATAAGCGGAATATCGGACAGCAACTGTTGATTTAAAAATGCATCGGTGGCCGTCAGATCATCTTGAACGAGTGCGCGAATCGCTTCCAATGGCATGCGAAAGTCTCTGGTGCTTAATAAAATGTAAACCGTGCATGCTAGTCATCCTTATGCCATTCTGTCAAGCACTAAAGCTGTGATAATATTTCTTTTTTAATTAAGCTATTGCGCCCTGCCAAGAGAATGTCTATAATGCCCCACTTGCTAAAAACCCATAAGAAAGGTGGAGTTAAAGAATATGCACGCAGTGATAGTGAGCGGTGGTAAACAATACCGCGTTGCCAAGGGAGATACCCTGAAACTCGAAAAATTGACTGCTGAAGTTGGTTCGGCTGTTGATTTTGATGATGTATTGATGATCTCAGATGGCGAAAATATTAAAGTAGGTGCCCCGAAAGTGAAGGGTGCAAAAGTGTCTGCTTCCGTCGTTTCGCACGGTCGTGGTGAAAAAATCCGTATCGTAAAATTCCGCCGTCGTAAGCACCATCTGAAATGGAAGGGGCATAGACAGGATTTTACCGAAGTTAAAATTACCGAAATTAAGGGGTAGTTAGCCATGGCACATAAAAAGGCAGGCGGTAGTACGCGCAATGGTCGCGATTCAAAACCAAAGTATTTAGGTGTTAAACGTTATGGCGGCCAAGTGATTAATGCGGGCACCATTATTGTTAGACAACGTGGCACGCAGTTTCATCCAGGCGCGCACGTGGGTGTAGGCAGAGATCACACTTTGTATGCATTAGTCACAGGTAGAGTAGTGTTTGGTCACAAAGGTGCTATGCGTAAGCGTTGTGTTAGCATTGAGCCAGTATCAGAACAAGCAGCTGCCTAGTACATTGATTCACTAACATTAGAAAGCCTCGCTAGTCGAGGCTTTTTTATTGGAAATGAAAATAAAATGAAATTCGTCGATGAAGTGAAAATTCACGTTCGGGCTGGTAATGGTGGCAATGGCGCTTGCAGCTTTTTGCGTCTCAAATTTATCCCGTTTGGTGGTCCCGATGGGGGTGATGGCGGCGATGGCGGCAGTATTTTTTTAAAAGCGGACGAAGGCGTTAACACCCTCGTAGATTATCGTTTTGTGCATAATTTCCAAGCCCAAGATGGTAAAAAAGGTAGCGGACGCAATAGCTCGGGAAGGAGCGGTGAAGATTTATATCTACGTGTGCCGCCGGGAACGATTATTTATGATGACGACACCAATGAGCAAATGGCAGATTTAACTGAGCCAGGGCAAGAAGTTTGCGTTGCTCAAGGCGGCCGGCATGGAGTCGGTAATGCTCGATTTAAAAGCAGCGTCAATCGCGCGCCGCGACGTACCATTCCTGGGCGGCCAGGCGAAATGAGAAATCTACGGTTAGAATTAAAAGTATTGGCTGATGTTGGGCTGGTGGGCATGCCCAATGCCGGCAAATCGACCTTAATTCGTTCAGTATCGGCGGCGACGCCAAAGGTAGCCAATTATCCTTTTACCACTATGCATCCGCATCTCGGTGTAGTGCGTGTGGCGAATTTGCGCAGTTTTGTAATGGCTGATTTACCTGGCTTGATTGCTGGAGCGTCGGAAGGGGCTGGCTTGGGGATAAGGTTTTTAAAGCATGTAGCGCGGACGCGGTTATTGTTTCATGTGGTAGATATTGCACCGGCAGATGGCAGTGATCCGATTGAAAATGTACAGGCGATTACCCATGAGCTGGAAAATTTTAGCCCGGAATTGTTAGAAAAAGAACGATGGCTAGTGTTAAATAAGATAGATTTAGTGCCCGAAGAAGAGGTGGAGCAACGTTGCCAGGATATCGTGCGGCGTTTGCAATGGAAGGGAAAGGTATTTAGGGTTTCAGGCTTGGCGAAACTGGGCTTGAAGGAGTTAACGCAGGCGGCGATGCGGCATTTGGAAAAGGCAGAAAAAGAAGAAGAATAGAGTGGATTGCGCAATGCAATGCAATCCACTCCACTCAACTGATCTAAAGATAGGATCTTAAGCGGCTTGAGCGCTTAATTTCTTGATATGTCCGGCAATGCGGCTTTTATGCCGTGCTGCTTTATTTTTGTGAATGATGCCTTTGCTAACCATTTTATCAATCGTTGGTGTTGCTTCACGGAAGCTAGTTTCAGCAGCATTTTTATCACCCGCAGCAATCGCTGCATAGGCTTTTTTAATACACGTACGCAGCATGGAACGCATGCTAGCATTATGACGTCGGCTTTTTTCAGCCTGACGAATACGTTTTTTCGCTTGTTTCGTATTTGCCAAGAGGGCTCTCCCAAATTCAACTTAAAAATTTTACATTTCGGAACTGGTTTGTGTGACACCATGTTCCACTCAAAGTC
>Ga0207159_1127_pt1 | contig 17641 bp, 17 predicted proteins | sample Alteio_BWMinHeat_23_FD_153511 | JGI IMG/M metagenome (GOLD analysis project Ga0207159, IMG submission 153511) | Enriched cells from forest soil in Barre Woods Harvard Forest LTER site, Petersham, Massachusetts, United States -... | ecosystem: Environmental > Terrestrial > Soil > Temperate forest >... | reverse complement strand
TAAACATTTGAACTGTATTTTGCATCAGCCGGATCATTTTTGAGCTTTGAATAAACTCCAGGCGCTGCTGATCTTGTCCAATAGACGAGTTTCGGCCTGCTGTTTTTAAGATCATTACAGGCAGGTAACGCCACGTATCTTTTATCAATAATTAAGATCATTTTTTATTTTAAGAGCGTGCCGGGTACCCATTTTGGCATCTTTTTCCAGGCCCCGGGCAAATACAGGCATAGCTTGTTCTTTAAGGTTAAAATAGCAAAATACAATTTAAAAGATAAATCCCATATTTCAAAGAAGTATTTATATGATCTTAAAATAAATTTATCGCAGATAAATGCATCATGATACAATAACGCCCAAACCTTGCCTGCTCTTTCGGCAATGCGGTTTACGCTCTGTTGCCTGTAGAAGCAGCAGAGCGTTCTATGAATTTTCAATAAAAGCCAATCTATAACTGGAATTCAAGGTTCAGCTGTTAAGTTATTACAGAGGCACAAGGTTTCCCCTGTGTTTCTATGAAAATACTTCGGGCTGCTTTGTGATACAAATTTATTTGGCCGCCCAGGGGGCGTGGATAACGGTGACCTGCCCCAATTTAAGGTTTAGTAGTTTTGTTTGACGAAATACAACAATTTAGCAATGTTACAAAATACCAAAAGGCCGATACTTCATTTAATATGCGGCTTGCCCGGTTCGGGAAAAACAACATTGGCAAAAAGCATTGCTGCATCAACCGGGGCAATTAGATTTTCACCCGATGAATGGATAAAAGATATCTGGAATGATAAGGCCGAAACCGAAGGCAATCAATTCAGGGACCAGGTTGAACAATTGCAATGGACGATGGCAAAGCAGGTGCTACGAAATTCAATTGATGTTATTATTGAATGGGGAACATGGGGGAGAAGCGAAAGGGAAAAATTGAGGGATGAGGCAAAAGCAGTTGGCGCGGGAGTAAAATTCTACTATTTAGATATACCAAGGGAGATATTAAAAGAAAGGGTTTTAAAAAGAAACCAGGATATTGAGCGGCATGAATTTTATATCCCAGAAAAAGAGATTGAAACATTTCTTGACGAGTGTTACAATTCTTTTCAAGTTCCAACAGCAGAAGAGTTAGCTACCTACGATTTTATCGGGTAAGTAATAAGTTAAATCCTTACAGTTCTAGTTCTCCGTTTGCACCCTCCCCGAACCTCGCTCCACACAGTCATAATATCTTTTTTAAACCCGGTATCTTGCGCAACAATGCTGCACTAACAACAAAACTTGCAGCAAAGCTCAATACGGTAAGCAATATGAATTTAAGCAAAGGGTGCCAGTGAAGCTCACCCATCATAAGCGCAATACCTATTAAAATCGGCGGATGAAATACGTATACGGCAAAAGCGTTCGCTGAAAAGAATTTAGCGGCGCGGCCTTGCCGGTTAAATTTCTTCCTGAATAGTACCAGCAGGAATATGGACATCCCAACGCCAACCATACTTTCCCAAAATGCCAGCCCAAGGCTTTGCAAATGCAGCCCGCCATTATAAGCGTCAGTATTCCCGTTTAAAGCGCCGCCAAGTATAAGCAGCAGTAACCATAATATGATCCCCCCGGCAAAAGCAGCCACCGCCCAGGGCGTAGCCATCGTGCGCGGTATCTTTTGTAACCAGTTGCCACGGTATGCAGCGATGCCTGCCATAAAAAATAATAGGTAACCTGCAAAATAACATAACTGCAGGTTGTAAAAAGAATAGCCTTTGGGGAAAGGTATGCGTACAAGAAAAATTGACAGGGCCATTATGATCATAAAAACTATTGCGGCTGCATTGCCCGGAACCGCTCTTCCAAACCGTAAAACTGGCCTTCCTTTAAATATAATTCTGTACAGAGCGTATACTGCGCAAAAGATCAGTAAGGCTTCGCAAAACCATAAAGGGCCGGTACCGCCCGGAAACCGTAATCGGGTAATATAATATTTGTATTCGCGTGTAAAAGACCTGTCAACAGGGTCGGGATGCCAGGAGTGTGAAATAAAATATTCCGTAAGCGGGCCTATGATAAAAACGTACAGCAAGGTTGGCAGCCCAAGCCTGTATGCGCGGTCTTTTAAAAATATTGCCGGCCCTTTGGCATCAAATGCTTTAGGTACAAAATAGCCTGCAATAAAAAAAAGCAGGCCCATAAAAAACGACTGGAGGAAAGACTGGTAAAATATAAAAACAAGCAATGTACCCCGGCTCAAATCCGCTTTTTCGCAATAGTACCAGCCCCCCTGGTTACTATATGTTACAGCGGCATGCATGCTTAATACCAGCAATATCATTACCCAGCGTATGTTATCTATAAAAAACAGGCGCGGGGCCTGTATGACAGGCGAAGCAGGCTGCTGCCGGGTATTTTGCATGTTGAATGTTTAAGGATAAAATTTGTGCATTAAAATTATCCCAACCGGTGCATTTAAACCAATTTTTTTGGTTAGGAAAGAGGATACTTATTTTGATGCGAGGGGCTTTACAAAAGAAATAGTCAATTTTTTTTTTGGCTACAACAATAGCAGATTCGGCTACGCCTGCTGGTTTGATGCTGCACAACTTTGCAACATTAAAAAACAGAAATATGAAATTAGTATTAACAGGTTCGTTAGGGAACATCGGCAAGCCACTGACAGAAGATTTAGTGCAAAAAGGACATACAGTTACGGTTATCAGCAGCAAGCCTGAAAGACAAAAAGATATTGAAGCACTGGGCGCCACTGCCGCCATCGGGACAATGGAAGATGCCGGTTTTCTTGCAGCCACTTTCAATGGTGCTCATATCGTTTATGTTATGGAAGCGCCTGGCTCAAACAATTTTTTTGACCAAAACTTTGACATCAAGGCTGCTATTAACAAGATCGCCCATAATTACAAACAGGCCATTCAACAGTCGGGTGTTAAGCGGGTTGTTCATCTCAGCAGCATTGGCGCCCATACCGACAAAGGCAATGGTATTCTTGCTTTTCATTACGATGCAGAAAATATTTTGAAACAACTTCCAAACGATGTTTCCATTAAATTTATGCGTCCTGTTGGCTTTTACAACAATATGTTCGCGTTTATACAAACCATAAAAGCACAAGGCGTAATCGTTTCCAACTATGGCGGCGATGAAAAAGATCCATGGGTTTCGCCTTTGGATATTGCAGCTGTTATTGCGGAAGAAATGGCAAAACCTTTTGACGGCAGAATAGTCCGTTACATCACAAGCGATGAAGTTTCGCCAAATGAAGTGGCGGGTGTTTTAGGCGAAGCTATCGGCAAACCTGATTTAAAATGGCTTGCCATTCCTGATGAGCAAATGCTAAATGGCATGATAGCAGCAGGAATGAACACAAATATTGCCCAAGGTTTGGTGGAAATGAACGCAGGCTTTCACAGAGGTGTATTATATGAAGATTATTACCGCAACCGGCCAGCGTTGGGTAAAGTAAAGCTGACCGATTTTGCAAAGGAATTTGCCGCTGTTTATTACCAAAAATAAGTAACTTGTACTATGCCAAACATCCAGCCTCACCGGATTAAAACGATAAGCGAATATCATCGGTTTATGGGACTTCCAAAGCCAGAGCATCCATTGATCACCGTTATAAATTTTGAATCGATCAGGCATTTGCCCGATGCTAAATCAATGAGCCTGGTGTTTGATTTTTATTCGGTCTCGCTTAAAAGGAATTTCAACGCCAGGATAAGATACGGGCAGCAGGAATATGATTTTGATGAGGGTATTATGTTTTTTATGTCGCCCGGCCAGGTGTTTGGGATAGAGTTTGATAAAGAGAAAGAACTAAAACATTCGGGATGTTTATTACTTATTCATCCCGATTTTTTATGGAATACACCATTGGCCAAAACAATAAAGCAATACGAATATTTTGACTATTCCGTACATGAGGCATTGTTTCTTTCAGACAAAGAAGAAACAACGGTAATAAATATTATGCAGAATATTGAGCAGGAATATCATTCAAATATTGACAAGTTCAGCCAGGATGTGATCATTGCGCAACTTGAATTGCTGCTCACTTATGCAGAAAGGTTTTATCACCGCCAGTTCCTTACCCGTAAAATAACCAACCATAAGATCCTTGACCGCATGGAAGAAATACTTACGGAATATTTCAACAGCGATACTTTTGTAAAAAAAGGCTTACCTACTGTTCAATACATCGCTGATATGCTGCACGTTTCACCCACTTATTTAAGCAGCCTGCTTAAAGTATTAACAGGCCAAAGTACACAACAGCATATACACGACAAGCTGATAGAGAAAGCAAAGGAAAGGCTGTCTACCACAAGTCTGTCGGTTAGTGAAATTGCCTACGAATTAGGGTTTGAACATCCCCAGTCGTTCAGCAAATTGTTCAAAACAAAAACCAAACTTTCGCCTTTGGAATTCAGGCAGTCGTTTAATTGAAAATAGTTTTAAGCAGTTGTGCCAGGCATGATCCTCTCTCACCATTTCATCATCCCTCTTATATAAAGAGTCAACTCTTCAGCTATCAATGTATGTTCGTCCAGGTCGGGATGGCCACCGCAGCCGTGGCTGTACCTTTGTGCATAGAAGAATTTATGTACCTTTTTATCGCCGGCATTATTCATATACGCCACAATGCCGGTAAGATAATTTTTCATCGCTGCAACCAGGGTGCCGTCTGCCATCGGGCTCGTTAAACATATAATGTGGGCCTTGGGATATTTGCTGCGGACAGTGGAAATAAATTTTACATAGGCGCTGCAAAAAGTTACTGAATCCTGTACACCATCGTTTTGGCCAAGGGTAATGGTAACTACATCCGGAATATATTTTGTAAAATCCCATGTTAAACTATCCTTGCCATTGCGCATATTTACTTTGTCAAATACATCAGGCATTACTATATCCATATTACAACAACTGTGTATCAATCCAATGCCAGATACGGCGGTTAACTGCCATTGGGCATTAAGCTGGCGTGCTGCAACAGGTCCGTAGCTCATATAGGCATTATGCTGGTCGTACCATTCGCCCTGGCCGCAAGGCTTTACTGATTGGTCACTGCCCGCGCCGCAGGTAATGGAATTGCCAATAAACTCTATCTTTCGAACGGGCTTTTCCGGCAGCCTGTATATAGACCTGCAGGTGATGCCTACAAATTCCAAATACCCGATACTGGCCTCAGTATTCTTGCATATAACAATGGTGTGCCTTCCGTCATCAAGGCCATCGGCAACTTTTATATTGTTCACCCTGCCAGTTGTTTGCATCCTCACAGGTTCGTTATTATCTATCGCCACTTCAATATAGTTATGGTTTTTGCCATACTGCACCTCGTCGTTTAAAGTTATACTGCATGTAGTACCGGAAAATCCCACCGTTATATATACGCCGGGTTGCCAAAAGCGGGGGCATTTAGGATTGGAAAAATTGATCCGGCCCGTATATTGTATATTGGGATTATCGGCTGAAAAAAAACTAAGGTCTTCCTGTTTTCTTATGCCTGCCCGGGACGGCTGAATAAAAGGCATAGCAGTGACGGCAAGCATCAGCAGTAAGCAATATTTCATTTTGGTTTCTTTATAAAAGCAGAAGGTATGAAATATTCGGGGAACTATCTCGGATCAGTCAAAAAAATTCCTGTTTCTGTTAATATCCTATAAAATTTTGGTAAGTACTATAAATTCCAGGGGCTGTTTCGCTACACCAAACTTGTTGCCTTTGGGGAAAGGTTTTGTAATACCCGTTGAGTGGTAACCGCGTTTTTTATACCAGTCAATTAATTCATGCCTTACTGAAATAACAGTCATTTCAACAGTTGTGCATTGTTGCTGCGACGCAAAGTTTTCGGCCGCCGCCAGTAGTTGTTTCCCGATACCTTTTGCCTGCAGTTGCGGTAAAACGGTCAGCATGCCAAGATACATTACGGTTTCCTTTTTTTGAAGATACACACATGCCAGGATACGGTTTGCTGCGTCAATACATTTAAGAATGGTGTCACCTTTTTTTTGTACCATTTCAGTAAGGTCGGCTGCATCTGTGCGGGTACCTTCCAGCAGGTCGGCTTCCGTTGTCCATCCAATTCTTGAACTGTCGCCGCGGTAGGCACTGTTTACCAATGTAACAAGCTGCGGAACATCGTTTATTGTTGCAGGCACAAAGAGGAGAGAGGGATCCATTAAAGATAATTCTTAAGATAATTTTACTTATTGATCAAAAAGGTCGGAAGATAAATAACGGTCGCCACGATCGCAGATGATACAAACGATCATTCCCTGCGTTAACCGCTTAGATAATTCAACGGCTGCATGTACTGCACCGCCGCTGCTCATCCCGCAAAAAACAGCTTCTTCCTTTGCAAGCCGCTTTGTCATTGTGCGCGCGTCCTGTTCATCCACTTCTAAGGTAAGGTCTACCTTTTTTCGGTCGAATATCTTTGGCAGGTATGCTTCCGGCCATTTACGGATGCCGGGGATGTGGGAACCATCTGTAGGCTGGCAGCCTGCTATTTGCACGGCAGGGTTTTGTTCCTTAAGGTATTGCGACACGCCCATTATTGTTCCGGTAGTACCCATTGCTGAAACAAAATGTGTTAGTCCCCCGTTTGTATCACGCCATATTTCCGGGCCGGTGGTGCGGTAATGCATCAAAAAATTGTCGGGGTTGGCAAATTGATTCAGCATTAAATAGCCGCCTTTTGCCACCTGTTCAGCGGCATAATCAATAGAGCCTTCTATTGATCTCTCCTTTGGTGTTAAAATTACTTTGGCACCAAATGCCTGCATGGTTAACACTCTCTCGCGGGTGGCATCTTCCGGCATTACCAATTCTATTTCTACTCCGAATAATGAAGCTATCATGGCCAGGGCAATACCGGTGTTACCGCTGGTAGCCTCAATCAATTTTATTCCCGGTGTAAGCTCACCACGGTCCAGGGCGCCTTTTATCATGCCATAAGCAGCACGGTCTTTTACACTTCCGCCCGGGTTGTTTCCTTCCAGTTTTGCATAAATAACCACGTTCTTATTAACCGTAACATTCTTCAGTTCTACCATTGGCGTGTTGCCAACAAGATTAAGTATGCCAGCCATGCTTAAACAGTTTTTTTTACTTGGGTAACGAAATTAGCACGAAAAGCGCTTACTTATTTACCATTTACGTAGTTAAACAAATAATCCCGCGTGGCATGATCATTTGTTGCTATTATGAGCAACGAATCATTGAAGCTTATATAAAACCAATTTGGCCAAAATAATCAATAATCAACACTCAATATTCAAGGCGAAAACTCCGCGCGTATTTACCTTGTGTATTGATTATTGAATGTTGATTATTGAGTGTTAAATAGTGCTATAACAATAATATGTTCCCATCATTATTTTACACCGGCCTGTACCATCGGGTAATGGTCTATGGTCTCAAATACATTCCGGGGGTCTTTTTTCAGTACAGTCACAAATTTAGTTAGTGAATCGGCATACTGCGCAGTGCCAAACATCCGGTCGTGTGCAAGCACTACTACCGCATTGGGCTCGTTATTCAGGTCGCTGTCAAAACTTTCGGTTATCTGTTTTACTATTTCATCTACGCTTTGCTTGGGAACAGAGCCAACATGGGGTTTGTTTACAAATGCCCACTCTATATCCCATCCAATAACGTTATAACCAAGGTCCTGCAACAGCTTGCAAACAGGCATGGTAGATTTTGGTCCTTTCATTTCGCCTTTCCCTACCCAAGACGGGTTGCCCGGCAGACGTATGATCTTAACAGGAACATTCAGCATTTTTTCATTCTGTATAAAATCCTGTACTGCGCTGTCGGGGTGCGCGTAAAAGCTTTTGTATTTATCATGAAACCCGTGTGAAAAGCTGTGGTTGGCTATCAGGAACTGGGGGTAGCTTTCACGAAGGCTTTCTACTATCCTCAATTTTGACGGGCTGGGAGCATTACCGCCTACTACAAAAAAAGTAGCCTTTACACCCTGCTCGGTAAAGATCCTTTTGCAATTGTTTGTACCCGGTGGCTGGGGGGCATCGTCCCAGGTTAAGAATATATAATGTTTTGAACTGTCATATTTAATGTGTGTGCCTGGAACAGGTTTTGGCGGTGCGGCGGCGGTTGAATCCGCGCTTGTTGTTTTGTTGCCTGAACCTTTACAGCCAATAAAAAGAAAAAAAGCGGATAATAACAAAATTAATGAAATGGTTAGTGTTTTCATGTTTTCCCGTTGTTTAATGAAGTGCTGGGATCAGTTATTAAATAAATAGGATGCAAAGATACTAAATTTGCGCCAGTTGATTATTTGAGCGCTCTTAATGATTGATTATTTTTTTAAGAAGAAGACACAGCCGGAAAAAAATTGTTCATAAAAATCTATGTTTTTTGTGGGGATGTTTAACAGTAAAATAAATGTTTTAAGCCTTGTATCGTATAATTTTCTACCTGCAAAAATGGGCGGGCAAAAAGGTATTGCCTCCTTCAACGATTCCTTTTCAAAACAGGTAAACATCATTTGCGTTACTACCAAAAGCAATGACCCAAAAGCGGCGGACTATGAAGTATTGAATATCCTGTCTGACTCGCCTTTACGTTATATGAATATTTTTTATTTTTTTACGCTGCGTAATATTATCAAGCAAAAAAATATTACGCATCTCCAGATCGAGCACCCTTATTATGGCTGGCTGGCTTTGTTGGTAAAGCGCTTTTGTAAAGTAAAACTGATACTGCATTCGCATAATATTGAAGGGTTGCGTTTTAAAAGCACCGGCAAATGGTGGTGGCGGATATTACTTGGGTATGAGAAAATAGTACACAGAAAATCAGATCATCTCTTTTTTGTAACCGACGAAGACAGGGCATACTCCATAGAAAATTTTAAGGTGGATCCCGCTAAATGCCTGACAACCCCTTACGGTATTGACTGGCAACATGCACTACCCGCCGATGAAAAATCAACAGCAAAAAAAATATTAAATGAAAAATATAATATAGCGGAGAATGAACTGGTACTGTTCTTTAATGGCTCATTTAACCACAAGCCTAACTTAGATGCGTTGTATTTTATCCTTGACAGTTTAAACCCCATACTTGCAGGTACGAAAGATTTTAAATACAAGATACTGATTTGCGGCAAAGGCATACCGGCAGACATTACTGACAAAAAACATCCCAATATTTATATCGCTGGTTTTGTAGATGACATCTCCGTTTACTTTAAAGGTGCCGACATATTTTTGAACCCTGTAAGTACCGGCGGGGGCATTAAAACAAAACTGGTAGAAGCCCTGGGGTATGATCTTTTTGTAGTATCGCTAAAAGACGGCGCTATTGGCATACCTGCAGGCATAACAAACAGCAAACTTATTGTGATAGAGGATGATAATGACGTGCAGGCCTTCGCAAATGCCGTAATAACGGTGTCCGGAAAAGAACTGCACATTCCCGGCGCCTATTTCGATTATTTTTATTGGGGAAATATCACCCAAAAAGCTGCTGATTTTATAAGTTCCTGATTTTCTTTTAGCTGTTTATACATTATACCTTTACTTTTTTCCCTTTGATGGAAAAAAGTAACAAAAAAGATCAAGGCCAGCATGATGCGCTCCGCCATCTGGCCGTGCCTGCGCCTCCCCTGGTGTTACAGCGTTTTGTTTTATTTTGAATCATCTTGAGTGATACTGCATATTCGTTATTGTTTATATTATAACTGCTGTTGCCTGCTTTATTTCTTCTTGGCCTAAACTACCGGTCAAATCAGCTTTTAAGCATGCTGTGCTTTATAAACTTTGCGTTCGACGGCCCGCACGAAACTCACCGGCATCATAAAAGATGCGTCAAGGCGAAAAAGCAGATTCCATAATCTGCGGACGTAAAACTATTTGTGCCTGATAAAATTCGTTAGTCGTATATAGTAATGGAGGGCAGGAAATTAATCCCATTTAAACGTTATATCCTGCTCTATATCGGGATGAATGCTTTTGGCAACCGGGCAGGTTATAGCGGCCCTTTGCAATATTTCTTTGTCCTTATCGTTTAATTCAAGTCCTTCGGGAAAATGAAAATCCACTTTTATGCCGCCAACTCTCCTTGGTTCAGCCTTCATTATTTTGGTGATATCCACTTTAGTGCCCTCAAGGTTAATTTGCATATCCCTTGCTTTAATACCCATTATGGTAAGCATACAGTTACCAAGAGAGGTAGCTAAAAGATCGGTTGGTGAAAAACGTTCGCCTTTACCCTGGTTATCAACCGGCGCATCGGTTTCAATTAAGGTGCTGCTTTGCAGGTGTTTTGCTTCGGTTCTTAACGCGCCTTTATAAATTATTTGTGAAGTCATTGCTCTATTTTTGTATAAATTTACAGCTATCAAATCATTTAAAGTGAAGAAGATATATTTGGTAATACTGCTTTGTGCGGGCGTTGCTGTAGTTAACGCCCAGGCCCAGAAAACAAAACAACAACTGAAACAGGAGAGGAGGGACCGTATAAACAAACAGCTTAAGGAAGAAGAGGAGGGTGCACTGGTGTATTCCAAACAAAATGCCTATGGCGTTAAACTTAATACAGACGGGTGGGGGGTGTTTTACGAGCATGGAAAATATAAGACCATTCTTAAAACCAACCTGTGGTGGATAGACGCCGGCGAGCATAAGAATCATAAAGAAGAAAAAGAAGCGCTTATTGACCCTTCCGGCCTTTACCAGTTAGGCAACCCGGTTATTTATGGCAAGATCAACAATTTTTACAACCTTAAGATTGGCTTCGGCCAGCAATTGCTTATTGGCGGCAAGGGCAACAAAAATGGAGTGGCTGTTACGGCTATTTATGGGGGCGGTATTGCAATCGGCTATTTAAAACCTTATTATATCGCTGTTCAGGATGCAAATGGTAATATTACCAATATCCGCTACAGCGCCTCAACAGATTCACTTTACAAAGACCCAAGCGTTATTATCGGCTCCGGCGGCTTTACAAGGGGCTGGGGGCAGGGTACGGTAGCGCCCGGCCTGCATGCACGGGTAGCTTTGCGTTTTGATTATGGCAAATATAATCAAACACTTTCCGCCCTTGAAACGGGCATTAATGCGGAGTATTATACAAAAGATATGCGCATTATGCTTGATATACCTGCTCAGCACTTTTTCTTTAATGCTTATATCGCTATAGCCTTTGGTAACAGAAAGTAAAGATTAGTAAAAGCCAGTTGCCTGGTAAGGGATGGTTGATTAGTAAGGGCAAGTTGAATAGTAAGAAGATAGTTGACTGGTAAGGAAGGGTTGAATAGTAAAGCTGGTCCAGGATTTTTGAGTTACCAACAAACTGCCTTACATTTCAACAAATCAACCTGCATTTACCAATCAACCGCTCGCTTACCAATTAACAAATCAACCGGCGTTTACCAATCAACTACTCTCTTACCAATTAACTAACCAACCGGCATTTACCAATCAACTACTCCCCGCCAATAAACAGTTCCGTTACTAATAAACCAGCTACCCGATAATTGCCTATTTTTGCACCCGAAAAGGATAAAAATAATGTTATGGATGGATCAATTACTGCAGAACCGGAAGTAAAAGTTAAAAAGCCAGACTGGCTGCGTGTTAAATTGCCTATCGGCGAAAATTACAAACATGTACGCGGCCTTGTAGATACCCATAAGTTACATACCATTTGCGAAAGCGGCAATTGCCCCAATATGGGCGAATGCTGGGGGGCAGGTACCGCCACTTTTATGATATTGGGTAATATCTGCACCCGCAGTTGTGGCTTTTGCGCCGTGGCCACGGGCAGGCCCGAAGCGGTTGACTGGGATGAGCCGCAGCGCGTTGCGGAGGCCATACACCTGATGAAGGTAAAACACGCCGTTATTACCAGTGTGGACAGGGATGAGATAAAAGACGGTGGCTCCATTATATGGTACAACACCATTAAGGCGGTTAAAGCATTAAACCCGGATACCACCTTAGAAACCCTGATACCCGATTTTAAAGGGGAAGTTGAAAATATTCAGCGCATTATTGATGCTGCGCCCGAGGTGGTTAGCCACAATGTTGAAACCGTTGAGCGCCTTACCCGCCAGGTACGTATACAGGCCAAATACCGCCGCAGCCTGGAGGTATTACGTATTTTAAAACAAGGCGGCATGCGCACAAAAACCGGCATTATGCTTGGCCTTGGCGAAACCAAAGAGGAAGTAATAGAAACATTAAAAGACCTGGCGGCCGTTAATGTTGATGTAATTACCCTTGGCCAGTACCTGCAGCCCACCAAAAAACACCTTGCCGTGCAGCGTTTTGTGCATCCTGATGAGTTTGCCGAACTGCGCGAAATTGGATATGGGCTTGGTTTTGATTATGTGGAAAGCGGCCCGCTTGTACGCTCATCCTACCATAGTGAAAAACATGTGTTTGAGGGATATGGCAGAAACAAATGGATGGGCGAAAAAAAACAGGCTGTTTAAAACAGCCTGCTCATCTTTAATAATTTTTTATTCATTTTAGCTGACAAACGAAATCCTTGTAAAATGGATGTCGCTTTCGTACTCGAACATTTTTTCTTCAAAGTCGGTAATAAAATCTTTTAGCTTTTTGTAGTCGCTGTCAAGGTCATTCCCTTCAAAAATAACGTTGTCATTATCTTTTACGGGTAATTTAACCAGGCTGTGGTACTTAACCCATAGAGGGTGCATTTCGTAATTTGAGTATATCTCCGCTATCAGGTCGTACTCAAACTGTTCAGCCCGTCTCTCTTTTTTTGCGTGTGACAATACCATAGATTAGTGTTTTTATCAAGCAGTAAACCTAATGTTCTTCCGCATAGCGTATATTAATTTTATGTTACCTTTTTTTGGACCGGATTGGGGACGGAGATTTGGATGGATTAAGGAGATTGGTTGTCAGAACCATGATTTGGGGGGATTAAGAAGATTAAAAGGATTAGGATAGGGGATTGAAATGATAGCTTTTACTTCTCCATATAGTCCCCTTTAGGGCGGAGGGTTTTTCTGTTTTCCTTAACTTATTGTGGCACAGGATTGACATAGAGGGTATATATAAATATTCTTTAAATAAAAACCTGTGAAAATGAAAACACTTAAAGTCTTATTAGCAGCATTCCTGGCATTTACGCTCAGCGCATCCTTCGCCCAGGATAATACCATAAGCAACAGTAATAATATAAAAGCGACCGTAAATTCCGGAAATTTTGTGTTCAGGGCACAGTCAGTATCACCTGAAACCGGTATAGTAAGGCAATTGACTTCCCCGTTTGTATTGAGCGTCTCAAATATTGACATCGTCTCAGACCTGCCTTATTATGGAAGGGCTTATTCTGCCCCGGTAGACCCAACACAGGGAAACCTGCAGTTCACCTCCAAAAATTTTCAATATGATGCCAAACAGTACACCAGGAGGAACCATAAAACAGCATGGCATATAACAATAAAGCCAAAAGATACGGCAGGTGATGGTCTTACTATGTTCCTTACGATTTATGAAGATGGTACCGCATCACTGGATATTTCATCAGAAACAAGGCAGTCAGTATCATTTAGCGGTTATATAGAGACTAAAGGATAAGAAATTCCGTTACCTGTATAAATTAAAAGATCATGCATTTTGCGGCGCATGGTCTTTTTTTTAACCTTAAATGTAGCCAGGATAAAAATAACTCGGTTCTATTACGTTTTGTATAGGTAGGCATAACCGAGATGTTTTGGTTGCAGCGTAACATGGCTACCCTTTTCATCTACTTTTTGTCTTGAGTGGCTGTTGCACAACTAACATAGGGGGATAACTTCTTTTGATATAGGTTATTGGTGTTAGTAAATTAGGGTATGCAAGGAAAGAAACAATACCAGGAAAAACTTTTTATAAATTTTCAGCTTTCAGACCGTGTGCCTGAAGATAATTTCTATAGAAGATTAAAAGAAACGGTTGATTTCAGTTATTTATATAAAAGGACTGCTGAATATTATGGAAGCGAGGGGCAAAAAAGCATAGATCCCGTTGTTTTTATGAAACTAATGCTTGTGGGTTACCTTGAGAACCTGAACAGCGACAGGCGCATTATCAGCCATTCAAAAATGCGTATGGATATTCTGTATTTTTTGGGGTATGACCTGGATGAGGAACTCCCCTGGCATAGTACCTTAAGCAGAACGCGGCAATTATATGGACAGGAAGTTTTTGCAGGCGTGTTTAAATCAGTACTTAAGCAATGTATAGATAAGGGAATGATATCCGGGAGGCGACAGGCAATTGATGGTGTTTATGTAAAGGCCAATGCATCACTGGACAATATGGTTGAACGGGAAGTGCTTGCTGATGCCGATATTTACAGCAGTGAACTGGAAGCCAACAAGGACGATGCCCTTGTGGCAAATATGCCGGACGGCCATTTTAGAGATTCCAACGGACTCAGGCCTAAAAAAAATCCTCATAACGATACGCATTATAATCCTTCAGACCCGGATGCTAAGATGTCTGTTAAGCGTGGAAAGGCGATGGCATTAAACTATCTTGGAGAAGTAAGTGTTGACACATCTTCGCATATGATAACCCACATCCAGGCATTTACGGCCGATAATGGAGACAATAAATGTTTACCCGCTGTTTTAGAAAAGGTGATTGAAAACCTTGAAGAAAATGGGTTGACTGTTGAGGAAGTTGTAGCTGATAAAGGCTTCAGTGGCGGGGAGGCACTTAGAGCATTGAAAGAAAATAATATAACCGGCTATATACCAAACAGGCCACAGTTTGTTTATGAAAGGCCGGGGTTTGTATACCATGGGGATGGAGATTATTATACTTGTCCCAATAATAAGCAACTGACTTACAGGGGGACGTATAAGTGCGAAAACAGTTTTAATAAACACTACAGATGTGAAAGAAAAGACTGTAACGCCTGTCCGCTCAGGGGGGCATGCATGATATTTACTGAAAAAAAGGGTGCATATATAACCGACACTATTGACAGGCCCTATTATGCATCAATGCATGTTCGTATGCAAAGTAAAAAAGCAAAATGGCTGTTGAAAAAAAGGCAAAGTACGGTAGAGCCGGTTATTGGCACGCTGGTCAACTATTTAGGAATGAAACGGGTCAACACCAAAGGATTAACACAGGCAAACAAATGCCTGACTATGGCAGCAGTGGCATATAATATTAAAAAACTGCTTAGGCATAACTCAATAATTTTATCAGCTAATGTACAAGCATTAAGAAAACAGGCTAAAATAGCTTTAAATGGCGTCTTAAATAGTTTGCGGCATCTAAAAAGTCAACAAATGCTGTCAAACACTGTTTATCTATTATCGTCTTCAAAATAATTTGACATTAATGGCCATGATACAAATTTGAGGCGTTATTACAAATCTAAAAGTTGTGCAACAGCCACTCAAGACAAAAAGAAAAAGATTAAAGTTTGAAAAAGATTGAAAAATGAAGCATATGGGTCAAATAATCCTGCTAAACCCAAACACATTACCCATACTAAACGTAATAGAACCCATGACTCAGCTTCCCCTTTCTTTCCTGAAAAAGAATAAACAAATTACCACGTTCCTGTATAACACTTCATTTGTATATTTATCATGATCAACCAAAAACGTAAAAATGAGAAAAAGATACCCTGGCCTGTTGGTTTTGCTGGCTGTTGTACAATTTTTCCCGTGTAAAAGCACGGCCGCATCCGGTGATACGCTTACTGTTGAAAAAGCCTTGTCCAGGTACAATTTAAATACGCCCCTGTTTTCACCGGACGGCGCCAAGGCAGTTGTGCCCGTTGCGCAAATAAGTACTGCGCCAACTGCCACGCATTTATGGATGCTTGACGTTGCGTCGGGAACATTTACACAATTTACCAGTTCCCCAAAGTCGGAGACAAACCCCAAATGGTCTCCCGACAGTAAACAACTTGCCTTTTTATCCGGCAGGAATGGAACAACACAAATATTCCTGATAAGTATGCAGGGCGGGGAAGCGCTGCAGCTTACCAAGTGCCCGGTGTCTGTCTACAATTTTGAATGGAGCCCTGACGGCAAAAAGATCGTGTTCATCACAGGGGAGGAGGCATCTGATTCCATCAAAAAAAGACAGGACGACAAATTTGATGAGCACGCTGTAAGTGACGATGACAAACCTTCGCAAGTTTACACGATAGATATAGCTTCTAAAGCAACAAAGCAATTGTTCAAACAGATGTGGGAAGTAGAGGAAATGGCCTGGATACCCGGCGGTAGTGAGTTGTTATTTGTTGTTAACCAGTTGCCTTCGGCAGCACTTAACGTACCAAAACTGGTTAAATTCAACCTTGCTGATTCAACCGTTACTTATCTTGCTTCGCCGGGTCATAGTTTTTGGGGCGGCCTGTTGGTCTCGCCCGATGGCAAAACCGTATTATTCAACGGTGCCCGCACCGACGGACCTACGGCGCAGGACCTGTTTATTTACCAAACAGCAGGCAATACATTCAGTAATATCAGCGGCAAAACGCTTGACCGCGGGATACATATGTCCAGGTTTATTGATAACCATACCTTCCTTTGCCTGGTACAAAAAGGGTTCTACAGCAATTTGTATACTGTAAAAGATGATGGAAGTGCCATGCCATACGCATTTAAAGACAATATACAGTCGTTCGACATATCGCACAATGGTACCCTGGTATATGTAAAAGGTGGGTTTAGCCAACTGCCGGAACTCTATATTGCCAAACCAGGGCAGGAGCCGGTAAAGGTTTCCGGTCTTAACAAGAGTTTCGCCGGCATTAAGCTGGTAGAGCCGCAGTTGATCACGTACAAAAGCTTTGACGGAAAATCCATTGAAGGGGCATTATTTAAACCTGCGGGCAGTGGCAATAACAAACTGTTGCCGTTGGTGCTGTTTATTCATGGTGGCCCTACGGGATCTTTTTCGGATGTGTACACTCCATGGGTTCAACTGCTTGTACAAAACGGTTATGCGGTGTTTTGCCCAAATATCAGGGGTTCTACAGGTTATGGCTGGGACTTTATAGTAGCTAACCGTAAAGACTGGGGAGGCGATGATTACAAGGATGTGATGGCAGGTGTTGACTATCTTATTGCCAATGAGCATATTGACAGTAACCGTTTGGGAATATCCGGCTGGTCGTACGGCGGGTACATGGCTGAGTGGGCGATCACACAAACGCACCGGTTCAAGGCTGCAGTGTCGGGTGCAGGCATGGCAAACCTTGCCAGTGAATTTGGTACGGAAAGCGGGCCGGAATATGACAACTGGTTTTGGGGCAGCCCCTACGAGAATCTTGACTTGTTTTACAAACACTCACCCATCGCTTATATGAAAAATGCACAAACACCCACGCTGATCATACAAGGCGAGGGGGATGAAACCGATCCTATTGGCCAGTCGCAGGAACTGTACCGGGGGCTACGCTATTATAATGTACCTGCAGAACTGGTACTGTATCCCCGGGAGCCACACGGTTTTAGGGAGATGAACCACAATATTGATTTTTATAACCGCATGCTTAAGTGGTTTGGAAAATATTTATAAGATAAAATAAAGGAAGCTGCGTAAAAAAGCATTATGGTTAGTGGTAAAGGATATTGCCCTAAAATGTAAAAAAACCCACCTGAAGGATTAAAGGGTTA
>Ga0207159_1126_pt1 | contig 17852 bp, 18 predicted proteins | sample Alteio_BWMinHeat_23_FD_153511 | JGI IMG/M metagenome (GOLD analysis project Ga0207159, IMG submission 153511) | Enriched cells from forest soil in Barre Woods Harvard Forest LTER site, Petersham, Massachusetts, United States -... | ecosystem: Environmental > Terrestrial > Soil > Temperate forest >... | reverse complement strand
TGTGGATAAATTCTCTTTTTCGGCTCTGTCAAAGATCTCCACCAAGGTATCATAGATGTGGTTGACTTTGTTTCGTGCCTTCTTAGGATCATATCCAGCAGGATTAAACTCTCCTGCTGCATTGATGATGCCGCCAGCATTGATCACATAATCGGGGGCGTACAGAATACCTCTCTCCCTAAGCCTAATGGCATCGGAAGGCTCTCGAAGCTGATTGTTTGCAGCCCCTGCAACAGCTCTACAATGGAGCTGGGGGATGGTATCTGCATTGATCACTCCCCCAATCGCACAGGGTGCCAAGATATCGCATCGCACCTTATGAAATTCCGTGATATCGACCACCTCAGCCCCATAGAGAAGGGCATGATCATGGGCAACCTTACGATCTTTATCGCATAAAATCAGATCTGCACCGGCCCAAAATAGCATGTTAGCCAACTTCCCTCCGACGTTACCCAATCCCTGGATGGCGATCGTTCTCTTTCTAACGCAGGCATCGTCCCAAAGCTTTTTACAAACCGCCTGGATGCCACGGTAGACTCCCCATGCGGTGAAGCGGCTGGGGTCCCCGCTGCTTTTTTCAGTCCTCATTGCAGCGACATAGGGGGACTTCTCCTTGATGATAGCCATATCTTCCGGTGTAGTGCCCATGTCTTCGGCAGCGATATATTTACCTTCAAGGGTATTGAGGAGCTCTGCAAACTGGTAAAGGAGCTGCTTCGTTTTTTGTGTATGGGGGTTCGCCATGATGACGCTTTTTCCACCGCCGAGGCCATTTTCTGCCATCGCGGACTTATAAGTCATCGCTTTGGCAAGGCGAAGGGCATCTTCGAGAGCGTCTTGTGTTGATGTATAAGGAAAAATGCGCGTCCCCCCCATGGCGGGACCCAACGAGGTATTATGCACGGCAATAAAACAATGAAAACCGGTTGTCTCATCAAGGCCTTCGATGACCCTTTCATACCCAGGAACTTGAATCTCTTTGACCTTTAACATAGCGCCTCCTAACCAAAGACAAAATTATCTTGAAGAATAATAGCTTAAAAGTTAATCTTAGGGACAGTCTTTATGGATTAATTTTAAGGTTTTTACCATCCCCTATTGAGGTTTCGATGACTAAAGTTGTCATATCAGATGATCAAAAAAAAGTGTTAGAACAATTTCTCGAAGCAAACCACCATGCTGAGTTGGTCAATGCCTATTTATGTTTTCTGGAGAATAAGTTCGAGATGCAACCTGTGCTCTTTCCGAAAGAGAAGACAATCTACCAGAGCTCGGATGATGTCGTTCAGCTCTTAGAGAAAGATGGCAAGCTGTGGCATGAGACAGAAATCAAAATAAGCTTTGGACAATCGAGTGTCAATGAAGAGACGAAGAAAATTTATATCTGTCCTTTCACCGGAAAAGTTTTCGGAGACAACACTCATCCAAATCCGCAAGATGCCATCTACGACTGGGTTTCGAAATGCCCTGAAAACACAGAACGGATCGGTGGCCTGAGGGTAAAACGATTCTTCATCTCGGAAGACCCCGAGATCATTAAGAGCTATATCGATAAGTCCAAAGTGAAAAAAGAGCCTATCAAAAAGAAAGTCTACTCCTCGGTGCTGAGCGGCAAACTCTTCGATAAAAAAGAAGCTGTGGTCAAAGACTTCAAGATGAATTACCTGAAAAGGATGTCTCTCGTTGAAGTCCAAAGCCAAAACCGCTACCAGATCGAAGAGAATTTTTTAAGTTTTATTCGCAAGCAGCTTGTGAGTGACAAGATTACAGCCTTTGTGGAGGCCCTCGCTGAATATGAGATCTTCATGCCCTACATCGAACGATGGATCGAAGCCGAAGATTGATGATGATCGAAAAACAGTATCTTTCCCATTCCCCGGAAGAGACCATGAAGATCGGGCGCCAATTTGGGGAAGGTCTTCCTGAAGGCAGTGTGGTCACTTTTTTTGGCGACCTCGCTGCGGGTAAAACAACCTTCATCAAGGGACTAGTGTCTGGGACTGCCCATATTGACCCCTACGCGGTGCAAAGCCCCACATTCACTTATCTTCATATTTATGAGGGAGAGAAAAAAGTTTATCACTTTGACCTCTATAGACTTAAAGACGCCGACGAGTTCTTAAGCATGGGGTTTGACGACTACTTTGGAATAGATGGAATCTGCTGTGTGGAGTGGTCAGAACGTATTGAAAAACTGTTGCCTTCTCACATCTATCAAGTGATGATGTGCCATGGAGGAGGAGATAGACGCCATATCAGAATCGTTCACCCCATGGGCTTATGAGCCATTTTACGAACGCCAGATTTATTAAAACCGCGATGTTGCCGAAAGACTACCCGATATTGCGAGATAGGTCTGGTCTGCTGCTTCCTGAGATTGCTATTGCAGGACGCTCCAATGTGGGGAAATCGAGCTTGCTGAACCACCTGTTCCACACGAAGAAGCTGGTGAAGACCTCCTCGACGCCAGGCAAAACGCAAGCCATCAACTTTTTTACCTCTGGCGACGAGCTTTGTTTTGTGGATTTGCCGGGATATGGATATGCCCAAGTGCCCTTGTCGGTGAAGAAACAGTGGGGACCTATGGTCAAGAGTTATTTGAGCCACAGGGAGAGCCTAAAGCTCATCTTGTTCTTGCTCGATATCCGGCGCGTCCCCAACGATGATGACCGCCAGTTTGTAGAATGGGTCGCCCACAACCATAAAGCGATGATCCTCGTCATCACCAAAGTCGACAAGGTGAACCAGAAGGAAAAAAGAATCAACACCGAGAAAATTCTGGAAGGACTTGGAGCCGACAACGTACATTATACGTATTATTCTGTACCTAAAAACAGAGGACGTCCTGAGCTCATTAGCATGATTCAGGAGGCCCTCATTGATGAACAAACCAATTCATAGGAGGTAAATCTATGAACCCAAAAATTTTAAAAGCTTTGAACGAGCAAATCAAACATGAATTTTATTCCTCATTCCTCTACCTGTCGATGGCATCTTACTTTGAAAATATCCCCTTAGAGGGATTTGCAAAGTGGTTCCGTAAGCAGGCTCAAGAAGAGCATGAACATGGAATGAAGTTCTATAACTACATTATCGATCGGAACTGCAATGTGGAAATGCAGCCCATTGACAAGCCGCCTGCAAAATTCAAATCTTTTGAAGATATCTTTCAGCAGGCTTATGACCATGAACAGAAGGTGACGGCGTGGATCAATAAACTTTTTGATCTGTCTGTTGAAGAAGGCGACCATGCCACAAGAGTATTCCTCCATTGGTTCATCACCGAACAGGTGGAAGAAGAGAAAAACGCATGGGATAACCTTGACCGCATCAAATTGATCGGTGAAGACAAGGCTGCACTCTTCGTCCTCGACCAAAACTATGCCAAGATGGCCGACTAAGAGGATGAAGGCTTCCCTATGCCTCGATTCGACCAACAGAAGTTCGTCTGCATCGACTGTGAGATGACAGGACTCGACCCCAAAGAGGATCGTATCATCGAGGTCGCTGCCATGTGTTTCGACGCAAATCAGGCGTACGAAAGCATGGAAGCCCTTGTCGATCCCGAATGCACGATTCCTGAAGTTTCGATCGCGATCCACCATATCACCCAAGATATGGTGAATGGAAAGCCCCTTATCAAAGATGTGCTCCCCGATGTCCTCAAAGTCATCGGGGACCGCATCATCGTCGGCCATGGAGTCAAGTTCGATATCGAAGTTTTGGCTTTGGCAGCCGAAAAGTACTCTATCCCCTGTCGTATACGTCAAAACCGCTTTTTTGACACCCTTCGCATGGCAAGGCTTTACGGCGACTCACCCGTGAACTCCCTCGAACAACTGAGGAAACACTTCAATATCCCCATGGAAGGGGCTCACAGAGCCATGAGTGATGTGATTGTAAACAAAGAAGTGTTTCTCCAATTAGCTAAACGCTACAAAAATACCGAACATCTCTTTGAAGCTCTCTCTAAACCGATATTGATGGCTACAATGCCCTTAGGGAAGCATAAAGGACGTCCTTTAAAAGAGGTCCCTCTCCAATATCTGCATTGGATGCTTCACAAAGAATTCGATGAAGATCTCACCTTTACTGTCAAAACAGAGCTCAAAAGACGTAAAAAAGGGGATCAATTTCAACAAGCCGGAAACCCTTTCCAAAACCTATAATTAGGATCTTTTCTATGTCCAAGGAAATGCATCATGAAACCGAAAAAGGCTCCTTTGAAATCAAAGTAGCCCTTGCTGAAATGCTCAAAGGCGGCGTCATCATGGATGTGACCAATGTCGAGCAGGCTAAAATCGCTGAAGATGCCGGAGCTGTGGCAGTCATGGCGTTGGAAAAGATCCCATCCGATATCCGCGCTGCAGGCGGAGTCGCACGGATGGCCAATCCCGAGCTCATCCGTCAAATCCAAGAGGCCGTGACAATCCCTGTGATGGCCAAATGCCGCATCGGACACTTTGTCGAAGCTAGAATCTTGGAAGCCCTCCAAGTCGATTTCATCGATGAAAGCGAAGTGCTGACTCCTGCCGATGAAGAGAACCATATCGATAAAATTGCTTTCCAAGTTCCTTTTGTATGCGGATGTCTAGATCTAGGACAAGCCCTCAGGCGCATAGGCGAAGGTGCTGCCATGATCAGAACAAAAGGCGAAGCCGGAACGGGTAACGTCGTCGAAGCTGTCCGCCATATGAGAACCATCAATAGAGAAATCCGAAAGCTCACGACGCTGGATCACGACGAATTGATGGCGGAATCCAAACGGATGAAAGCTCCTTTTCACCTGGTTCAACTCGTGGCCGAAACGGGAGAACTCCCCGTTCCCAATTTTGCTGCTGGAGGCATCGCCACACCCGCCGATGCAGCCCTCATGATGCAACTAGGGGCTCAGTCTGTGTTTGTAGGATCCGGTATTTTCAAATCGCAAGATCCCGCGGCTAGAGCTAGAGCCATCGTAGGAGCCGTGACCTATTATCAAGATCCAGAGATGCTTGCCAATATCTCCATGGGTCTGATGGATGCCATGAGAGGCATCGACATCCGGCAGTTAAAGAAAGAGGAGCTGCTGGCCCGCCGAGGAGAATAATGGGATCTGTAATCATTGGAGTTTTAGCATTACAAGGCGACTTCGCAAAGCATATCGTAACGTTACAATCGTTAGGAATCGAAACAAAGGAAGTCCGCAAGCCCGAAGATCTGGACGATTGCAGCGCTTTGATTATTCCGGGTGGGGAGTCGACCGTCATTTCCCGGAGAATTGACTTCATCCAGATGCGAAAGACCCTGGCCCGTTTTGCAGAAACAAAGCCCCTGTTTGGAACCTGTGCAGGGCTGATCCTAATGGCACATGAGGTCGAATCGGCCCCCTTTGAACCCCTCAAATTATTAGATATCAAAGTCGAAAGAAATGCCTATGGCCGCCAAGTGGAGTCGTTTCAGGCACCTATTGAGCTGAATTTAGAAGCTGGCCATCCCAAATTTTTCCGCGCCGTCTTCATTAGAGCCCCTGTCATTAGGGTCTCTGGCCCTGGAGTCGAGGTACTCGCGACACACAATGGAGCCCCTGTGCTCGTGCGACAAGGGCGCCATCTGGGAGCGACATTCCATCCGGAACTGACCTCAGATCCCGTCATCCACCGCTACTTTTTGTCTACGGTTACTGAAAGTTGATTTTATCAAACGCCAGTTTTGGATAAGAGATTTGCTTAACCGATTGATTCTATTCTTTTTGTAGCCCGTAGCAAGGCTCGCGAGCGAAGCGTAGACGAGCCACAGCTACGGGAAAGAGTGCAAAAAATCGCCCAACCCCGTTCAGGGGTTCTTCTTTTTACGGTTTTTGGATAATAAAAAGAAGAACCCCTGGACGGGGTTAAATATGATGTTACTCTAATACCCGTAGCTGCGGCTCGTCATACCAAACTATAAGATTCCCAGCAACCAAATTTAACTTTTTCAACCGAATTGGGTATAACTTTACGTTGACTGAAAATGGGATTATAAGTTACAAATAATCATGAACTTAAAAATAAGCTTAACCAGGAGTTAAACATGTCACTATCTGTTTCCCTCAGACAAAATCTCGAACGGGAGAACCCGACGCCTCTTTTCGTCACTCTTGAAAAAAATAAAGTAAAGTTGTCAGATCATCTTGTTAAACTTCTTAAAATCGGCAAGTTATACGATGAACATGATGACTTTCAAACTGTTGTAAAAAAAACACAAGAAGCGTGGTTAGCGACTAACCAGGGAAAGGGGGGAATAGAAAGGACAGACTTGAAGGATGATCTCTCTGAAGAGAGCAACCGAGAGGACGTGATCGAAACGGCACGACAGATGGGTCTCTTTAACGAACGAAGGTGTTCCCTGCTCCATTATGACTATGGGATCTGTCTAGGAGCTTTTTTGGATGGGGTGCGGTCTCGAATTTCCGACCTCGTCAATGTTTGGGAAAAAGACGACGTGACATTTGATTCCCTTGTATTTTTGACAGGGGAACGTGATTTGCGGATTGGAGATGGGAAAGAAGACGATGTCAAGAAGCTTTGTGATGAAAAAGGTTACTCCCTATTCAAAAAAGGATGGAAATTACCCGACGGTGCCAAGTATAAAACAGAATATGATATGGTGAAACTTGTTTGGGATCAGACAGAGCTCCCTCAAGGCATGGCCGAAGCTCTAAAGGGCAAAGTCACCTTCGTCAATGCTCCTAGAGGGGATAATCAACGCCCTGGAACGAAAGAAACCTATGCTGAGTGGGTAAAAAGCAATCCACCTGAAGGATCCCTCCTTGCCCCAAGCTATCCTTTAATCTGGGCATATCAGGACCTCGCAGGCCGCAATGCCCTTGGAAAGAAATACGCTCTTCACACAACCGCTCCTGCTGCCACCAAGGAGCTCCTTGAGAAAAATCAACACCGCATTGTTTCTTTGGTCCACGATACAGTCGCCAAATGCCTGTTTGAAATCTCCAATAGCGATTGGGTAAAGGCCCTCTCAACGAATTAGAAAGGAACTCGCTACCAACAACCCTGCGGGTAACCTCTTTTCATGCCCGTGTGCGTGCCCGTGCCGGTGCCCGAAAAACTATTCGATTTGATTCAGATATTATTTTATACCATAGCCTGCTTCAACAGCTTTTAAAAGATTGACAGCCCAGACACTTCCTCAGCAGCTCCCGCAATTTCCACCTTTACCCAGGGTTGCGTTGCCCCTACCGGGGCTGCCTTACCCTGGGCTACCATCTGTCACCCCATTCTGGGGTTCAAGTCATTTTAATTGCGGGAGCTGCTGACACTTCCTATTCTTATTTGACATTTTATATTGATGATGATAAGATGACGATACTTGTTTTAAAATAGAGGAGAAAAAAAATGACAACCAATGTTAACTTTAGTAATAGCCAACATTTAATGACTTCTATTACTGACTCTGAAGAGACCCGTGAATCCGAGAATCAAATACAGGAACGAGTCAATAAGCTATTTGGTGAACTCATCAAAAGGAATCATCTACCTAGTGTAAATAAAAACGATATTCCTATCGTTTATCAAGCTTATGATAAACGAACTAGGAGTTGGATTGAACTGAAAGAGAGTCAAACCAATCCTCCCATGGATGAGGAGATGCAGGTGGTCGAGATGAAATATACGAGAATCCGTACGCAATTACGTCTTGATGATCATAATAACCTTGTTGTAGGCAACTTTTTTGACATGAGTACTGATGACATACAAACTGGAACTTGTTCTGGTCTGAAAGAGAGCTATTCAGGCCAAGGGTTGCACGGCCGAAGGCATGGTCAGGGTACTTTGACAGATTCTAGGGACTATTCTTATAAGGGACAATGGTTTAACGATCAAAAGCATGGTTTTGGAATTGAGAAAGTATCCGGTAGGATCTATGAGGGTGAATGGAAAAATGATAAGATGAATGGCAAGGGAACGTATACTGATCTTGGGAATTATGTTTATGAAGGACAATTTGTTGATGGTTTAAGGGAGGGTAGCGGTATTGAAAAATTTACTAATGGAGATGTTTACAACGGGGAATGGAAGCAGGGTCTACGTCATGGTCAGGGGACTTTAACTTTATCTAATAATGAAATGACTTTCACCGGACAATGGGTTAGAGGTTCCGTGCAGGGTCAAGGCACTATTACATGGACAAATAGGGAAAGTTATACTGGAGAATGGCTGAATGGGCAAGAGCATGGTTATGGCATTAAAAAATGGGTTAAGGGAGTATTCTCAGAATATCATGGGTACTGGGAACGTGGTCAAATACATGGCAAAGGAACCATTATACTACCTGATAACCATGAAATTACTTCGGACCACTGGGGATTTCGGGAAGAGGAATTTGAACTTCATCCCTCCTAGAGTTCCGAAATGATAGCTCTTGTACCAGGGGTATGCAGACATAAGCCCCTGCAGATCCCTCTTTTTGTAGCCCGTAGCAAGGCGCGCGAGCGAAGCGAAGACCAGCCGCAGCTACGGGTAGGCAGATATAAGCAAATTTAACCCCGTAGGGGTTCTTCTTTTTTATTATTTATCCCAACAGGTATCTTTTATCGAATGGGATCCCTTGAACATTTAAGAATTCGATTAGTTCTTCTTCGAATGATACAGTTTTATGGTGCTCTTCCTGATTTTCAATATAATTGATAACAGCCTGAAGATTTGATTTCCCAACAGTAAAAGCTCCATACCCTTCCTGCCATTTAAAACCAGTTATTTCTGGAAATGTCTTGACTACCCATTTGGTAGAAATAGGTTTGATTTTTTCGATTAGATCTGGAATCAGCATCGTGAGAGGCGTTGCAACCAATAAGTGGACATGATCTTCAACGCCATTAATGAACAATAATTTCGCACCCTCGTTCTCAATGACTGTCCTTATATAGCTGTGAAGACGGTGTTTAATTTCCTTCTTAATAAATGGCTCCCTGTTTTTCGTCGACCAAACAAGATGAAATAGCAAGTTTGAAAATGTGTGGCTCATAAAAAGATGCCTTTGGGTTATAGATAAATCGACCTTATATAATATGCCATAAATGGAAAAAAAGAAGAACCCCTACGGGGTTAAATTTGCTTATGTCTGCATACCCGTAGCTGCGGCTGGTCTTCGCTTCGCTCGCACGCCTTGCTACGGGCTACAAAAAGAAAACCCACTTCATGGGTATCTCTCAACTTTCTCTTATCTTCTCACTGATCTCAGTGGCTCAGTGGTTCATTTATGCAACAATGCCCATCAGGATTCAGAAATACTTTTGGTGATGGCTGCACTGGCATTGTTATAAGTATCTTCTATGAGGGAGAGACCCTGAAAACCGCCTGGAAGAACATTAGTCGTAAGAAATCTTGCTAATTCTTCCAACTTACTCCTTTTATCAACAGGGTTTTCCCCCAAAATAGCCTGATGCTGTTTCGAAATAAAGTTGCACAAGCAATTATAGTAATCGGTCACAAAAAGTTTATCAACAGGCTCATTAGTGGCTTCACAAGCCTTCTTAAAACATTTTAAAGCTAAATTCCCAGGCTGAATGGCTTGGCCCAGCCGATTCCAATAATAGGAACTTAACTGGAGTTGTTCAACCCAAGGTCGAGTTTGAATGTCTTGGAAGAGTTCTGCAGCTTTTGCCGTTAGATTCTTATCAAAATACAATGTGAAAAGTTTACTCAAGTAGGGATCATTATTTGGGGGTCCATCCTCGGCATTACAGTGGTAAGCCTGGAGATAATAGTCGATAATTTTTCCCTGGTTTGGGAAGGGGAAGCAACGATTCTCTTCTTCCAGGGCTGCACCTATGAGGGCATTAAACAGACGTTTGCGATAATCCTGATTACCCGGCGACTGCCTGACAGATTCTTGCAGATGGTGGATCGCATCATTATACTTAATCGTTGGTGGAGCCTCTAGTAAATTTTGGGCTAATTTGGCGCGAATATCGGCCAGATGCTGATCATAACTTTGCAATAAAGTCTGGTCTTGAGTTTGTTGTTTTTTGCTTTCAAAACCTTGCCTGGCCTTCTCGAGTAGCTGCTGAGCACAATTCTTATCTTTGGTACAGAAGTATAATCCTAGCTTTTCATATAACTCTGGATCTGTCGAGAGAGATCGCCTCTCTCTTGTTTTGAGATAAGTCTCTTCCAAGGTCGATAAAATGGTCTCAGCATTTTGGGAGATGACGATATCGCAAACCGCCAATACAAACTGATTAGATAAATTGAATGGACGAAAATAGTCCATTGCCTTCTCTTGATTATTGCCAGGACTGCTGAGGCATTGTTTAATGCATTCCAGCAAAATTTTTCCCGCCTCGTCTGTATTCACTTCATTGTGATTACTCTTCTTGAAGAACGTTAGAAAACCCTCCCCGAATCTACTTTCAAATCCCTGGGGGGAAGCCCGCAATAGCTGGACATAAGCCTGTAGAAGCTGATTCCGATACTCCTCTTCACTGGAAAAATATTCCCATGCCTTGGTGAGGTGATAGACAGCTTTCTCATTCGCATCGGGTACCTGGGCGGTTAAATAAATTTTTCCTACCTTGCCGTGGGTTTTGCTGAGAGCGGATAGATAGGCCTCTCTATCTTTGTCATAATTGGTTATAGCACTTTCATAGAGTTCGATAGCTTTGATCGTATCTCCCAAGTCCAAATAAGCATGGGCGATCTTCCTATGAAGCTTAGCATCTTCAGGTCGCGATGCTCTTAAGGTTTCGAGCCAACGGTGTGCTTCATTATAATAACGACAACGTAAGAAGCATTCTGCGACCTTAAGTTCTGTATCCCTATCTTGAGGATAAAAATCTAAAAGGATCCCCAAATATTCCCTACATTTATCGAGTTGACTTTCCTGGGTATATCGCTGATTGCGGCTGAACGCTCTCGCAACTTTGATGAAGAGGTCATGGATGGAAAGCTTATGCCTAGTCACAGAGGGATGGTCTTTGTATCGAGCCAAAAGATGTTTCAATTCAACACCTATTTTCTCAAAGAATGGTAAAGCCCCCCCTTTTGCCGCTGCAAACTTCAGTTGCAAGATAGCCCTATCAGGATTTTTATCGCTTAGTGCTTTTTGTGCTAACTCCAAGTGCGGATCATCGAATGGTAATGCCCTTATTCTTGATTCAAACATTTCATGCGATTCCAGCAATCTAGACCAAAAATAGGGGATCAGTTGATCACGATTCACTGTATGAAAGTCTTCAAGGATGTGCCGCATTGCCGGAATGGATTGATTATTGGCTCTTTCTTCACGTTTTTTTATGATTTCCTGAAATAGGTTCTGAAGAGACTGATGGGCGAAGGGTGTTGTATACATCCGTTCTTTGAGTCTTTTGACTGCCTGATCGGTAAGAAGTCCATTCACCTCGCCGTGATAGAAAAATTTTAACTGCTGCGATGTGAGCCTTATCTGATTTGCACCATCAGTAAATCCAAAACAGCGGATGAATAATAGAAAAATTCTTCTATAGATCGAAATCTGACAAAAGACACCGTTGTAACACGCTAAATAATCACTCTCAGATTCAGCTGTGGAAAGCATCACGTTGACTTGTCGGGCATAGGCTTCCGGCGTCACGAAGTCCCTAGGATAATAACCAGCAAGAGTATCGGAATAAACACTATTTATAGTCATTTTTACAATCCTATAATGTTAAACAATGTCGATAATAACTTATCGCCACATAAAATTCAAGATACCGGACAGGATTGCAGCAGCTCCCGCTAAACGGAAGGCGGCGCAGAGCGCCGCACTCCAAGGAGCTCGCAAGCTCGCTCATGAGCGAGCTTGCGAGCTCCTTAGAGTGCGGCGCTCTGCGCCGCCTTCCATTTAGCGGGAGCCCCTCACAGATTTGGTCTAGATAAAATATGTGCATTTCTGTACGCTATCGACAAACTATCACTGCGTCTTACAGAGGATTAGCGAATGGCAGATCCAATTCCTTACAAACGCGTCTTGCTAAAATTGTCCGGAGAAACTCTTTTGGGAAAAGAGTCTTTTGGAATCGATCAAAATGCTTGTTTAGAAGTCGCCGCCTATCTGAAAAAAATTCGAGAATTGGGTGTGGAACTCGCCGTTGTCATCGGAGGGGGAAACATCTTTCGTGGCATCCATTTAAAATCTGAAGGGCTTCCTCGGACACCCGCGGACCACATGGGAATGCTGGCCACATTGTTAAATGGGATTGCGCTCCAACAGGCCTTGTTATCCCTTGAAGTCCCAACCTGTGTGATGAGTGCCTTGGAGTGCCCCAAAGTGGCCGAAGCCTATAACTGGACCAGGTCCCTCGAATATCTCTCCAAGGGCACCATTCTGATTTTTGTCGGCGGAACGGGCAATCCCTACTTCACGACCGATACGGCAGCTGCTTTGCGTGCTAGCGAAATCCAAGCCGATATCTTATTCAAAGCAACCAAAGTAGACGGTGTCTACAATAAGGATCCCCTCAAACACCCCGATGCCATGAAATACGAAAAGCTCACCTATTCACAGATGCTTGCAGAAAAATTGCAAGTCATGGATGCTACTGCCGTTGCGCTATGTCAAAGCGGCGGAGTGCCCATTTTTGTATTCAATATGCGTAGACTCGTGGAAAATGATCTAAAAGAGGTCTTCATCCATTTGAAAAAGGGGACTTTGGTAACTGAAAAAGGAGACAAATGATGAGTATTCTCGATCAAACTAAAACAAAGATGACCACAGCCATCGAACATTTTAAGAATGAGCTGAAGAACATCCGCACAGGACGTGCCAATCCTGGAATGGTTGAACATGTTCTGGTTGAGGTCTACGGCACCCCGATGCGTCTCAAAGATGTCGCCTCCATCTCTGCTCCAGAAGCCAGACAGCTGGTGATCTCTCCTTTCGATCCACAAAATGCCGCGGTCATCTCTAAAGCAATTGAAAAAGCGAATTTAGGGATCACTCCAATGGTAGATGGCCACCAAGTTCGCATTAAGATCCCCCCCATGACCGAAGAGATGCGAAAAAAAATGGCCAAAATCTGCCATGACGAAAAAGAAAAAGCCAAAGTCAGCATCAGAAATATCCGACGAGAAGCAAATGAAACTGTGAGACAACAAAAGGCCAATGGCGAACTGGCCGAAGACCTCATGAAGAAGTTTGAGAAAGGAATTCAGGAGTTGACGGACAAATTCTGTAAAGAAGCCGATGACCTTTCCGAAAAAAAAGAAAAAGAGATCGTCACAATTTAGCTCTTGCGAAAAAAAGAGCCTTCCGGATACGATGAAGCCTCTTCAAGCAAAATTATTGAAGAAATGGTCGAGCAAATATTGTAAGGCCCCATCGTCTAGCCAGGTCTAGGACACCGGATTTTCATTCCGATAACAGGGGTTCGAATCCCCTTGGGGTCAAGAAGAGTCTTTAGCTCAGTTGGTTAGAGCACCTCACTTTTAATGAGGGGGTCGATGGTTCGAGTCCATCAAGACTCATTGTCTTTCTACAGGATCTGTCGACAGCCTTGCACATCTCCTTTGAAATCATTTACCATTGGTTCAAGCAAGAAAAACAACTTTTTTATCCTCTAAGAGGTCCCTATGTGTGGAAGCAGCTGTGTGGGCATTTATAATTTCAAACCCCGCATCAAAATCACAAGTGTCGAAGACGCCGGCAATGGCCATTATGACCTAAACGCCGTTGTGCACTATCAGCCCCAAACTTGGATCGAAAAATGGGGACATACCTTTCAGAGTGTCATCAAAGCGGAAAAAGTAGCCCAAGTCGCAAACGAATTGTACCATCTTTTTGAAGGGTTGTTACGGACTCATGCTGCGACCGGATTTTTTCGCTATGTGAATGGCATTCATGAAGGGGCCCACAACCTCCAGGAGCTGCTCCATTCGATAACCTTCCTCAGTGATGTCTGCGCAATCCTATCCGGCCGCTTTGTGGCCTACCATAAAAACCGAAAAATCGACTATCTGCTTACCACTTCGCGTGTGCTCCATTTTGTGTCTCACTGCTTGGCGCCGATCTTTCTGTTTATGGACTACACTCCGCTGCGCAAGATCAGATCTGGTCTCATTATCGCAGGATCGGCTGGAGCTATCATCTCCACCTTGCAGCATCGGAACAAAAATTCCGCCTCTGACCTGACCATCAACTCATGCAGCATCATCTTCGAAAGCTTCTCATATATCCCCCAGGCAGGTGCTGTTCAATCTTTGGCAGGGATCATTCAAGGGGTCACCATTCTGCGGCGCTTATCGCCCTCTGATGAAAAGTTCAAAATTCTTTTCGACCCCACCACAAGGCCTGGAACAGCCCAAGTCCTCCAACATCTCCATGACCATTAATAAATTGAAAAAAATCTTGGAATCAGATAAGCAAAGAGGAAGATCAACAATATTGGAGGGGCTATGCTTCGTACAATTGCTATCGTCTTTGGTTTTATTATGGTTGCTGTAGGCCTTTTGGGATTTTACCCACCCGCTGTGCAAGGATCCAAACTCCTTGGCTGGTTTGCCATTAACCCCTTTCATAATATCATCCACCTTCTTACCGGTGTGGTTTCAATAGGATGTGGATTCAAAACCACAGAATTATCTCGTGTCTTCTTTCGAGTGTTCGGGATCATCTATGGCTTGGTAGCGATCGCCGGATTCTACTACATGGATCATGCGATCTTAGGGCTCGTTGCCAACAACCTTGCCGATGCAGTTCTCCACCTAGCCATTGCTGCAGGCGCGATCTACCTCGGATTCTTCTATAAAACGAGGTCGACAGCTAAAAGTTAGGCCAAGGCTAGTCCAGTATACGAACTGCTCTTAAAGGGGGCGCTGAGAGACTGTGAAAAAATAGGAAGTCGCGAGTCAGAACGATTAAACGCAAAGACGCTAAGGCCCAAAGCCGCAAAGATCGGACGCAAAGACTCAATGTAATATAACAAGATAAGAAGGATCGCAAGCGGCAGGATAAGCACGATAGAAAGATTGTTTTTTTATCATCTTACGTATCTTGCCGCTTGCGATCCTGCGGATCCTGTGATAATATCTTTTTAAATTTATTTTGCGCCTTGGAGTCTTGGGTCAGATCTTTGCGGCTCTGAGCCTTTGCGCCTTTACGTTTATTTCTTTCACAACATCGGGGGAGCGTCACACTCCATCTCGCAAGGTCGCTCAACGCTTCGGGCCGCATCAATTTTTGGCACGCTGAATTCAAAATTCAATAGCGGCTGAAAAGTTCAGTCCGTCAAAACTCAAGTCGCCACAGCAATCTCCAATGCGATTGAAATCAAAATAGCGGTGATGTTCTAATCCCAATTGGAAGAACAATTCCATGTTCTCACAAACACACTGCTTCCAGCGGATACCTATCCCAGCATCAGCAGCAGTTAGAATAGCATCGAGACGTTTCCTTACACTGCAAAAGTTGAAACCCCCAAAAATCTCATCAGCTTCGGTAAGCCTAATATCAAACTTCCCATACAACCAAGAGACGGAAGCATTCGCATAAAAACTAAAACCACATCCGATATTCCAATCTGCTTCAAGACCAAATAGAGGACCTACCCCTGAAAATCTCTCTTTGTGATGCCTGTTTGAAAAAAAGAAATCAGGAATAGAAGAGCTAGTAGATAGAGAAGTGCTCGATAGAGAAGAGCTACTTGAACCAAATTCACCAGCGTGCACCTTTTGGTCTATTCTTACGCCACGTACCCCTGCATATGGCATCAGCGCAAAGCAGGAGCCTACTTTATAGTCATATCCTGCTAGAATATCGATCTCATCGAGCCTGATATTCCATCGAAGTCGACTATTGTTAGAGCTATCTGTACGCGAATTGAAATGTGTCCAAGCAGCCGCTACACCCCAGTCGCTGCACGCGAACTCATAGCCAGTGGCAATGCGGAAACCAGGATCCCATCTAAAATGTGGATCTCGACCTTCACCACGGAATGTAGAAATAACGGTTCCATCGGGCGTCACGATATCAGTCACCTCTTTTGGAACACATGTATCGAGTCCGCTTTCAAAAGCTCTCCAATATAAAAGCTCGGCACTGATGAATCCTTTGCCACAACCACAAGGTTGGCAAGACGTATTCTGGTAATCTCCATAGGCATAACCTATCGATATGATCGATAAAAGAGCGATCGCTACGTATATCTTTTTGATGAAGTATGTCATACAATTTTTTCCTACTTAAGTGACTATTTGATTCGTGTAATTACAAGATGTGCTGAAACAGACCGTGTTCCACCTGCTAGCGGAGTAATTGTTAGGGCTGTCGAGTTTCCAGCAGGGTTGCGTACAGTAAGTATCGAATTAATGGATGACGTTGATACTAGAGCCATTCCTATAATCTGAGAAGTCCCTGTCGCTCGCCCTACAACTGTATAGGCCAAGTCAGCACCGTTGAGGGTTAAAATCAGTTGGCCTGCTTCAGTCACACTCACTTGAAACAAGACCTGATAAACACCGATATCTGCCAAATTAAATTGCGTAGCGTTGAGGCGAGCAATTAAACCAGTTCCACTTGAGGGTCCATTTTGTGGGAAACTAACATCGGTGCCAACTCCAACTGTTGCAGCGTTGTCTGGAGGCATTAATGCAAAAAAATCTGCAAAATCTAAGACTCCTCCTGCGGGACCTTGGGCTCCGGTGGCTCCTGTTGGTCCTGGAGGGCCAACTATACCAATTCCCCCCTGCGTCACAATCTGCTTCAACTGTTGAACAAGTAGGGGCTGCAGCTGCGGCAACAGCAATGTGCGATTATTTAGAATACCTTGTACGATCTGCAACAATTCAAATGCAGAAGGCTTCTCACGACAACTATTGCAGTCGTTGCAACAGGTACTTTTGGCGGTTATCTCCGCACTACTAGCAACCTTTGCATTTTCTTGGATTGCGGACAAAGGGATCGAAAATGTCAGCACCAACATAAGTAGACGTAACAACATATATTTCCTCTCCATTCCTTAAATTCAATTGAAGACCGAGTTAACCATAATTATACTTTTTTATTAAAGAAGAAAAAATTTTTGGTCATATCAACCTGATAATTAAACAGTTGAGAAGGGTTGGGATGGTACAAATTGAAGCATCCAGGCCGAAGAGATCCAATAACAAGAAGGCTAGCCTACCGGATAAAACCTTCTAGGACGGATCCTAGGTCCTTTTTCTCTTCAACTTTCATAAAGGGAAGATCGGCCTCTTTCTTTATGAGGGCGAACTCACGGCTCTTAGAATAGGGTTCAAAGCGATGGTGATCCCAATCGGCGTATGGATCTTTTCGTTCGAAATCAAAGTAATAGACGCAACCACACCTAAGCCACGCTAATCCAATTTTAAGAGGGTCCACATCGAGACCGTAAAAGCTTTCAAAGTCGATTTTAATATCGAGATTGTCAGCTGTAAATGGATACACTGCTAGTTCATTTCTGAGCAAGGTATGACGATTCAACCTCTCTAAAAATTCTTCGACGACTTCCACCATAAGGAGTCTTGCCTGACAGAAGTCTAAAATAAGCTGCGTGGAATAGCGCAGATAGAATTTCTTCACATCCTCATCGTAGCATATCCAGGAGTCTTCGAGATCAAGCCGTTTTTCAGCTTTCATCTTGGCAGAAAAGTTGATCACAAGATAAGAGAACTCTTCAGAATCAATTTTTTGGACCCAAGAGCCTTCTGGTATGCCTGAAGGTTGACAACCCGAGAGAATAAATAGAGAGAGTGCTATTCCAAAAAGGTATCGCATGATAGATAACTCCTTACTACAATAGGGCAAGTTACCCGAAACGGGAAAATAATAAAACGAAAAAATGACGAAAAATTGAGCGAGCTTGCGAGCTCCTTGGAGTGCGGCGCTCTGCGCCG